>Ga0255131_1000834_pt1 | contig 9672 bp, 16 predicted proteins | sample Law_Yuk_RepC_8d_FD_188554 | JGI IMG/M metagenome (GOLD analysis project Ga0255131, IMG submission 188554) | Freshwater microbial communities from St. Lawrence River, New York, United States - Law_Yuk_RepC_8d | ecosystem: Environmental > Aquatic > Freshwater > River | place: USA: New York... | reverse complement strand
GGGAGATGCCCATGACAGAAGAATCCACCAGCAACCACAGCGCTGACATCCTGAACCTGCGCCCCGAGGACCTCGATGAGTTGCTGACCCGCGCTGCCGAACGCGGAGCCGAGCGCGCACTGGCCGGCCTTGGCCTTGAAAACGGCCACGCCGCCGCCGATATCCGCGACCTGCGGGGTCTCATCGATGCATGGCGGGAAGCGCGCCGAACGGCCTGGCAAACCACGGTCAAGGTGCTGACCACCGGCGTGTTGGCTGCACTGCTGGTCGGCATCGCCATCAAGTTACGGCTGATGGGAGGTCCCCAATGATTGAGACACTGTTAGGTGGATTGTTGGGCGGCGCGTTCCGTCTGGCTCCTGAAGTCTTGAAGTGGTTCGACCGCCAAGGGGAGCGAGTCCATGAATTGGCTATGCAGGACAAGGCGCTGGAGTTCGAGAAACTGCGTGGTGCCCAGCGCATGTTCGAGATCGGCGCGGCTGCCGACGGTGCTTGGAACACCGGCGCAATCGAAACCCTGCGCGATGCCGTGCGCACCCAGGGTGAGAAAACCGGGGTGGCCTGGTCAGATGCGCTCTCCAGCACAGTTCGCCCAGTGATCACCTACTGGTTCATGGCCCTGTACTGCGCGGCGAAGACGGCAGCATTCGCGGCGGCTTTGTCTACCGGTGCGGACTGGGGTACTGCAGTTATGTACGCCTGGACCGAAGCCGACCAGGCGCTGTGGGCCGGGGTCCTGAACTTCTGGTTCTTGGGCCGCGTGTTTGACAAGGTTCGGCCGTGATCTTGGAGGCCAAGCTCATCAAAGAGCGCATGCCCAGCGCGAACATCAAGCTTCGTCGCTCCAAGGACTTGTGCGCATGGCAATTAAGTGAAGAACCCTCGGGTCTTCAACGCCCCAAACTCATCACGCACAAGCATTTGCAGCCAGGATTTCAAGACAACTTGTATGGGCTTTTTCCGAATAAAAAAGAAGCTCTTGGTTACCTGGCCGCCGTCGCCAAAAAGTACCAACTGTGTGAGGCATTGATGGGTCTCGAAAAAGTTGAAGAAGGAAAACCTTGCTTCGGCTATCAAGTCAAAAAATGCCAAGGCGCATGCATCGGGAAAGTGTCCTTGGCGGTTCACAACTTGAAGTTGCAAACGTCGCTTCAGCTTTACAAAGTACCGGTTTGGCCATTTGCGGGGGCTGTGGCCATCAAGGACGGCAACAGCATGCTGGTAATCAACAAATGGTGTTACTTGGGTACCGCCAACGATCACGATGAAATGGAAGACATCGCTCGGTCTGAAGACTTTGAGTTCGATCTAGACATTTACAAGGTCGTCAAAAAGGCCATGACAGGCTCCCATAAAAGTAGCGTGTTGAAGCTCGCTAATTCCAGGCGGACGACCGTCCCGTTTGACGCGATTGATTGATCTTGGACCACCATGCCCAAACCTGTTCGATCCCGTATCAAAGCTTGTGAAAAATGCAAAGCTGTGAGTTCAACGCTTTACAGGGTGGTGCCAGACGAAATCGGTTCTTGGACCATGCTTTGCCAATCGTGTCGAACTCAAGCGGAGCGACACCCCAATTACCGTTATGGCGGCACATGGAAGGCCGATAAGCGGCATTGACAGTCACACCCTCTGTTGTACTTTTTAAAAAATGATTTCAACCAATTCAAAAAAATGAGCGACCCTAAATACCGAATTCTTTTTGTCTGCATGGGCAATATTTGCCGAAGTCCCACAGCCGAGGCTGTCTTTTATAAACGGCTGGCAAATCAGAAACTTCTGCACAAAGTCAAAATTGACTCAGCGGGTACGCACAACTTTCATCCTGATGCACCGCCGGATGAGCGTAGCCAGATGCATGCGCTCAAACGAGGGTATGACATGTCTCATTTAAGAGCCAGGCAAATTGTGGACAGTGACTTTGAAGAATTCGATTTGCTGTTAACGATGGATTGGGATAATCGCGCGCTCTTAGAGGAGAGATGTCCACCACAACATCTTCAAAAGGTTAGAGGGTTGGCTGAATTTTTGCAAACATCGCAAGCCTCGGTCATCCCTGACCCCTACTACGGTGGCGACCAGGGCTTTGAGCAGGTGTTGGATTTGATCGAGGAAGCCAGCGAAGGTCTGATGAAATTTACTATCCAAAAGGTTCAGGCATGAAACCTGTCAATTCAGCAGTCATCGAGTTGAGAGATTTACAACTGAGAACAGACATCGGAACTTATGGTCCGTTGGACACCCGACCCGACATTCACCTCTTGGATCTGACCCTGGGCATCGGCAGCCATCGGGTGATCATTGCCAAAGATGAGATGGCGAATGTCTTTGACTATGACCCCTTGATGGCGGAGATTGACCGGCTTGCCGAAGATGGGCACTATGAAACCCAAGAACGTCTCATGACACGCATCGCCCAAGCGTGCGTGGCTTACCCAGACATCCTCAGCATCGACATCTGCCTGCGAAAAGCGCCTGTTCGCAGGGGCAGTGGCGTCCTGGGCGTCCGTTTGTCGCTCAATGAGGCCGCCACCCAGGATCTGCGTCATTCATTGCAAAATCAAAGATAGACTGAACTTTCAAAAATGCACGAATTAACGCCTCACTACGCCCCACTTGCCACCCTGCCGAACCAGATGGCACAGCAGGCCTTCAGCGTGCTCGATGCTGCAAGCGTTGCGCAGTGGGCCGCTTGCTCACTGGATGAGTTGAACGCCCTGTCCGCCGACTGGAACGACATGCCGCACGACCAGCACTTAAAGGATGGCGGCCGCTACCGACGCCGACGGCACAGCAGTTTTGTTCATGAGAGCGGCACATTGGCCCAGGTGCCGCACCGCGCCCACTGGCAATCGCTGGACTACAACGCCCTGCATGGCGGGATGGCGCGTTGGTTCGAACCCATTTTGGACAGAACCCTTCTTCAACCGGCCTGGGCCAAGCTGTTGTCTGCTTTGGCTACCACAGCGAATCAACTGCGCGGTATGGACACCCGATGGTGCATCGAAGCGCACCAATTTCGCATCGACACGACAGACGGTATTGGCCGGCCCACGCCAGAAGGCGCGCATCGCGATGGCGTGGATTTCGTTGCCGTGTTTGTGATTCACCGGGAGAGTATCAAAGGGGGCGAGACGCGCGTGTTCGACGCTCACGGGCCAAAAGGTGAGAGGTTCACCATGACGCAAGCTTGGTCGTTGCTGTTACTGGATGATGCGCGCGTAATCCACGAAAGCACGCCGGTACAGCCGTTGGGCGCTCAAGGCCATCGCGACACGCTGGTGGTGACCTTGCGCGCCAACCATTTCCAAGACCCAGCTGCTTGAAAATAAGTTTTGAATGGTAGGGCGTGAGTGACTTGAAGACTCGACCAGAGGATCATGAGCGTGTTGACTCCGGCCGAAAATCGACCATCTGGGGATGCTGCTAAAAACTTGGACTACCTGGAGGTAGCTCATGTATTCATACGAAGATCGAACCAAGGCTGTCCTGCTTTATCTGAAGCTAAACAAGCGATTCACTGTGTCGGCAAAGTGCTACTGGGCTTAGCTATGAGGCGTGAGGCAGAGACTTTGCTGCTTTTTTGAGCAACCATTTGTTCTCTTTTCTGCCGATCCATCAACCTGATAGCGCCTTGGGCGAGGATGGCACCAATGATGGCCTTGGGGCTTGGTTCGGGCCTTGAGTCGATTCGTTCTTGTGGTTGTGATTGCATGATGCGGGCTCCTTTTATTTGATGAAGCCGCATGTTTGCTTCTATCTCGAAGAGCTATCAAGTCGATCTGACCTCTCGGGTTCTAGGCCGTAGGCGTTTTTAACGCCGTTAGAGGCGCCTGCGACGTTAGAAGACCCATGCGGGAAGTCAATTCGTAGGTTTAGGAAAGTCCTTTAAGCAGCAACGCCCTGAAGGATTGCTGGTGTCGCAAGAACACAATCCAGCCTTTGTTTGAGCCATCACGAATTCTTTGGTCGCCGGGTTGCTTTGAAAATCATCCTTGCTGACACCAAAGCAATAGCAAAGAAGCTTATCGCCAGAATCTTCCTTTGCCCCCACCCTCGTGCGAAGTTGGGATTTAAGAATGGTCGAGCCATCATCACCAAAATATACAACGTCGCACGCAGCGTCATCGCAAAAGAAATAACGACTTGAAGTTGGGGACCATTGCCACGCGTCATTGATATGATGCGAAATTGTTCTAGCCGATACTTCTGCGTAATTTACCCCATTGGCTGGGCAGGGTTGCTTCTTCGGCCGGGCAGTGTTGGGCCCTGATGAGGAACAGCAATCGTTCATTTATGCCTCCAGCAATCGAATCATTAAAGCATTATCTGACTTTCCTATTTTTTCAGCCCGTGGGTTCGAAGATGAGGTGTAGTTAGTAGCCATGGACTTGCTCCTTGATGCCTGTACAAAATCTTTTATACAGGTCTGTGTAGGCTGGCTGCGTGGCTGTGCTTTTTCCTAACAGGGTGCGCTGGTGCATGCCCCGGGAAAGTCTTTACGTAAGGCATAGCGCAAATGGCTTCATAGGGCTGGTTTTATCCCCTTTTTGAGCCAAGTTTTGCCGGAAAAGATATCATGAAATGATGTTTCGCCTAGTTTTAATACTGCTCATCGCATTGCTCCCACTGCGCAGCTGGAGTGTAGATCGCATGGACGTAGGTATGGCGCTTCATGAGTCAGCATCCCACTCCAAGGACATGGGTGCTAGTCAAGGTTCAATGCCCGAAGATTGTCCAATGATTTTGGGCATGTACTCAGACGAGGGCGCATCGCACGGCAAAGGGCAGAACGAAAGTTGGCATGAAGCTTGTCAGCTATGTATGTCCTTGGTTGCGACCCAAGGCTCCACCATAAAGGCTCTCACCTTACCGCTTCAGCCTTACGGTATCCCTCGAGTCGAACGCTATGCCAGCGCTGAGCTTTTGCTCTTTACCAAGCCCCCCATTTACTGATCCGACAGCCAAGCCACGTCCGAACTTTACAAGTGCACGTGAAAATTCTTGAGCCCTTGGGCTCGCTGTTTGGAGATTAATATGAAGTATTTGTTTGCAATTGCCGTGCTCGCTTTTCCGTTGTTTGTTCGGGCCGCGCCGGATTGGACACTCGCCGTCGTCGTGAAGGTCGAGCCCGAAAATGCCCGTGTGCTTCTCAATCATCAGCGCATCAAGAGCATCGGCATGGAGCCCATGACCATGCCCTTCAAAGTTTCTAACGGTGCTTCATTAGTCGCCTTCAAGCCGGGTGACAAAGTCCGTTTCACTGTTATCGATAAGAATGATCACTTGGTTATCGACGCCATAGAGGCTGACCGATGAGACGCCAGCTTACCAAGATCGCACTTGGAGCATTCTGCTCCTTACTCTCTCTTTCGGCGCTGTGCGGGCCGATGGGATTCAAGGACAGTTGGATGTCGATGGGTGACGTCAGCCCAAACTGGCAGGAGGTATTTGTCAACTATGCATTCACTTCACGTGATGCCGTGGGCGCTTCATCAATTTCCATGCGCTCAGACGACAGGACTAAGTCGCGCCAAGTCACTGAGGCCACCTATGCGAGACTGGCCCGACGCTGGAACATGCCTGAGGCCCAGGCGAACATCTGGTTCATAGGCGGCATCGGGACCATAACTGGTAACGACTTTTCCGGTTCTAGGACGATGGCTTCGCCGGGGATACAAGTCGACTATGAGACCACTCGTCTGTACGTTTCGGCTACAACCAGGCTCTATCGAGCCGAAGGCCTCAACCACGACTTCGCTTCGGCACGCGCTGGAATTTCTTTTTACGAGGCGGACTACGACCAAACACAGCCCTGGTTCATCTTAGAGGTCAGGCGCATGAGGGGGCTAACGGATAAGACCGAAGTAACGCCAATGCTGCGCCTGATAAATAAGCGCTATTTCGTCGAACTCGGGGTGAGCAACGCATCCCAAGCCCGAATGAATTTCATGTACATATTTGATTAGGAGTATCTCAATGAAGAAAATCGTCATCGCACTTTTAATGGGCATCGCAGCGACTTCATCAATGGCCGCAAACACGGTAAAAGTCACCGTCAACGGCATGGTCTGCGCTTTCTGCGCGCAAGGCATAGAAAAGCGCATATCCAAGATGGATGCAACCAAAGACGTCTTCGTAGACCTTAAAAAGAAGACCGTCGCTGTTGAAGCCAAGGACGGTCAGGTTCTCGACACAAAGGCCATCTCTGCAGAGATCGTTGACGCGGGCTACGACGTGATCAAGATTGAGCCGGTGCTGCAATCGGTTGCCGAGATCAAGGCTGAATTGAAGAGTCGCAAATGAGTGCAGACGGTATGACTGAATCCCGAGGCGGTTTATGGTCTTCTTTGGTGAGCCTGTTCGCAAGCTCAAGCACGCTGGTGTGCTGCGCGATTCCAGCTCTGCTTGTAGCCCTTGGGGCGGGAGCGGCACTTTCGTCCCTTGTGTCCATATTTCCGCAGGTGGTCTGGTTAAGCGAACATAAGGAAGCACTGTTCGGCTTCGCGGGCTTGATGATGATTGGAAGCGGGGCATTGCAATGGCGAAGTCGAAGTGCACCATGCCCAATCGATACGGCTTTACGCGATGCGTGCTTGAAGACTCGCAAGACTGCCAGCATGTTGTATTCGGTCAGCGTTGTGATTTATCTTATTGGGGGCTGGTTTGCCTTTGTACAACCATTGCTTAGCTAGGCATAAAGCGCAGTTCATTTAATAGCAATCGCGATTACAGCACTCAGAACATAGGTTCGGCAAACTTACGCGGTACGCGGCTGTCTCAACATTTAGAATGAAGAATCGGGCCCCAAGTACTTGATTGGCGTGCCCATCAAAAACTTAGGCGGTTTGCGATCTGGTATCTCCAAGCCGCCAGTACGAATACCTCAAACCTGTTCAGCAGGCCTTGAGGCAGCCTCAGGCTCCACACCACTCGGGGCTTTTTGCTTTGGGCTCCTGACTGCCGCCATTGGTATTGACCACGGAAAGCCGTTTCAAACCCCGTTTGTCTCAAAACCTCATGACTTTTTCGGACTTGGTTCCGAGCCTTGAATTTGCGGATTGAGGCAAAACTGGCTTTGAACCAACCTGAATTGAATTTTTTCTTTTTCAACGTTCAAAGCATCAGAATGAAAGGCAATCGGCAGGTAGTTTCGCGGCAGAGCAATCGTAAGGCGCGTTTCAAAAGGCAAAACTTCCAGTCAACCCTACCATTTAGCTGGTTTAAAAATCAATGCACCACCACTTCCCATAGCTGGGCGCATCCTTAGGCCATTGGCTTGCGCTGCTAACGCTTCGGAACCCTTGTGACAGCAAGCGTAAGGCGCGCGCCACTCCGGCATGGGTAATCCACACCTGGGTTTCATCAGGATTTTGCCGCGCGGTATCCCATAGGTCTGTAATCCGGGCCAATACCTGGTTAGCGCTCTCCTCACCGCCGAAGCGGTGTGCTCCGAAGTCAGCGGTCCAGGCTTGAATGGCTGCCAGGGGAATCGCGTCCCAGGCTACGCCTTCCCATGTGCCGAAGTCCATTTCACGCAAGCGCGTGTCGATTTGCGGTTTAAGCTCAGGCCGTATGTCTGACAAAGCATCTCCCAATTGCATGCAACGCTGCAAGGGGGACACCCAAACTTTGCAATACTCAGGCAGCACTTGCGCCAATGCATGGGCGGCTTGCAATGTGTGTTGCGCGTCTGCGGCCACATCGAGCATGCCGTAGCAGACGCCACTGGCAATCAGCGGCGTGGCGTGTCTGACTATCCACAGCGCCATAGTGCTTTTGCCACTACCCCTTAAAGGCCGCCACCTAAGGCCAGAGCACAGCCCAGGTAAAACGCAATTTCACACAACTGTTGCGTGGTACCCAGGCAGTCGCCGGTAAAGCCTTGCAAACGCCGCGCAAACAAACGCAACAAATAAACAAAGATCAATGCGCTGGCAAGACTACCGAAGGTCAAGACTTTCAGCACGGGCAGCACTTGCGTAATTGCCAGCATTAGCGGATCGGATCTGGTTAACAAAGCCGCTGCGATACAGGTACTCAAGGCGAGTGCACCTGCACACCAGAACAAAGCGACGGCCAAACTGCTTGTGCTGATTTGTTCGGCCAAAGGCTTGGACTTGGATCCCGCTTCGTCGCCCACATGTGGCAGCCATCTAATGATGAGCAATGGCCAGGTGCGCGAAATCACATGACCAGCCATCAAAGCAAAACACATCCAAACTAGGCCGACCCCACCCAGCAAGGCCAGCAGCGCCACTTTGTTAAGCATAGCCAACACCACGGCAATCGCGCCGAAAGCGCCGACGCGCGAGTCTTTCATGATGATGAGCGCACGCTCACGGTCATAGCTGCCGCCCAAGCCGTCGGCCACATCGGCCAGACCATCTTCGTGAAAAGCGCCGGTCAGCCACACGCTCCAGGTCGTGCCCAGCGCTGCCGCTACCAAGGGTGCATAAGTGGCGGGCAAGTAATGCATCAGCGCCGCCGTCAACAACACGACCAAGCCGCCGATCACCACGCCGACCGCCGGGAAGTACGCCGCACTGGCGCGCAACATGGCCTGGCTGAAGCCCACCCAATCTGCCAGCCGTCCATTAACTGGAATGCGGGTGAAAAATTGCACCGCTAACAAAAAATGACGCAGCGCTGTCATGCAACGGCAGGGGTAGATTTTTCAGACACACCGGCGGAGGAGAAGCTGGCCATCTCCCGCAGAATGGCGCAGGCCGACTGCAACAGCGGCCACGCCAGCGCTGCGCCCGACCCTTCGCCCAAGCGCAAGCCCAGGTCCAGCAAGGCTTGCACGCCCAGGTGTTGCAACATGAACTCATGGCCGCGTTCACCCGAGCGGTGCGCAAACACGCAGCGCTGCAAGACCAGCGGCTGCAGTGCATGCGCCACCAGCACCGCTGCGCTGGCAATGAAACCATCGACCACAATCACTTGCCGCTGCGCTGCCGCTTGCAACACCGCGCCGGTCATGGTGGCTATCTCCAATCCGCCGAAAGCAGCCAGCGCGTCCAAGGGCTGCGTCGCATCCGCATGCAGCGCCAACACCTGGCGCAACACCTCGCATTTGCGCGCCACGGCCGCCGCATCCAAGCCAGTGCCCGCGCCGGTACAAAGTGCTATATCCAGCCCCGCCAAACGCGCCAATAACAATGACGCGGCCGAGGTGTTACCAATACCCATTTCGCCCAGCAGCAAGGCATTGCCGGGTGAGTCGCGAGCCAGTTCCATGCCGTTGCGCATGGCTTGTTCGCATTGCGATGGCGTCATCGCGACGCCTTGTGATGAATCGGCGGTACCGTGCTCAGCGCCTGCTACTTTGTGCACAAGCAAGCCCGGGCGTTGCGTGCCCGCAGGCAGACCCGCCAGAAATTCGCGGTTCACACCACAATCGACCACCGTCAAAGCCAGACCGTGTTGACGCGCTAGTACGCTTACGGCTGCGCCGCCTGCCAAAAAGTTTTCCACCATCTGCCAACTCACGTCCGCAGGAAAGGCCGATATGCCTTGCGCTGTGAGTCCGTGGTCGGCGGCAAACACCACCATTTGCGGATGTTCCAGCACCGGTTTGTCAGTGCCCAAAATCTCGCCGATTTGTACCGCCAATGCTTCGAGCCGGCCCAATGAACCTGGAGGTTTGGTTTTGTTGTCTATGGCTGC
>Ga0255131_1000825_pt1 | contig 9742 bp, 9 predicted proteins | sample Law_Yuk_RepC_8d_FD_188554 | JGI IMG/M metagenome (GOLD analysis project Ga0255131, IMG submission 188554) | Freshwater microbial communities from St. Lawrence River, New York, United States - Law_Yuk_RepC_8d | ecosystem: Environmental > Aquatic > Freshwater > River | place: USA: New York... | reverse complement strand
TCGTGCGGCGTTGGTCGTCTTTACGCATTTGAAAGTTCGTACTCAAGGCGAAAGGGGCCAGGGCTGGTGATTTGACAGTGAACGTTGAGTTCAGTGGTGGCCAGAGGCGGGGCCACGGGCCGGGGCTCACACTCGCAAGCTCGCCATATCGCCCCAACCCGTGGCCCCGCCTCTGGCGCATGCGTCTTCGGTAAACTTGCAAGAAGAATGCAAAAACACCTTTGAGCGCGCCTGAACTCCGGCCCGTTGGAATGCGTGAGGGCGAGCGAAGCAATGCCCCGTAGTGATTTCTCGCCGTTATGAGCCGGCGAGTAGCGCAGGCCTGAACGGATCAGGGGCGACGCGTGTTTGAGCGAAGCGAGTTTGCGGCGTACCCCGTTCAGGCCGAGCAACGCAGCGTGCCCGGAGCGCTAGCGGAGGGACGGCGAATCCGGCTCGCCTTTCTTTGCTTACTTTCTTTGGCGAAGCAAAGAAAGTAAGTGCGCCGCCGGGCGCAATCCCGGCCAACGCACTTCAAAAAAATCCATCAATCGGGATCTGACCCCAATTAATACAAAAACACCCCTGCGAAGCTCAAATAACAGACACCTTGGAATCTATGGGGCGAGCGAAGCAATGCCCCGAAAGGACTTCACGCCATTCAGGCAGGGCTGAGCAGCGCAGCAGCGGGCGGATCAGGGCGGGTGCGTGTTTGAGCGAAGCGAGTTTGCACCCGACCCCGCCCGATGCGAGCAGCGCAAGGAACCCGAAGGGCCCTGACTGCGGCTCGCCTTTCTTTGCTTACTTTCTTTGGCGAAGCAAAGAAAGTAAGTGCGCCGCCGGGCGCAATCCCGGCCAACGAACCTCCAAAACAGCACCCACAGAGATTCGCCCCCGATTGACTTGTAGGTCTGCGGCTTCAGCCCCGACACAGGGCCTGCGCCGAAGTGAGCCATGTCGGAGCTGAAGCGCCGACCTGGCCAAGCTCATCAGTGCTGCAAGATCTTGTTCAAAAAGTCCTTGGTGCGCGGCTGCCGATTCTCAGGATGGTTGAAAAACTCGTCCTTCGAGCAGTCTTCCAGAATGCGTCCCCCCACATCGATGAAGATCACACGGTTGGCCACTTTGCGGGCAAAGCCCATCTCGTGCGTGACCACCATCATGGTCATGCCCTCATGGGCCAGTTGCACCATCACATCGAGCACCTCGCCCACCATCTCGGGGTCGAGCGCCGAAGTCGGCTCGTCGAACAGCATCACCATCGGGTCCATCGACAAGGCGCGGGCAATCGCCACACGCTGCTGCTGGCCGCCCGAGAGCTGGCCGGGGAACTTGTCCTTGTGCGCCAGCAGGCCCACGCGATCGAGCATCTTCAGGCCCCGTGCCTTGGCATCGTCCAGGTTGCGGCCCAGCACCTTGACCTGGGCAATCGTCAGGTTCTCGGTCACCGACAAGTGTGGAAAGAGTTCAAAGCTCTGGAACACCATACCCACGCGCGAGCGCAGTTTGGGCAGGTCGGTGCTCGGGTCGTGCAAGGGCACGCCATCGACGGTGATCTCACCTTTCTGGAAAGGCTCCAGCGCGTTGACGGTCTTGATCAGGGTGGACTTGCCCGAGCCCGAGGGGCCGCACACCACCACCACATCGCCTTTGTTGATGCTCACCGAGCAGTCGTTGAGCACCTGCACCGGGCCGTACCACTTGGACACATTTTTGATTTCAATCATTTTCATTTCCCCAATTCAGCACGCGCCTCAGCGCACGATGGCAATCTTGGCCTGCAAGCGCTTGACGCTCCAGGACAGTGCAAAACAAATCACGAAATAGACCACTGCGGCCAGGATGTAGGCTTCTTCCGATCGGCCATAAATCTTGCCGGCATTGGTGAAGCCCTTGAGCAAGTCGTAAGCACCGATCGCATAAACGAGCGAAGTGTCCTGAAACAAGATGATGGTCTGCGTCAGCAACACCGGCAGCATGTTGCGAAAGGCCTGCGGCAAGATGACCAGGCGCATGTTCTGGCCATAGGTCATGCCCAGGGCCTGCCCGGCAAACACCTGCCCGCGCGGGATCGACTGGATGCCGGCACGCATGATCTCGCTGAAGTACGCCGCTTCAAAAGCGACGAAGGTGATGATGGCCGACCACTCCGCCCCAATAGGCCGACCGATGACAAAGGGCATCAGCAAATAGAACCACAGGATCACCATGACCAGGGGCACCGAGCGCATGCCGTTGACATAAAAGGTGGCCGGGATCGTCAGCACTTTGGTGCCCGACAAGCGCATCAGCGCCAGCAAGGTGCCAAAGATCACGCCGCCAATGGTGGCCACCACCGTCAACTGGATGCTGAACAGCAAACCGCCCAAGACGAACTTGCGCAGGACTTCCAGATCGAAGTAGGAAAAATCGAGACCTAACATTTCAGTGCCCTCCCGTTCCGCCGGACACAATGAAGCCGGGCACGCGCATTTGCTTTTCGATCAGCGCGAACACGCGGTTCACGGCAAACGCCGACAAGGCATACAAGGCGGTCACCGCCAGGTAGACCTCGATGCCGCGCGAGGTTTCTTCCTGCGCCTGCATCGCGAACATGGTCAGCTCGGCAATCGACACCGCAAACGCGACCGAAGAGTTCTTCAGCAGGTTCATCGACTCGCTGGTCAGCGGCGGCAAGATGATGCGAAACGCCATGGGCAAAATCACATAGCGGTAAGACTGCGCGGTGGTGAAGCCCATGGCCATAGCCGCATAGCGCTGCCCCTTGGGCAAGGCCTGGATGCCCGCACGGAACTGCTCGGCAATGCGCGCCGAGGTGAAAAAGCCCAAACCAAACACCACCAGCAGAAAGCCGGGCACCTGCTGGAAAGCCGGAAATATTTTGGGCACCACGAAGTACCACAAGAAAATCTGCACCAGCAGCGGAATGTTGCGAAACAACTCCACCCAGGCGTTGGCCAAAGCCGCCACCACCGTGCGCAAGGTGCCCACCACCGCGCCCACCAGCATCGCCACTACCCACGAACTGGCCGCCACCGCCAGCGTCCAGCGCCAGGCCTCGAACATCCATTCCAGGTAGGTGCGGCCACTGCCGTCATCGGTCAAAAAGACCTGCCAATCCCATGTCATGTTTTGAACTTTCTACAAAGTAAAAGGCATCGCCCCAAAAAGAAACCCCGCCCAAGTCATTCCCGGCGGGGTTTGCTCAGCGCCAGTAAAAATTACTTCTTGGCGTAGTCTTCAGCAGGCTTGTCGTTGGGGTTGGCCCAGGCGGCTTTGGTGCTCTCGCTCAAAGCCAGACCGATCTTGACGTTCTTGGGTGGGATGGGTTGCAGGAACCACTTGTCCCACAGCTTGGCCATGTCGCCGCTCTTGATCAGATCACGCACGGTGTCGTCGGCCAGTTTCTTGAAGGCGGGGTCGTCCTTGCGGATCATGATGGCGATGGGTTCCACCGACAGCACTTCACCCACGATCTTGAAGTCGGCCGGGTTCTTGGCGTTGGCAATGTTGCCGGCCAGAATGGAGCCGTCCATCACGAACGCATCGGCACGGCCGGAGTCCAGCAGCAGGAAGCTGTCGGCGTGGTCCTTGCCAAAGACTTCCTTGAAGTCGATGCCATTGGCACGCTCGTGCTTGCGCAGCAACTGCACCGACGTGGTGCCAGTGGTGGTGGCCACGTTCTTGTCCTTGAGCTGGGCGATCGAGGTGATGCCCGAGTTGGCCTTCACGGCAATGCGCACTTCTTCCACATACGTGGTGTTCACGAAAGCCACATCTTTTTGACGCGCCAGATTGTTGGTGGTGGAGCCACACTCGATGTCCACCGTGCCGTTTTGCACCAAAGGAATGCGGTTTTGCGAGGTCACGGACTGGAATTTCACGTCCAGTTTTTTGCCTGCGGCTTTTTCGACATTGCCAATGATGCGCTGGCAGATTTCGTAGTGGAAACCGGCGTACTTGCCGTCGCCCAGTGTGTAGGACAAGGCGCCCGAGGAATCGCGCACGCCCATGGTGATCACGCCAGAGGCTTTCACCTTGGCGAGGGTATCGGCCTGAACAGCCACACAAGCCAAAGCCGCCACGGCAGCAGCCAAAAATTGTTTTTTCATTGATTTCTCCAAAAGAATCGCCAAAGGCGAAAGAAGGGGGTCATGTTGACATGTTTTGACCCGATATGACCGCATCACCTTCACAGTGGAAGCTACAAGCTGTCTGCTTGCAGCAAGTGAATTTTACGATTCACATTGCGAATGATGACTATAGTCATAACCAGCGCCATCAACCATCAGGTTTACCCGACATATTGATGCATGAAAAGCATAACCCAATGCTCATGACAATTTCAGCGCGTCAGGATTGACCGCATTGACCGCGGTCAAATGGGCCCACAATTCCTGCGCTGAGCGTTTGGGGCTGGACTTGGCGCCAGGCCTGGCCCGGTAGGCCCTGACCTCCATGCTCAAGGCCAAGGACTGCCCTTCGGGCACATTCACCTCCACCAAAGTCCCAGCCTGCAATTCCTTGCGCACAGCGCTTTGCGGCAAAAAGGCAATGCCATGGCCTTCGAGCGCCATGACTTTCAAACCTTCTGCCATGTCGGTTTCATAAACGCGGTCCAGGTGGATCGGGTTGCCCGACTGTTTGAGGATCCAGTCGGTCACCCCGCCCAGGTAAGCACCCGGCGCGTAGCCCAGATAAGGCAGAGGACGCGCTGCCGTGCCAGGCAGACTGAACAAAGGCTGGGCATCGGGCCCGCACTTGGCATAAGGCGCCAGCCTCTCGGTGCCCAGAACCACCATGTCGTAATGCTCGGCATCGAGCTGCAAGGGTTGCGAAGCATGGTGGTACACGATCAACACATCGCAGCCGCCTTCGACCAAACGCATGGCGGCATCGTGCACATTCAGCGCGATCAGGCGGCTTTTGATCGGCCCAAACCCTTCGCGCAAACTGGCCACCCAAGCCGGAAAGAAAGTAAAAGCCAGCGTGTGCGGCACGGCAAACTCGATCACATCCTGCCCCACAGCAGCATGACCACGCAGCATGGCCCTGGTGTTTTGCAAGGACTGGAGCAACTCCAGCGCTTGCGCATACAAGGTCTTGCCCGCAGGGGTCAAGGTGGTGGGGTAGGAACTGCGGTCCACCAGATCGGTGCCCGCCCAAGCCTCCAGCGACTGAATGCGCCGCGAAAACGCAGGCTGCGTCACATGCCGCAACTGCGCCGAGCGGCTGAAACTGCGGGTCTCAGCCAGGCTCACAAAATCTTCAAGCCACTTGGTTTCCATGCGGGCATTATCCAGCAGGCCCCTGCCGCAAGAGAAGGCTCGCAAAGCACCAGCCTATCGCCAGCAGGCTGGCTCCCACAGGCCAAAGCCACCCGGCTGTCTGTGGGAGCTTGCATGCAAGCGATGAGCGGTGGGGTCACCAACCGCCGCATCACTCACAAGGGGCTGATCAGAAACGGTAGCCGACACCCACCGCATAAAGCATGGGGTCCACCTTCAGGCGGCCCACACTGCTGCCTGCCGAATACACATCGGTGCGGATGTAGGCCTTCTTCACATCCAGGTTGATCGACCAGTTCTTGTCGATCGGGATGTCCAGGCCCACCTGGAATGCGGTGCCCCAGCTGTGGCTGTCCAGGCTCACGCCGCTTGGCAAAGACACATCGCTGAAGTGGGTGTAGTTGATGCCTGCGCCCACGTAGGGTTTGACGCCTTGTATGTCGGTGAAGTGGTATTGCAACAGCAAGCTGGGTGGCAAATGCTTGAACGAACCGATCTCGGCGCCATTGGCGTACACGGTTTGTTTTTGCGGTGTGGTCAGCACCAACTCGGCGGCCACGTTTTTGCTCATGAAGTAAGTGATGTCCACTTCACCAAAGGTCTTGTTGTTGATGGCCAGACCCAGTGGTGTCGAATCCTTGTTCACGCTGTCCAGATGCACGGAACGCACGCGCAACAACCAAGGACTTTCACCCGACGCTTGCGCCATGGCACCGGTCACCGAACCCGCAGCCAGCACAGCGGCCAGCACGATTTGTTTTTTCATTTTTGACTTTCCTTATGAACGAGAGAAACGCCTCTCTCCATGTCATTGGAAGCGCAAGCCCCGAGGCCCGGTTTGTGTCACATCAAAAACTCAAATTCGGGTGTCCAAGCAGAGAAACCTCTTTGTTGCAGATCAAGTTTTGGTGTCTGGTTTTTGCACACTGTGCGCCAGAACACAGATCGCAACCACCGCCCATCGCCAGCAGGCTGGCGCCTACAAAGTCAGAGTTGCGGCTGTGTGTGGGAGCTTGCCTGCAAGCGATGGCTCGCGACCCACTGGCCTATCGCCCATTACAAACGGCGCACGATCTCCAGCGTGGCCGCGCTTTGGTTCATGGTGTAGAAATGGATGGCGGGCACGCCGCCGTTGATGAGTTGCTCGCACAGGTCACTCACCACGTCCAGACCAAAGGCCTTGATGGATTCGATGTCATCGCCATAGGCCTGCAGACGCAGGCGAATCCAGCGCGGGATCTCAGCGCCACAAGCGTCCGAAAAGCGCAGCAACTGCGACGAACTGGTAATGGGCATGATGCCCGGCACCACGGGCACGTCCACACCCAGCTTGTAGGCGTCGTCCACAAAGCGGAAATACGCATCGCTGTTGTAGAAATATTGCGTGATGGCCGAGTTGGCCCCGGCCTTGACCTTGGTGGCAAAGGCCTGCAAATCCGACTCCGGCGATTTGGCCTGCGGGTGGATCTCGGGGTAGGCCGCCACTTCGATGTGGAAATCGTCACCGGTCTCGGCACGGATGAAGGCCACCAGATCGCTGGCGTAATGGAACTCGCCGCCTGCGCCATAGCCGCTGGGCAAATCACCGCGCAAGGCCACCAGACGCTTGACGCCCATGGCCTTGAGCGTGGCCAGTTCTTCACGCACCGAAGCCTTGGTGGCCCCGATGCACGAGAAGTGCGAAGCCGCTGCCACGCCTTCGGCCAGAATCGCCCCCACCGTGGCAAAGGTGCCTTCTTGTGTGGAGCCGCCCGCACCATAGGTCACCGAACAAAATTCAGGCTTCAAGGTGTACAGCTTCTCGCGCACGCCGCGCAGCTTCTCTGCGCCCTCAGGCGTCTTGGGCGGAAAAAATTCCAGGCTGATGGGCAGTTTCAAACCAGACATCACAACACTTTCCAATTCAATAGTCGTTGGCCTTGGCGTACGCCTTGGCGGCCAGATCGGCCTCGTAGGCTGCACGCGCTTTTTCGCGTGCAGGCAGCACCGCCGCCGGGTCAGGCCAGCAGGCCTGCACAAAAAATTCACGGTTCCCGTCGCCGCCCTCAATCGGGCTGTCCAACCAGGCCATCACCTGCATGCCGAGCTCGGTCAGGGCCGTGCGCAGGCGGTTTTCAATGAAAGGGTACAGGCTTTCGTCTTTCACAATGCCACCCTTGCCCACCTGACCCGGCTGCAACTCAAACTGCGGCTTGACCAGCATCAAAAGCTGCCCCGAGGGCTTGAGCAAATGCACCACGCCCGGCAACACCAGGGTAAGCGAGATGAAGGACACATCGCCCACCATCAGGTCAAAGCCTTCCAGCGCTTCAGGGATGCGCTCATCGCCGGGTTCCAGCTCGCGGGCGTTCACGCCTTCGATGCAGACCACGCGCTCGTCAGCCTGGATACGCGGGTGCACCTGGGCATGGCCCACGTCGATGCCCACCACCTGCGCCGCGCCGCGCTGCAGCAAGCAGTCGGTAAAGCCCCCTGTGCTTTGGCCCACATCCAGGCAGCGCAAGCCGTCCACCTGCACGCCTGTGGCCTTCAAGGCCCCTTCGAGCTTGAGTCCACCACGCGAGACGTAGCGCGACTCGGCGTCGTCGAGCAGCTGCAGGGCAGCGCTTTCGGGCACCTCGTCGCGGTTTTTCACCACCGCACGCCAAGTCCCGTCGGGCTGCTGCCACTGCACGCCCCCGGCGATCAGTCGCTGAGCCTGCGAACGAGAAGCGGCCAGGCCGCGCTCGACGAGAAGTTGATCAATGCGCATGCGGTGAAGTTCAGTCAAACAAAGGGGTCAAAAAGGTGATGCGGTGCACTGGCCATCGCTTGCAGGCAAGCTCCCACAGGAGACAAGGCTGGCAGGCAAGATCCCACAGCAGACAAGCCAGTGCTTGCGGCCAGGCTCGCACAGGAGACAAGCCAATGCTGGCGGCCAGGCTCGCACCGCCTGCTTTCCTTTGTGGGAGCCAGCCTGCTGGCGATGGGCACCATCAATAGCGGTAAGTGTCAGCCTTGTAAGGACCGTTTTTCGACACACCGATGTACGCGGCTTGCTCATCGCTGAGTTCGGTCAGCATGGCGCCGACTTTCTTCAGGTGCAGGCGGGCCACTTTTTCGTCCAGGTGCTTGGGCAACACATACACCTTGCCTGCTTCGTACTGGTCTTGCTTGGTGAACAGCTCGATCTGGGCAATGGTCTGGTTGGCAAACGAAGACGACATCACGAAGCTGGGGTGGCCGGTGGCGCAACCCAGGTTCACCAAGCGGCCTTTGGCCAGCAGGGTGATCTTCTTGCCATCGGGGAAGATGACGTGGTCGACTTGCGGCTTGATCTCGTCCCACTGGAGCTTTTCCAAGGAAGCGACGTCGATCTCGTTGTCAAAGTGACCGATGTTGCAAACGATGGCCTCGTCTTTCATGGCGGCCATGTGCTCGTAACGGATCACGTTCTTGTTGCCGGTGGCGGACACGAAGATGTCGCACTTGTCGGCAGCGTATTCCATGGTCACGACCTTGAAGCCTTCCATCGCGGCTTGCAGGGCATTGATCGGGTCGATCTCGGTCACCCAGACTTGGGCGCTCAAGGCGCGCAAGGCTTGGGCCGAGCCCTTGCCCACGTCACCGTAACCGGCGACCACGGCCACTTTGCCGGCGATCATCACGTCGGTGGCGCGTTTGATGGAGTCGACCAAAGATTCGCGGCAGCCGTACAGGTTGTCGAACTTGCTCTTGGTCACCGAGTCGTTGACGTTGATGGCGCGGAACATCAGGCTGCCCTTGGCGGCCATTTCGTTCAGGCGCAACACGCCGGTGGTGGTCTCTTCGGTCACGCCAATGATCTGGGCACCCTTGCGGCTGTACCAGGTCGGGTCCACGGCCAGCTTGGCCTTGATGGCGTTGAACAGGCAGGTCTCTTCTTCGCTGGTGGGATTGGCGATCAAAGAGGCGTCTTTTTCGGCGCGCTTGCCCAGGTGCATGAGCAGGGTGGCGTCGCCGCCGTCGTCCAGGATCATGTTGGGGCCTTCGCCATCGGTGCCTGCGGGGCCAAAGTCAAAAATGCGGTGGGTGTAGTCCCAGTAGTCGGCCAGGGTTTCGCCCTTGATGGCGAACACGGGCGTGCCCTTGGCGGCGATGGCTGCAGCGGCATGGTCCTGGGTCGAGAAGATGTTGCAAGAAGCCCAGCGCACGCTGGCACCCAAAGCTTGCAGGGTCTCGATCAGCACAGCCGTCTGAATGGTCATGTGCAAGGAGCCGGTGATGCGGGCGCCTTTCAGAGGTTGCGCCTTGGCGAATTCCTCCCGGATGGCCATCAGACCAGGCATTTCGGTCTCGGCGATTTTGATTTCTTTGCGGCCCCAGTCGGCCAGGCCGATGTCGGCGATCACGCAATCGGCGTTCACGGCGGTGTTCAAACGTGCATTCATGTGTTCAGCTCCAAAGCAAATGTGAAAAAGCCACACGCATGGATGAAAGCACTGAATGGGAAAAAC
>Ga0255131_1000819_pt1 | contig 9770 bp, 7 predicted proteins | sample Law_Yuk_RepC_8d_FD_188554 | JGI IMG/M metagenome (GOLD analysis project Ga0255131, IMG submission 188554) | Freshwater microbial communities from St. Lawrence River, New York, United States - Law_Yuk_RepC_8d | ecosystem: Environmental > Aquatic > Freshwater > River | place: USA: New York... | reverse complement strand
GCCATCGGTGATGTACTGCAATAAACGAGTTCCGTTACCAAAACCAAGTACGAGTACGCCAGTTGCCATCGGATCTAAGGTGCCAGCATGGCCAACTTTGCGTGTGCCAAGTGCCTTGCGCGCAACCGCCACAACATCATGGCTAGTCATGGCAGGTGCTTTATCTACAACTAAAAAGCCATCCATTAGTTAGACGTTAATCTTCAATAACTTTTGGAACCTTGTAGGGATCTGCTCCCCCAGCAAATGTCGCGTTCTTGCGAAGTTGGGCAACCTCAGCATCTAGAACATGGACTTTATCTAAGAGTGAATCAAGTGCTTTCGCAGATTCTGGAAGTCCATCTTCGAAGAATTCGATAGATGGAGTAATGCGCGTCTGAAGATCGCGACCAACAGCGCTGCGGATTACGCCTTTTGCGCTCTCAAGTGCGGCGGCAGTTGCAGCGCGCTGTTCTTCATCACCTAATACGGTGTAGAAGATCGAAGCGTTCTGCAGATCGCCAGTAACGCGCGCATCTGTGACAGTGACGAAGCCGAGACGAGGATCTTTAATCTTCGTCTCAAGCAGCTGCGCCACTACCACTTTGATGCGATCGGCAACTTTCTGAGTGCGATGTGATTGGCCCATGGTTATGCGCGCTTCTTCTCGCGCATCTCAAAGACCTGAATGGTGTCTCCGATTTGCAGATCCTTCATATTGCCAAGGCCAATACCGCACTCGAAGCCTTCTTTAACTTCGGTGGCATCGTCCTTGAAGCGCTTGAGCGAATCAATGGTGAGGTCATCGGCGATGATTTCAGTACCGCGCATAATGCGTGCCTTGGAATTTCGCTTGATTGAACCATCGCGAACGATAGAACCTGCGATATTGCCGGCCTTTGAAGATTTGAAGATCTCACGGACTTCAGCGTTACCGAGAACGATTTCTTCGTACTCTGGCTTGAGCAAGCCCTTAAGAGATAGTTCGATCTCTTCAATAGCGTTATAGATAACTGAGTAGAAGCGAACTTCTACGCCTTCTTGATCAGCATAGATCGCTGTCTGTGGTTCTGGCTTAACGTTAAAGCCAATAACTACAGCAGTTGATGCTGATGCCAAAGTGATATCTGACTTGGTGATTGCACCTACGCCACGGTGGATGACACGTAGATCAACTTCTGCTCCGACATCGAGTTGCATAAGTGCATCTTCGAGCGCTTCGACAGAACCTGAAACGTCACCCTTAAGGATGAGGTTAAGTGTTGAGACCTTGGACTGTTCCATAAAGTCTTCAAGTGAAACCTTCTTGCGCGCCTTAGCAAGTTGCGCGTTACGTTCTGCAGCCTGACGCTTTTCAGCGATCTGACGAGCAGTACGGTCTTCATCTGCAACTAAGAAGGTATCGCCTGCACTTGGAACGGATGTGAATCCGAGAACCTGTACCGGACGAGATGGTCCGGCGGTATCCACGTTTTGGCCATCTTCATCAAGCATCGCACGAACGCGACCGAATGAACCGCCGGCAACAATTGCATCACCGATCTTGAGCGTTCCGCGTTGCACAAGGACTGTGGCAACTGGTCCGCGACCGCGATCGAGGTGAGCTTCAATGGCAACACCGCGCGCTGAATCTTCGGCAACTGCGCGAAGATCGATAGCAGCATCTGCTGTTAGAAGAATTGCATCAATGAGTTCGTTAACGCCTACACCTGATTTAGCAGAGACGTTTACGAAGAGAGTTTCTCCGCCGTACTCTTCTGCGATCAAGTTGTACTCGGTCAATTGCTGGCGGACCTTATCTGGATTCGCACCCTCTTTATCAACCTTGTTAACGGCAACAACGATAGGAACATCTGCTGCTTGAGCGTGGTTTAACGCTTCAATTGTCTGCGGCATGATTCCGTCATCTGCTGCCACAACGAGAACTGCGATATCTGTAACTTTTGCACCACGAGCACGCATAGCGGTGAACGCTTCGTGGCCAGGTGTATCGATAAAGGTAATCGCACGGTTTACGCCGTCATGGTCATGGTGAATTTGGTAGGCACCGATGTGCTGAGTGATTCCACCGGCTTCGGTCTTTAGGACCTCAGATTTACGGATGGCATCGAGCAAACTGGTCTTACCGTGATCTACGTGTCCCATAACAGTTACAACAGGTGGGCGTGCAACCAGTAGATCTGCATCAAGGTCGGCAAGTTCTTGCGCAAGATCGATATCGAAATCTTGCAAGAGTTCGCGGTCTTCATCCTCTGGGCTAACAATTTGGATTACATATCCAAGTTGTGCACCAAGAATTTCAAATGTGTCAGCATCAACAGATTGCGTTGCAGTAACCATTTCACCTAAGTGGAATAGCGCAGCAACCAAAGCTGCTGCATCTGCACCGATCTTTTCAGCGAAATCTGCAAGAGTTGAACCGCGACGCATACGGATCTGCGTCTTTCCATCACCGTGCGGAATAACTGCGCCACCCAATTGTGGCGCTTGCATATTGTCGAATTCATCGCGCAGCGCTTTTCTTGATTTTGGTTTGCGCTTGCTGCTCTTACTTGCATTCTTTCCAAATGCACCTGCAGCACCGCCGCGACCTGGACCGCGATTAGGACCGCCACCGGGACGTTGTGGACCACCGGTAGTTGGTGCACCAGTTGAAGGACCGCTTGAACGATATGGACCAGAAGATGCACCTGGTGCACCTGTTCCTGCAGGACGTGACTGATAATTTCCAGGACCGCCAGTACCTGCAGGACGTGGAGTATTTGGACGCGCTGCAAAACCTGGGCGAACAGAACCAGGACGTGGTCCTGACATTCCGGGACGTGCACCGGGTGCACCTGCAGGTCGTTGTGGTGGACGCGGAACCACACCACCCGTTGAGAATGGATTATTTCCGGGACGTGGTGGACGTGGAACTGCAGGTGTTGTTCCACCAGCAGTTGAAAATGGATTGTTACCTGGACGCGGTGTAGTTGGTTTGCTCTCTGGCGCAGGAGTTTCTGCATCTGCAGTCGGTGCAGTCGGTGCAGTCGGTGCAGTCGGTGCAGTCGGTGCAGTCGGTGCAGGTGTTGGTGCGGCTGCTTGCGCAGCGCTTTCAGCGCGCGATGCTTTTAGCGCCTCTAAATCAACGCCGAGTTCGGCGGCAAGTTCTGCGGCAAGTTCAGGGTTAACTTCTGCAGTTTTCTTAGCAGCGGTCTTCTTTGCAGCTGCTTTCTTAACTGGCTTCGCATCGGAAACTGGCTTGGCATCGGGATACATCTCGATGAGCTTGCGCACGACCGGCGCTTCTACAGTTGATGATGCTGAGCGGACGAATTCGCCCATTTCTTGGAGTTTTGCAAGGACAACCTTGCTCTCCATACCGAGTTGTTTTGCCAACTCATGTACGCGGACCTTTGACACATTTCTCCTGTCTTGGCCCGCAATCTTTATTCTAGATATTTATCTAGGGATGCGAGCCTTAGTTGTAAGACCTCATAATCTGAACGAGCTCATTTGAGTTTCATATCTTTCGCATCCATATCTTTAAGTTAATAACTAGTTATCTGACTTTAAACGCTCATCTAAGAACGCTTTAAATTTTGAAACATCCGGCGCCTGCTCCAGCTTGAAGGCTGATTTAAACGCTTTCCGATCTATTGCGATGTAGCCACAAGATAAGTGGAGCCAGGCTCCCCTACCGTGAGATTTTCCACTGCTTGTTGGAGTAATAACTCCGTCAAGACAGTTGACTCGCAATAGCTGCGAAGGCTCTTGAGATTTACGACAAACGATGCAGGTACGTATCGGTTTGATACCTCTTTGCATTGCAGCCATTTCTCTAACCTTCAACAAGGGATAAGGATAGCGAAGAGCGGCTATTTCACCTAAATCCCTGCGTAGCAGGTGCGTTTATTTAGGCCCGATCACCTAGGCACAGTTGGGGTGTCGGGATGGATATCAATGCGCCAACCTGTCAGACGTGCAGCCAACCGCGCATTCTGTCCATCTTTCCCAATTGCAAGTGAGAGTTGGTAATCAGGAACTGTCACCTTTGCAGATCGCGTAGCAAGATCAACAATTTCAACCTTGGTAACTTTCGCTGGAGAAAGTGCATGCGCAACAAATTGTGCAGGATCTTCTGACCAATCGACGATATCAATCTTCTCACCATGCAGCTCTTCCATAACTGCATTTGCGCGTGAACCCATTGGACCAATTAAAGATCCCTTAGGTGAAACACCTGCGCGGTGTGAGCGGACTGCCAACTTTGTGCGATGTCCTGCCTCGCGGGCAACTTCCATAATCTCAACGATGCGATCGTTGATTTCGGGAACTTCGAGTGCAAAGAGTTGCTTAACTAGCGCAGGGTGGCTGCGTGAGAGCATGATCTCTGGCCCTTTCATTCCCTGTTTCACTTCAACAACAAAACACTTAATACGATCGCCATGGTTGTAAACCTCACCTGGAACCTGCTCTTGTGGCGGAATTCGCCCTTCGACTTTGCCGAGGTTTACATGGATCATCTTGGGATCGCGACCTTGTTGCACAATTCCAGAGATAACATCGCCAACGGATGCGCTGAACTCGCCAACGATTTCCGCATCATTATTGGCACGCATCTTTAACTTGATGACCTGTCTAACTGTAGAAGTTGCGGTACGCGCAAAACCTTCTGGTTCATCGCGATCTTCTGAGATTCTTTCGCCAAGTTCGTTAAATGTCGGAACCCAGATAACTATCTCGCCAGTTTCGCGATCGATGCTGGCACGGGCTTGGCGTTTTGGCGCATCTGTTTCGTAATAAGCGGTCAAAACCCCCGCTTCAATTTCTGTAATCAAATCTTCCAGCGGCATCTGCTTATGAGTTGCCAGCGCGATTAGCGCATCGACATCGACCTGCCCTTTATTCATCGATAGCCTCGTCATTTAAAGCTTCGTTATTTACATTTGCTGCTTCTTCTTTACGGTTAAATTCAATTTCAACGACTGCGCGCTTTATATCTGCGAAGTTAACGGTGTGAGTTTTGATCCGACCCTTGATATTTTCAACTAGCGTGGCAGTTACGGTGAGTCGACCGGTAGTAACGGTTCCATCTTGCAAAGTCACCTTTACCAAACGAGTTAAGTTCTTCGTCCAATGGCGGGGCAGAGTAAGTGGACGATCTACACCAGGTGAAGTTACTTCTAGAGTAAATGGTGTTTCATCCATAAAGGTTGCGGCATCTAGTAGCTCTGAGATCAACCGTGAGACAACAGTGACTTGATCTAGGTTTAGTGGACTTTGGCCATCAACGATGCATGTAACTACACGGTGGCTGCCGGCAGATGTTAATTGGACTTCTTCTAGGAAGAAACCGGCTTCAGTAACAGCGGGTTCGATCAACTGGGTAATTGATTGTGTCAGTGACACTTGTGGCTCCTTTATTAACTTTTTATTAATTTGTTATTTAGTTTTTTACTACGCACCCAGTTTAGCACCGATTAATTATGGGTTAACGCAGCGCGGTAAAGGTATCAAAGGCCACTTTGAAAATTAGCGCTGCAGTTATTCCCATAAAGACTTTTCGAACTAAACCTGAGCCGCCACGTAGGGCTATGCGAACGCCAATTAGCCCGCCACAGACATTTGCGATCGCCAGGGTTAAGCCAATTTTCCAGAGAATTTCACCGTTAACCCCGAAGACCAGAATGGCACCGGCATTAGTAGCGACATTGACGACTTTTGCAATTGCAGAGGCTGATAGAAATGCAAAGCCCATGACTGCGACCAATAAAAGAATTAAGAAGGACCCTGTTCCAGGACCGATGATTCCATCGTAGAAACCAATTACTAGCGCAGCGACAGCCGAAATCTTTAACCTTTTGCTTTCGCTATGTCGCATAGATTCAATCTGACCTAACTGCGGACGTTTCCAGGTATAGATCAGAACCGCGATCAAGAGTGCAACAACTAGCGGCTTCAGAACTTCTGTTGGGATAAGTGAGGCAAGAGATGCCCCACCCATTGATCCCACAAAGGCGGGTATCGCCATAACAACTAATAACTTAGAACTCACCTTTATATTTCGCCGATAGGTAAGGGCAGAGGCGGCTGTTCCAAAGATAGATGGAACTTTATTTGTTCCGAGAACTACAACAGTTTCAGTTTTCGCAAGTCCTATCAACATTGCGGGAAGTTGGATTAACCCTCCCCCGCCGGCAATCGCATCAATAAGCCCAGCGCAGAAAGCAGCAAGTGCTAGAAAGGCGAGGGTGTAGAGAGTTAGATCTGCAAACACTTTAGGAAAGAGATGCGATTAGAGTTGTCACGGCAGAGATGGCATCGCCAACTGCAACTTCTGATTTCTCACCTGATTTACGGTTACGGAGTTCGATCTTGCCATCTGCAAGTGATTTACCAAAAACAATGATTACTGGAATACCAATTAGCTCGGCATCTTTGAATTTAACGCCAGCGCTTGGATCACGGCGATCATCGAGCATTACTGTGATGCCAGATGCCTCAAGCTTGGTTGCGATATCTAGCGCGGTATCGAATGGCAGATCTTCTTTGCCAGTAGCAACGATGTGTACCTTCGCCGGCGCTACTTCTAGCGGCCAAACCAGGCCAATCTCGTCATAACTCTGCTCAGCAATTGCCGCGACTGCGCGTGATACGCCGATTCCATAAGAACCCATAGTGACAACTTGTGATTTACCGTTTTGATCAAGCACAGTAAGACCAAGCGCATCAGCGTACTTGCGACCCAATTGGAAGATATGGCCGATCTCAATTGCGCGATCAATAACAACTGCAGTTGAACATTCTGGACATGAATCGCCTTCGCGGATTTCAGCGGCTTCTACGTAGGCATCTGGTGTGAAGTCACGACCATTAACAACGTTACGAGCATGGCGATCTTTCTTATTCGCGCCAGTTACCCAGGAAGTTCCGGGTGCAACGCGAGGATCGGCGTAGACAGTGATGCCAAATTTTCCAGCATCTTGCGGACCGATATATCCCTTAACTAAACCTGGGTGCTTTGCAAAATCAGCTTCTTCAAATACACGAAGTTCTTCTACTCCGGGTAACCCTGCCTGCAAACGCTTTAGATCGACTTCGCGATCACCGGGAACTAAAACTGAGATCGCTTTCTTGTCAGCCATCAATAAAACATTCTTTAGGGTCGATGCGCCAGTAAATCCACCACCGAATTTTGAATTCAGTACATCAACTAGTGAATCAATGGTTGGAGTATTTGGAGTATCGAGTTCCTCAAGCGCTGGAACGCCTGATGCATCTACAGATGCAACCTTGGTGACCATCGCTTCTACGTTTGCTGCAAATCCACACTTTGGGCAGAGGACATAAGTATCTTCACCAGTTGGGCAAGGTGCTAAGAACTCTTCTGATTTAGATCCACCCATCGCGCCAGAGACAGCCTTAACGATGTTGTATTTAAGGTGGAGGCGATCAAAGGTGCTGATGTAAGCGTCGCGATGCTTCTCGTACGAAATTCCCAGGCCCTCATCAGTTAAATCAAATGAGTAAGAATCCTTCATAACGAATTCGCGACCGCGGATGATTCCGCTGCGTGGACGTGCTTCATCGCGGAACTTATTTTGAATCTGATAAATAGTCAGCGGCAGATCTTTATACGATGAGTATTCGCCTTTAACCATCAAGGTAAACATTTCTTCATGGGTTGGACCTAGTAAATAATCCCCACCTTTGCGATCTTGCAATCTAAAGAGCGATGGACCGTACTCTTCCCAGCGATTGGTGGCCTCGTATGCCTCTTTAGGCAAGAGCGCTGGAAAATGTACCTCTTGAAAACCAGCGTTATCCATTTCCTCGCGGATGATATTTTCAACGTTGCGCAGAGTGATTACGCCAAGTGGCAACCACGAGTAAATTCCAGCAGCGATACGGCGGATATAACCGGCGCGTACTAAGAGCTTATGGCTTGGAACTTCTGCATCTGCAGGATCATCACGCAGGGTGCGAAGAAAGAGGCTGGACATGCGCAACATGGGCGCAACCTTATCGCGTTATTACTTGACTGTGACGGAAGGTTCGCCTGAACCAACGCCAGCGGCTTCCATTTCCTCGGCCAATCGCATCGCTTCTTCAATAAGAGTTTCAACAATCATCGCCTCTGGAACGGTCTTGATTACTTGACCCTTAACAAAGATCTGTCCTTTTCCGTTTCCGGATGCAACGCCAAGATCTGCCTCACGCGCTTCACCTGGGCCGTTTACAACGCAACCCATAACTGCAACGCGAAGTGGAACGGTCATTCCTTCGAGCCCTGCTTGTACTTTCTCGGCCAATGTATAGACATCTACTTGTGCGCGACCACATGAAGGGCAAGAGACAATCTCGAGTTTACGCTGGCGCAAATTAAGTGATTCGAGAATTGAGATTCCAACTTTTACTTCCTCAACGGGAGGTGCTGACATTGAAACGCGAATCGTGTCCCCGATTCCTTCTGCGAGCAAAATTCCAAATGCGGTTGCAGATTTGATTGTTGCTTGGAAGGCAGGTCCTGCCTCGGTGACGCCAAGGTGTAATGGGTAATCACATTTTGCCGCCAAGATGCGATAGGCATTTACCATTGTTACTGGATCATGATGCTTAACTGAAATTTTTAAATCTGAGAAACCATGTTCTTCAAAGAGTGATGCTTCCCAGAGCGCGGATTCAGCGAGTGCCTCAGGCGTTGCTTTGCCGTACTTTGCGAGTAACCGTGGATCAAGTGAACCAGCGTTTACGCCGATGCGAATTGGAATACCAGCATCACCTGCCGCCTTGGCTACCTCTTTAACCTTGTCATCAAATTGTTTGATATTTCCTGGGTTTACGCGAACTGCGGCGCACCCCGCATCAATTGCAGCAAAGATATATTTTGGTTGAAAGTGAATATCTGCAATTACAGGAATCTGAGATTTCTTAGCGATCTGCGCAAGTGCATCGGCATCATCTTGGCTTGGAACTGCAACGCGAACGATCTGGCATCCAGCAGCCGTTAACTCGGCGATTTGTTGGAGAGTTGCGTTGACATCTGAAGTCAAAGTCGTGCACATCGATTGCACGCTCACCGGCGAATCGCTGCCGACTCCAACTTTTCCAACCATCAACTGCTTCGTCTTGCGACGTGGATGAAGTGGAGCAGGTGGGGCGCTAGGAATTCCGAGATCAACCATGGGGCTATTCTGCACCAAAAATAGGCAATCGGCGATTTAACCGCCGCACTGCTCCTTAGAAGTTGAGTGAAATTGGATTGAAGATATCTGCAATCAAAAGCAGAACTGTGAGCGCAGCCAGGATCACAAAGACCGTTGCAGTAATTGGTGTGAGCACTTGCACATCAATTGCGGCTGGTCGGGGCTTTCGACGAATTTTCGCAAAGAGCGCACGAATTTCATCTGCAATGGCAACCGCCATATGGCCACCATCTAGCGGCAAGATCGGCAAGAGGTTAAAGAGACCGACAAAGATATTTAAGCTAGCGACAATCAAAAGAAATGTTCCGAGACGTTCAGCCAGATCTAACTCACCGCTGGCCGCTGCTTGTCCTGATACACGGGCGACTCCGACGACTCCGACTAAACCATTTTGATCTCGTTCTTCGCCACCAAATGTCTGACCCCAAAGCGCAGGAATCTTGGTAGGAAGTTGTACAAGAGATGTCGCTGACGCTGAAGTAAATCGCCAAGTTAGTTCCGCTGCGCGAGTGACTGATGAAACTGGGCTCATCCGCTTGGTTCCGAATTCATTGATAATGCCAAGTACATAACGTGATGTGCCATCGTCGATATCGGTCATGC
>Ga0255131_1000818_pt1 | contig 9771 bp, 10 predicted proteins | sample Law_Yuk_RepC_8d_FD_188554 | JGI IMG/M metagenome (GOLD analysis project Ga0255131, IMG submission 188554) | Freshwater microbial communities from St. Lawrence River, New York, United States - Law_Yuk_RepC_8d | ecosystem: Environmental > Aquatic > Freshwater > River | place: USA: New York... | reverse complement strand
TACTAGCCGGGTCTAAATTAGAAGAGGGTTCATCCAGGATCAATATCTCTGGCTTCATTGCGAGAACCGTGGCAACTGCAACTCTGCGCCGTTGACCGAAAGATAGGTGGTGTGGGGGACGATCTTTAAACTCAGACATTCCAACTAATTCAAGTGCTTCATCAACAACTCTATTTAGTTCTGCACCGCGCAAGCCCATGTTGTATGGACCGAAAGCGACATCTTCACCGACAGTTGGCATGAATAGCTGGTCATCAGGATCTTGAAAAACAATTCCAACTTTTGAGCGGATCTGCTTAATTGATTCTTTATTTTTTGAATCAACCAATTCTCCTGCCACATGTATTGAGCCATGAGATGTTGGATGAATCCCATTCATATGCATTACGAGAGTTGTTTTACCAGCGCCATTTGGTCCAAGAAGTGCAACACGTTCTCCCTTTTGAATGGAGAGATTCACACCGTAGAGAGCTTGATTGCCATCAGGATATGCAAAGGCAAGTTCTTTAATTTCTAGGCTTGGCGTATTCATTAGACTTTTCCAATCAGTAATTGAGTAACAAAAATTACTCCAGCAACAATCGGATACATCATTGCCTTTATCCAAACTGTGGCTTTATGTTCAATCTGCTCTTCGTGGGGCAAAACCCCTTCATATCCACGAGACAACATAGAAAGGTGAACTCTTTCTCCTCGTTCGTATGAGCGAATGAATAATGCACCAGCAGCTGTAGCCAAGACTTTCCAGTGCTTAACTCCGGTTGCTTCAAAACCACGCGACTCGCGCGCAACCTTCATGCGCTCCATTTCATCGTTTACAACATTGACATAGCGCAACATAAAAGATGCTATCTGCACCATAAGAACAGGAAGCCGTAAGCGCTCAAGACCCCGAAGAATTTCTCGGGCTGTTGTTGATGTGGACAAAATGATTGCAGTCATTACTCCAAGAGTTCCTTTAGCAACGATTCCAGAACCGGCAATTACACCTTCTCGGTAAAGATCAAAAGGACCGACTTGGATCTTCTCTCCAGATCCGAAGAATGGCATCAATACTGCGAAGAAAATAAAAGGAATTTCAATTAAAGCGCGCTTGAAAAGTAGTGGGAAGGGAATCTTTGCAATGGAGACCACCGTTAGTAACCATAGGAAGTAGGCGATAAATGCCCCCCATTGGGTAATGGGGGTAGAGACAACAACCAAAATAAATGCAATGGCTGCAATTATTTTCAGGTGAGATGGAAGAGAGTGAACTAAAGAGTGGCGGTGTAGGTAGAGCCGTTCACCCACATCATGACCGTGGTGATGGTTCTCCTGTTCGACTCTAATTTGTACTCTTTTTTGGTTTACGTGCAAGCACTCTAAATCCAATGCCAGCAACAATTGCAGTTCCGACTACACCGATAACGCCAGCAACTCCCACTGATGCGCGCTCATTTTCAATTCCCTTAACTCCGTAATCTGCCAGAGTTCCTTTTGAGTTGGTGTGCTCTTTAGCGGTTTGAATAAAGCCAATGTCCTTGGCAACTTTTTCTAAACCGTCAGGAGAAGATGAGGCATAAAAAGATATAACGCCTGCAAGAAATAGAGAAACGACTAACCCAGAGAGATAAAACTTTCGATTAGTTAGCACTTCGGATCTCCAACTTCTGAACATTGTTCTTCCATCCATAAACCAAATCACTTCTACTTGCTAAAACCGCACTAACTGTTAAGCCGGTAATAATGGCTTCGCCAATACCAATCAAGATGTGTGTTCCAACCATTGCACCTAATACCGTGGATACTGAAAAAGTTGCCGTGGCACCCATTGCATATTGGATAGTGAATCCAATGGCCGCTGCTGGAACTGACAACAATCCACCAATTGCTGCAGCTAGGGAGATTGAAGATTTATTCTTTGGCAAAATCTTGCGCAGTACTAGGAAGATTCCATAGCCAGCCCACACGCCAATTACTCCCATATTAAAAACATTTAACCCAATTGCAGTTAATCCGCCATCAGCAAATAAGAACCCCTGCATAATCAGCACAACAGCTAATGCCAATGTTGCAGCCCACGGCCCAACCAATACCGCGGCAAGTGCGCCTCCGAGTAAGTGACCACTTGTTCCTGCAGCAACTGGGAAGTTGAGCATTTGAACAGCAAAAATAAAGACAGCGGTTAATCCGGCTAGAGGCGCGGTTTTTTCATCAAGTTGGGTGCGAGCGCCTTTGAGCGCAGTTGCAACTCCCGCGGCAGCCAGGCCTGCAAAGATCGCTGAGGTTTGGACATCAATAAAGCCATCAGGAATATGCATGCTCAGATTTTAACCTAGATGCAAATGATTCGCATCTGGAGAATTCCAGCCCGCGGGCTATCCCTGGCCCGACTGCGGGAGCTCCCTATTTGAAACGAGTTTAAGGTTGGCGGATGCGCGTGAAGTTGGTTTGCCTCCTTGTCATAGGGCTTATGGCACCCGTTTCTGCGCCAGCGCAAGAATGTAACTGGCAAGCCGGTTGGGTTAAAGCGGAGAATTCAAAGGTTGGAAAGAAAAACTGGGACTTCGATGTCGTGATGCGCTTTAGCGCAGACTTCACACGGCGCAAAGAAGTCAAGCGGGTTGAAGGATACTTTGATCAGACAAGTATTGGCTGCGGACAGAGTGCATCGCTAAAAATCGTTGGTGCAAAGTCGGCAGATATCTCGCTTTATCGCATTGGCCACTACAAAGGAGCTGGCGCTCGCTTAGTTAAGAGCATTAAATCTGCCACGAAAATTACTGCCACACAATCAACTCCTCCTGGCCAGTACTTAGTGAAGTTAAAATCTACTGGTTACCGATCCACTTTTGTTCCACTAGTAATTACTGGGCAAGTAAGCAGCAACGTAACTTTTGTTTCATCAGTCTTAACATGGCAGGCATATAATCATTGGGGTGGAGAGTCTCTATATAAAGGTGCTGACGGAGAAAGAGAAACACGAGCAACATCAGTTTCACTTGATCGTCCATATGATGGCGATGGTGCTGGGCAGTTTAGGTATATGGAACAACCTCTTGTTCAGTTAATGGAGCAACTTGATTTGGATATTAACTACTTAACAGATGTTGATTTAGATCGAGCACCTGAAATTAACTCTGCATCAATTGTTCTTGGTGGACACAGTGAATATTGGACACAGTCAATGCGAGATGTGATTGAAAGAGAGATCAACGAGGGCACAAACCTTTTTGTCTTTGGTGGCAATACTGCCTATGCAAAAACACAGATCATTGAACGAATAATGAATGAGAGAATTCCTTATCGAGATATAAATCAACCAGAATCACTATTTATGGGCTCACAGTTTTTTACAATGGGAATTCGTAAAGATTTAGAGGTTCAGGCAGGAAGTAGTTGGCCATTTAATGTTCTCGGTAAAGAGGGCAAAATCAAAGGTATTTATGGCTACGAAGCCGACACAGCGATGGGAACACGAGGTCCTGGCGTTGAGGTTTTAGCGCGAGCAAGCATCAGCCCAACGGAGAAGGGCTTTGTGGCGATGAGTACCTATTACGCAGCCCCTAGTGGTGCGGGAGTATTGAATCTGGGCACAAATGCCTGGGTTTGTGCGATGGTCAATCGCTGCCCATGGGGTCACAGCTTTGATGCAAAGAGCATGCAACAAATTCGACAAGTTACCACTGCGATTATTGCGCAAGCTGGGCGAGAAAAGATCGGGAATTGGCGCCCGGCGTTGATCGATATTCCCACTCGTCCCTAAGAGTTAGCGTATAGAGTCTTACTCGTGAGTGAAGATGACGACATGGAAGAGCTCATCACCGAGGAAATGCTTTGGGATCGTATTCCTGAAGTAGATGGAGAAGAACGTGCCAGCACATACTATGAATTAAGTGCGCGTATTTATGCACGTGGACAATATGACGAAGCTTTAGCGTTAGCAGAAACAGCACGCGATATTTACTCAACACTTGGAGACAGTGCACCAAGTGAAGGATTAGCTCAAGCCTATTCTGCAATTGGTTATAACTTAAATCAGTTGAAGCGTATGGACGAAGCTGCAACTGCAATGAGTAAAGCAGTTGAGATTTTGCGTGAGAACAAATCTCCTATTGCATTAGAGCTTGCATGCACATTAGGTGAGTGGTGGTACACCTCTAAGCAGTATGACAAAGTTGTTCAAACTATGAATGAGTGTGCACAAGAACATTTAGTCGATGGAAATGAAATTGGCGCAGCAAACGATCTACATCTCATTGGCTGTGCTGAACGCGAACTCAAGAACTATGAAAAATCTGTTGACGCTTTCAAAGAGGCTCGCGCATTATTTAAGCGAAATAAAGAAGTAATTCACGTTGCCAGATGCGACCAAAAAATTGCTTCATGTTTAATTGAGTTAGGTGAGGGCGAATTAGCCCTTGAAACCGCTCGCCGAGCAGTAGATGTCTTTGAAACTGGGCATGATCACCGTCGCGAAAATTTTGCACAATTTGAATATGGTAAAGCTCAAATTTTGCTTGAGAAGTTCGATGATGCATTGGCCACCCTGGAGCAAGTGCTCTCAGTAGTGAGTGAAGATGAGCCTAAGGATTTCGAATTCATTGTTGATCTTGAGAGAAGAATTGCCAAGATTATTCGCATGCAAGGTCGCACTGATGAAGCCGATGAGATTGAACGTCGTCTGAAGTCGGTACAGGCGACGCTAGATGAAGAGCCGCAGGCTTGATTGAGCATCTAAAAACCCTGACCGAGATTCGCATAACGATGGTTTGTATGGGAAATATCTGTCGCTCACCTATGGCCGCAGCAGTTTTATCAAATCGCACCGCTGATTGGATTAAACCCAAGATCATCGTTGATAGCTCTGGGACAAGTGCTTTTCATATTGGTCAAGGCGCACATCCAACTTCGCAAAAAACTTGGGAAAAAGCTGGCTACATCTACTCACACTCTGCGCGGAGTTTTAAGTCAAATGATTTCTTTGAAGCAGATCTAATTTTGGTAATGGATTCAAACAACTTTAGAAATGTTATTAAACTTGCATCTGATGAACAATCCCGAAACAAAGTTTTCTATTTACGTTCCTTTGATCCAGAACTCTCGTCAATAGATCCTGCCTCAGCACGGTTTCCCGAATTAGAGGTTCCAGATCCCTATAACCAATCTGTTGAAGCCTACGAAGAGACTTTATTTATGATTGAGCACGCCGTAGATGGCTTGTTGCAAGAACTATCGCACCAATGAGTGCACCAATAGCAGCGATTATCAAAGGCCACTGAATTTCGCCTTTACTCCACATCGCACCACCCCAAATACCTGCACCAAGTACTGCAAAGTTCATTGATGCTTGGTAAACACCTTGTGCGCGACCACGATGGGCTACTTCACTCAGTCCAGCAATCCAAGCTTTACCAACTCCATCAGTAAGTGCTGGAAACAATCCGTAGAGCGCTAGTGCAATTAAGGCCACGGTGTGATTTTGTGTGAACCCTAGAGTCGCGTAGGCGGCAGCAAAAGCGACTAAGCCAACTGCGTAAACACTTCTAGGTGAGTATTTATCTGCAATAGCTCCACCTGGAAAAGCTGCCAAAACAGTTACTGCGCTATAGAGCATGTATGCAAGGACGACGCCTTGAGTTGAGAATCCAATGTCATGTAAGCGCAGAAGCAAAAGCACATCTGGAATATTTGTGAGTTGAATCAACACCAAGAGCGAAATTGATTTTTTGAGTGGTGCCGGTAGCGGTGGGTGCTTTTTCTTTACTTTAACTTCAGCTTTTTTCGGTTTTACAAAGTTTTCCTTAATGAACAAAGTAAGTAATCCAGAGACAATCGCTGGTATTAAAGCCCACATTGCAACTGCTCGTACATCACCATCGAGCATTGCCAAACCGATAAGTGCAATACCGGGCCCTATAACTGCTCCAATATTGTCTCCGGTGCGGTGAAAGCCAAAAGCTTTACCAAGATGGGCTTTATCAACTGAATCAGCGATAAGTGCATCACGTGGAGCACTGCGCATTCCTTTACCAATACGGTCTGTAACACGGCCAAGAAAAACAAGTGGCCACGATGTTGCAACAACTACTAACGCTTTACCAACACCAGCCAATGTATATCCGGAGACAACAAAAGGCTTGCGCCCTAAGCGATCACTAGATTTGCCACTAATCAACTTAGCAAAACCTGCCGCGGCTTCGGCGCACCCTTCGATTAAACCCAATGCCAAAGGAGCTGCGCCGATAACACCTGTGAGCAAAATAGGAAGTAGGGGATAGAGAAGTTCACTTGCGGCATCCTGTGCAAGAGAAACCATTGTGAGAAGAATTAAATTACGTGTGAGCCAGATTCTCTTCATCGCGGCAAATGCTGCAACGCCCAGTGATACATGGCTATTGCCCCAGCAGCCGATGCATTCATAGAACGCGTTGAACCATATTGATTGATTTCATAGAGCACTTCGCAAACTGCAATTCCTTCATCGGACATTCCCGCGCCTTCTTGGCCAAACAAAAGCACGCATTTTTCAGGAAGTTGCGCTGACTCCAACTGCTTTGATCCGGGCACATTATCTATCCCAATAATTGGTAATTCGTTTTCTTTACACCACAGCGCAAAGTCTTCAACAGTTGGATGGTGGTGCACAGTTAAATACCTATCTGTAACCATCGCGCCGCGCTTGTTCCAGTCACGCTTACCCACAATGTGAACACCAGAGACATTAAATGCATTTGCAGTTCTGACAATTGAGCCAATATTTAAATCATGTTGCCAGTTTTCAATAGCAATTTGCAGTTTATGTCGCTTGGCATCTAAGTCTGCGACTATGGATTCAACAGTCCAATACCTGTAGTTATCTAAAACATTTCTTCGGTCACCATTGAGTAAGAGCTCAGGCTCGTATTGGGCACCTTCTGGCCATGGTTTTTCATGAGGTCCTACTCCGACAACCGGAAAAAATTCACCTGGGCCAATTGAGGCTGGGGTAGTTGGATTAGACATGTATGCACTCTAAACTGAATACATGTCAGCTATCAATACGGTTCTTAAAGCCTCAATTGGAACTAACAGATAGATGCGCTCTCCTAGATTCGTAGTTCTCCTTGCACTAGCTACGGTTGTTACCGCAGCACCTGCAAGTGCCGTGCTATCCCCAGCATCGATCCCAGCAGCCTTTGAAGAACTCTTAAGTAAGCCATCTCTTTCCAATCCGGCGATGGTTTTGATTGATGGCACAACTGGTGAAGTAATTTATGAAAAGAACTCATATTCACAACGCAAGCCAGCATCAGTTATGAAAGTCTTTGCCGGGGCTATTGCAGTTAAATACTTGGATATGCAATCACGCCTTGCTACCAATATTTTCTCAGGTATTGAGGAAAAAACACTAGTAATTCAGGGGAGTAATGACCCTTGGATTAGTTTGAGCCATAGCGTTGCAAACAAAATGGATCGCACTTCCTTGCCTTATTTAGGATTTAACACATTAACTGCCGTCAAAAAGAGTAATAAGGGTTCGCTCAAGGGCATCACAATTTTGTATTCAAAGCTATATTCTCAAGATGTAGTAAACCTAAAAGCATTTTGGGCAAAGCGTGGATTCAAACCAGTGATGAAGGCAGTGAGTAGTGATGAGACCTTACTCAATGCAAATGAATTCATTGTCGGCGATCAGTCCCCAGAGGTCTCCAAAATTTTGGACTACATGATGTTATGGAGTGACAATAATCTGGCTGATAGATTGGCACGATTAGCTTCACGGGCCGCGGGAAATTCTTTTACTGACAAAGGTGTAGCTGAAGAATTTGAGGCTTTACTTGTTGAATATGGAATTGACTCAAGCAAACTAGTAACTAAAGATGCCAGTGGGTTGTCTAAGGAAAACCGAATAACTGCAACCATGATGGGTCAACTTCTCTATCAACTGCGCAAAGATCCAAAGTATGCACCTCTCTATAACTCACTTCCCATTGGTGGAATTTCTGGGACTCTACGTTCGCGTTTTCTTACTACAGCGCCAACTGCGGTGGGATTAGTGCGAGCAAAGACCGGAACATTAAATGGAACTGTGACCTTGGCGGGATATGTTGAGTCAACTGATCGAGAGTATGTTTTTGTCACTTTGGCTGATGACATCTCTCGTGGAAATGCTGCTAATAAGAAGGCACGGGCAGATATTGACAGAATTCTAGGAAGAATTGCTGCTCCGAATATTCCTGCAGAGATATCTGCGGTGCCAACTACACCTTAACTACTTATTATCAAAAATCTTTATTGCACCACCATAGCAAGCAACCCATGTGCGCGAAGTTGGTGAGTCATACGTAATACCAATTGGCTCATTACATGATTTTATATTTTGAACCACTTTCATATCACTTGTACGCACTTTTGAGATCGTGTTGCTTACAAAATTCACAACAAAAAGGGCGGTTCCATCACTTGATATTGCAAGACTTCGAGCAGATTTACCAGTTTTCACGCTCTTGCTAGCTTTGTTATTGATTAGATCCCACGAAGCAACTTTGCCCGATAAATTCATCGTCACGTACATCATTGAGTTATCTGGAGATAAAACAATTGCACGAGGATTACTTCCAATTGGAATATAGGTTATTGAAAAGTCTTCCAAGTTAATTACGTGGATTCGGCTGCCACCCATTTCAGCGACGTATGCAAATTTCGAGTCATTACTGACTGCAATACCACGCGGATAACGGCCAATTTTGATTGTCTTAACAACTTTTTGTGAGTCTAAAGAGATGACTTTTACATCATAAGAACACCAGTTAGACACAAGTACGAATTTGTTATCTGGAGTTACTTCCACAACTTTTGGTACCGAACCAACGGGATAAACGTTATCTATTTCGTAGTTAGATAGGTTTATTCGATAAAGAAAACTTGTGTCATAACCAGAGGCTGGAGAGCAGGTGTCACGGCCTTCACGGTTAAAGCCTTTGCCATACATGGCGTAGTTGGTTACATATAAATACTTACCATCAGGTGAATAAGCACCTTCTACGGGTGAGCCTTTATAAATTGATGAGTACTTTGAATACCCATATTTAGAGAGTTGAACAGAATCTGGCACCGTACTAACAAGCTCAAAAGTATTTGCGTCATAAATCGTGACGCTGTGTCTGTACATCATGTTATGGGCACTTACTAGTCCGCTACCAGAGGATCGAACTGACTTTGGTGAAATATCACCTGTAATAGTCTTAACAAGTATCATCTTGGTATCAGCAGAGACAACCTCACTTTGTGCTGGTGTTGCAATGACACCTAGTGAAGTTATTAATAGAACTGCTAAAAAGCTGCGGCGCATTCACTAACTGTAATGGTAATCACTTAGTCGTCATCGCCTTCATCTCCCCTACCCAGAGGCTCTCTTGCGAGTGGGTTAGTAACCCCAGGAGAAGTTGCTGAGGCTGAGAAGAAACTGGGAAGAATGCACGAGGTTACTGAGTTAATCTAAGGCAGTGAGCACAGTTATGCGGGGCTACCTCGATCTAATGAAGCTTCGAGTGGTTGAACTGCTCCTAGTCTCTACTTTGCCCGCAATGATTTTGGCTGCCAAAGGTCTTCCATCGTTTTCACTGGTTGCAGCCACAATTACTGCAGGAACATTTGCTGCTGGAAGTGCCAATGCTTTTAATATGGTCATTGAAAGTGATATCGATAAATTAATGGAGCGCACTTCAAAGCGACCAATTGTTACTGGAGTGATTAGCAAAACAAATGCAGCAATATTTGCCACAGTAATAGGCGTTCTTTCTTTAATCA
>Ga0255131_1000814_pt1 | contig 9817 bp, 8 predicted proteins | sample Law_Yuk_RepC_8d_FD_188554 | JGI IMG/M metagenome (GOLD analysis project Ga0255131, IMG submission 188554) | Freshwater microbial communities from St. Lawrence River, New York, United States - Law_Yuk_RepC_8d | ecosystem: Environmental > Aquatic > Freshwater > River | place: USA: New York... | reverse complement strand
AGTTAGTTCACCCTTTTTAAGATCAATATCTTTTGCCATGGCTACCTCCTCACCGCACTTGTCCAACGTGGTCGACCTACTAGGTCATCATGCAGGGCTATTTCTAGAAAATCTACACCAAGTGCTGTAGCGATTGCTGAGCCTTGATCCTCTGTATGTTCAATCACCAAGACTCCCCCCGGCTTTAGCAAGCGGCTAGCAGCGGTGATAAATATTTGTGGAATTTCCATTCCCGTAGGACCACCAAACAAGGCGATGTGTGGCTCAAAGCCAGCAACATCTCGAGGCAACTCTTGAGCATCAGGAACATACGGTGGGTTAGCAATAACTACGTCGCACTTAATACCCGGCAACACGTCTGCAACATCGCCTTCAACAACTCGAACATTTTCAGCGATCACTGAAACGTTTTTCTTAAGCCAGAACAAGGCTTCAGGACTTTTTTCAACTGCAATAACCCGTGTTGTTGGAGCTTCAGTTGCAATTGCTAGTGACAGCGCTCCTGATCCTGCACCCAAGTCAACAACACTTACTGGTGCTGGCAGATTTTCGATGTGTTGCAAAACCGCTTCCACAAGTAACTCTGATTCAGGCCGTGGCACCAACACGCCTGGACCAACTTCAATGTTTAGGTATCTAAAACCGGCTGTCCCTGTTAAATACTGCAAAGGCTCGAAGTTAAGTCGTCGATCTAAAAGATCATAGAACTGCTCTTCAAGTACATCTTTATCTTCAATGCCAAGCAGAGTTGACTCAACTAAGACAGTGTTGTGTAGATCCATTCGAGATAGACCAAGAACATGAGCCAGTAGGTGCTCAGCATCTGCTTCAGAAATTCCAGATTCAGCTAACTGCGATTTAGCATCGCGCAGAATCTCTTTGATGAGCATGTTAGTTCGCGTTTGCCAAACGTGCAGCTTTGTCGGCATCTAGCAATGTTTGGATCATGTCATCTAGATCCCCGTTAAGGACAGCATCTAAGTTGTTTGACTTGTAATTAACACGGTGATCGCTAATACGATTTTCTGGATAGTTATATGTGCGAATTCGCTCTGAACGATCAACTGTTCTTACCTGGCTCTTGCGCTCAGCGGAGGCAATCGCCTCAGCCTTTTCTTGAGCATCAGCCAATAGACGAGCACGCAAAATACGAAGAGCGGACTCCTTGTTTTGAAGCTGGCTCTTTTCATTCTGACAAGAGACCACAATTCCTGTTGGAACGTGAGTTAAACGCACGGCAGAGTCAGTTGTATTAACGGACTGACCGCCAGGACCTGATGAGCGATAAACATCTACGCGCACATCATTCATATTGAGGTCAACATCTACTTCTTCTGCTTCAGGCAAAATAAGCACACCGGCTGCAGATGTGTGAATACGTCCCTGACTTTCAGTCTCTGGCACGCGCTGCACGCGGTGCACGCCACCTTCAAACTTCAAACGCGCATAGGGAGATTCTCCGGGTGCTGCGACTCCCTTTGACTTAACCGCTACAGAAATATCTTTGTATCCACCCATTTCACTTTCGGTGGCATCAATAATTTCAACTTTCCAGTTGTGCTTTTCTGCATAACGCATATACATACGCAATAGGTCCCCAGCAAAAATCGCTGACTCATCACCACCAGCACCTGCTTTAACTTCCAAAATGACATCACGATCATCATTGGGATCACGTGGCAGTAACAACTCTTCTAGCTTTAGAGCGGCAGCATCACGTGTTGCTTCAAGTCCTGGAATTTCGGCAGCAAACTCTGGATCAACAGCAGCCAATTCTGCAGCAGCCAACAAATCATCTTCAGATGACTTCCAGGCTTTGAAACCGGCAACGACAGGACCAAGTTGGGCATAGCGTCGACCAAGCTTGCGCGCATTTGCTTGATCATCATGGATAGAAGGATCAGCCATCTTCGCTTCTAGTTCGGCGTATTCGCGCACCATTTCATGTGCTGATGCAAAACGATCATTACTCATTGACTGCTCCTTTCTATTTCGTAGTTAGTTCAAGGTGAGTTAGAGAAATAAAAAAACCGCGACCGCAACCCATTAGGGCTGCGATGCGGTTTCTTTAGAAAGCTACTTTGCTTCTTTTTTACCGAAGCGCTCTTCGAACTTAGCCACGCGACCACCAGTATCAAGGATGCGCTGCTTGCCTGTGTAGAACGGGTGGCAGACAGAACACACTTCAACATAAATTGAACCGCTTGCTACAGTTGAACGAGTTACAAACTTCTCGCCGCAACCACAAGTAACTTGGGTGTCTTTGTATTCTGGGTGGATCTCTGGCTTCATGGTTATTCCTTATATTCGTGTTTGGGTCCTGCGAGCAGGTGAACCAAACGGACGGTTAACAGACCCCAAGGGTAAGCGATAAGCCTACATTTGAGAAATTTACGCTTACTTTGAGTCGTCTGGACCCGAAGTTGTCTTCTGAATCTGCATCAAGAACTCGACGTTGGACTTGGTGCCCTTCATCTTCTCAAGCAGCAGTTCAAGTGCAGCTTGTGGCTCTAGTGCGTGCAATACACGACGTAGCTTCCACACAATGTTGAGCTCTTCTGAACCCATAAGGATTTCTTCCTTACGTGTTCCTGATGCAACAACGTTAACTGCAGGGAAGATTCGCTTGTCAGCCATACGGCGATCAAGGATCAACTCCATGTTTCCAGTGCCCTTGAACTCTTCAAAGATAACTTCATCCATACGAGAACCTGTATCAACGAGCGCAGTTGCAAGAATCGTTAGTGAGCCGCCATCTTCAATATTACGAGCAGCTCCGAAGAACTTCTTTGGTGGATAAAGAGCCGCAGAATCAACACCACCAGAAAGAATACGGCCTGATGCAGGTGCTGCGATGTTATATGCGCGACCAAGACGAGTAATTGAGTCAAGAAGTACAACTACATCGTGACCTAGTTCAACAAGACGCTTTGCGCGCTCGATTGCAAGTTCAGCAATTGTTGTGTGGTCATCTGCAGGGCGATCAAAAGTAGAAGCAATAACTTCACCCTTAACTGATCGCTGCATATCTGTAACTTCTTCTGGACGCTCATCAACTAGAACAACCATCAAGTGACACTCTGGGTTGTTTGTTGTGATCGCATTAGCAATCGATTGCAGAACCATTGTCTTACCCGCCTTTGGAGGCGAAACGATAAGACCACGTTGGCCCTTACCAATAGGTGCGATCAAGTCGATAACGCGTGTTGTAAGAACATTTGGCTCTGTCTCAAGGCGCAAGCGCTCCTGAGGATATAGCGGAGTTAACTTTCCGAACTCAACACGATTACGTGCCTCTTCAGGAGTCATTCCGTTTACTGTTTCAAGAGTAATAAGTGCGTTGAACTTCTGCTTTGTTTCACCCTCACGAGGCTGGCGAACTTGGCCTGTTACAACATCTCCCTTGCGCAGACCGTTCTTTCGAACCTGCTGCAATGAAACATAAACATCGTTTGGTCCTGGTAGGTATCCAGCTGTGCGAATGAATGCATAGCTTTCAAGAATATCGAGCAAGCCACCGACTGGAACTAGAACGTCATCTTCACCAATAACTGGTTCACGCTCTTCGCGTGGTGCACGGTCACGGTTGCGATCGCGGTTGCGGTCACGTCCACGACCACGGTCGTTGCGATCAAAGCGGTCATTGCGACCACCGCGGTCGTTGTTTGACTGTGGAGCCGATGATGAATCATCGCCATCATCATCTGAATCTTGTGTGTTGTTCGAAGGCTTTGAGTCCTTCTTGCGATTGTTGCGTGCTTCGCGGCGTGCTTCGCGCTCAGCTTTAGCTGCATCGCGGTTCTTTGCCTGCAAGTCAGCAATCGCTTCTACAAGTGCGTCCTTTTTCATCTTTGCTGCGCCATCGACACCCAGTTGTGTTGCAACTGTCTTTAACTTTGGAAGGGTCATGGCAGCAAGCTCTGGACTTTGTGAGCGAACTGGTTCAATTTCTGTTGTCATGAATATCTTTTCACTATTGGTTCTAGGGCTTAAACCCTAAGGAACCTGGGATTTTTGTTTTTTGAAATTATCTGATGTGTTACTGGCCGCTAGATGTGCCGTTCAGATGTGTAAAGGTTAGCAGGATAGGGCGTGAAATCGCAAAATTAAGCAGAAACCAGGCTTACGCCTGTGCGTGAAATGCCCAGGGAAATCATGTGGAACTTATCCCCTGCTGCACGCTCTAATTCAGCCGCCTCTGTTTCTCCACCTGTGTGAAGAACCAGCACTGTTGGACCAGCACCTGAAATAAAGGCAGCCACACCAGCTTTTCGAAGCTTTGTCATCAGAGCGAAACTGTTTGGCATCGCATCTTTGCGATAGGCCTGATGTAGATAATCTTCAGTAGCACCCAGCAATAGATCCGGACGGTGTTGCAGCGCTTGGACCAGAACAGCAACATTGCTTGAATTCTTGACCGCATCACTATGAGGGATTGATTCAGGCAACATCTTGCGGGCCTTTGAGGTTGAAAGCTCAGTTGATGGCACAAATGCGAGAACACCAATACGTGGATCGACATCAAAGTTTAAAGATTGCGCAACAACATGGCCGCGTTGGGACTCTTGCCATGCCAAGTTTGCACCGCCATATATAGCAGCTGAAACATTATCTGGATGGCCTTCCATTTCATTGGCAATATTCAACATATCTTCATTGGACATGCGTTCATTGCCACCAAGAACAAGTGCTCGTGAAAGTGCTAATCCGCCAACGATTGCTGCTGCAGATGAACCTAAGCCGCGACCATGTGGGATTACATTTAATTGGCGCAATGAAATACCACGTGGTCGACCACCTAAGAAATCAAAACCTTTATACATTGCTTTGATGACTAAGTTCTTATCTGTTGTTGGAATGCTTTCGGCGCCTTCTCCAGTCACATCAATATCAACACCTGGCTCATCCATTACTTGTGCCATATAACGATCATTCATGTTCAGAGCTAATCCAAGGCAGTCAAAGCCAGGTCCTAAGTTCGCACTCGATGCCGGAACTTGAACCTGAACAGGTTGTGCCTTAAATGTTGGCTTCATGATTTTTATGCAAGTCCCAATGCTTTAGCTGCAATCTTTGCATTAACAGGAACAACCACAGGCTTCTTCGCAGCCTCCAACGCATAAGGAATATCTTTTAAGCCGTGCCCTGTAACAGTTATAACAATTGTCTTATCCTTTGGCAGCTTGCCAGCCTTCTTATATTTGATTAGCCCTGCAAGGCCTGCAGCAGATGAAGGCTCGACGAAAATACCTTCTTTAGCTGCAATTAAGCGGTACGCGCTCAAGATTTCGCGATCAGTAACTGAGTCAATGACGCCCCCTGACAAATCGCGGGCTTCGATTGCTTGCTGCCATGAAGCAGGGTTACCAATACGAATAGCGGTTGCAATTGTCTCTGGGTTCTTAACGATCTTGCCCTTAACAATGGGAGCAGCACCTGCTGCTTGGAATCCATACATCATCGGTAGCTTTGTAGAAAGGCCGTCCTTGTTGTACTCCTTATAGCCCTTCCAATAAGCAGTGATGTTTCCTGCATTGCCCACTGGAAGTGCGTGAATATCTGGCGCATCTCCAAGCATGTCTACAACTTCAAAGCTTGCAGTCTTTTGTCCTTCAATGCGATATGGGTTAACAGAGTTAACAAGTGCTACTGGGTAATTTTCTGAAAGCTCCTTAGCAAGCATCAAACAATCATCAAAATTTCCGTTTACCTGCAAAATGGTTGAATCATGAATAACTGCTTGTGCCAGCTTTCCCATTGCAATCTTGCCCTTAGGAATCAAAACAGCTGGACGCATTCCTGCTTTAACAGCGTAAGCAGCGGCGGATGCTGAAGTGTTTCCGGTTGATGCGCAGATAACAGCCTTAGCGCCATCTTCTGCTGCCTTTGAAATCGCCATTGTCATTCCGCGGTCTTTGAAAGAACCTGTTGGGTTGAGACCTTCGTACTTAATCCAGACATTATTACCAAGAAGCTCTGAAAGATTGCATGCATAGATAAGTGGAGTGCCACCTTCGCGCAAGGAAACAATTGGAGTCTTATCACTTACTGGAAGACGGTGACGGTATTCCTCAATAACTCCGCGCCATTGATGTGCGCCAGTTTCCTTCTTAGAAAATAGACCCATTAGGCAGGTGCTCCCTCAACGCGAATAACGCTTTCGACTTTGCTGACAATATCCATCTTCTTCAACTTTTCAACGCAAGCATCTAATGCATCCTCAGAGGCGGCGTGTGTGACAACAATTAACTCCGCATCTGCGCCAAGACCTGATTGTCGAACTGTTTGAATAGAAACGTTTTCACTTGCAAATGTTTGCGCGATTGCAGCCAAAACACCTGATTTATCAGCAACATGTAGGCGCACGAAGAATTGAGACTTCACCGCACCAATTGGGGCGATATCAAGGTCGGCGTAATCTGATTCCCCATAACCAACAGTTGAATATGCAGCATGACGAGCAACTGCAACTAAATCACCAAGGATTGCTGATGCTGTTGGCGCACCACCTGCTCCGCGACCATAGAACATCAGCTGACCAGCAGCTTCAGATTCAACATAGATTGCGTTAAAAGCGTTACGCACAGAGGCCAAAGGGTGGGCCATAGGCAAGATCACTGGATGCACACGAACTGAAATCTCATCTTTAACTGTTAACTCTGCAATTGCCAATAACTTGATAACGCTGTTCATTGACTTGGCAGCTATGACATCCTCAGATGAAATATGTGTAATACCTTCGCAATACACCTCATCGATTACAACGGTGCTGTGAAAAGCAAGGCTGGCAAGGAGCGCCGCCTTTGCTGCTGCATCATGTCCTTCAATGTCGGCAGTTGGATCTGCTTCGGCATAACCAAGAGTTTGTGCCTCTTTTAGAACATCACTAAAAGCGCGACCTTCTTCATGCATCTTTGTAAGAATGTAGTTTGTAGTTCCATTAACAATTCCCATCACGCGAGTGATTTGATCACCAGCAAGTGATTCGCGCATTGAACGAATGATTGGGATTGCACCTGCAACTGCTGCTTCGTAATACAAATCTACTTTTGCCGCATCTGCTGCATTAAATAATTCATGTCCATGTGTTGCAAGCAACGCCTTGTTTGCAGTAATGACAGATTTACCATTTTTAATTGCTTCAAGGATTAAAGCTTTAGCAGGTTCGATTCCACCCATTACTTCAATAATGATGTTGATGCTTGGATCTGAAACAATTGACTTAAGGTCGGTTGTAATTAAAGAGGACTCAACGCCATCACGCGCACCTGCTGTGCGAACACCGACTTTGCTTAACTTAAGCAGCGCGCCTGAGCGCTCTGAAAGCTCTTGCTCATCATCTTGGAGCAGGCGGGCAACCTGGCTGCCGACAACGCCGCAGCCGAGCATTCCAATTGTGATTGTTTTGACGCCCGAGTTCATGGCGCCATTCTTTCATAGATGACTAGATCGGCGTTAAATATCGAGGCGAAGCAGATCAGCTTCAGTCTCTCGGCGCACAATTACACGAGCTTTTCCATCCATTACTGCAACAACTGGTGGTCTTGGCACATGGTTGTAGTTGCTGGCCATGCTGCGTCCATATGCACCAGTTGCAGGCACCGCTAACAAATCCCCTGGCACGATGTCATCAGGCAAATCAATCTCACGAATAACAATGTCTCCCGTTTCGCAATGCTTTCCCACCAAACGGCTAGAAACATGTGGCGCAGTGCTTGTGCGATTAGCCAAAATTGTTGTGTATTCAGCGCCGTAGAGAGATGGTCGAATGTTGTCGCTCATGCCGCCATCTATTGAGATGTAGCGGCGATGGGTGCCATTTTCTAAAGTCACATCTTTTACTGTGCCAACTTCATACAAGGTAAACATGGTCGGACCAACAATTGCCCGACCTGGTTCAATTGAAACTCTTGGAATCTGCAGATTATGTGTTGCACAGTTCTTTGTAACCGCGGCAGCAAGTGCATTCATCGCCTCATGAGGATCTACTGTTTCATCTCCTGGCAAGTAAGCAATTCCGTATCCCCCACCAAGATCTAGTTCAGGTAGTTCGCTCTTGAACTCATCTCGGTATTGGGCAAGCAAAGAAACTAGTCGTTCTGACAAAATCTCAAATGATTTGTAACCAAAGATCTGTGAACCAATATGGGCATGGACTCCACGAAGCTCAAGACTTGGATGATTGCGAACAGCAGTGATTGCCGCCCATGCTGCTCCACTTGCAATTGAAAAACCAAACTTCACATCTTCATGTGCGGTAGCAATTGATTCATGTGTGTGGGCTTGGATACCTGGTGTTATGCGCAGCAGTACTCGCTGAACTTTGCCAGCTTTTTTTGCAGCCTCTGCCACCCGTTCGATTTCATAGAGTGAATCAATAACAATTGCTTCCACGCCAACTGAAATAGCTTTTTCGATTTCACCTAAAGACTTATTATTTCCATGCACTTCAATCTTTGATGGATCAATTGAGCCAGCCAGTGCAACGGACATTTCTCCACCCGTGCTGACATCAATACCAATGCCAATTTCCTTGATCCAGCGAGCAACTTCTGTACAGATAAAAGCCTTTGATGCGTAATAAACAGTGCCAGCATGTGATCCAAATGCATCCTTAAGCGCTTTATCCCAAGCACGTGCGCGTTCACGAAAATCTGCTTCATCGATAAAAAATGTTGGAGTTCCAAACTCTTTAGCAAGTGTCTTTGCAGTTATTCCTGCAATGGAAAGTTCAGCACCGGTTGTGACAGATGAGGACCACATGAGTTACATCCTCTCCGGTGCGCTGACGCCTAGAAGATCTAGACCGTTGTGAACAACCTGCTTTGTTGCAGTACATAGTAATAAACGCGCGGTATGTAGCGCAGTCAATTTTTCTTCTCCCATAGGCAAGACACGGCAATCGTTATAGAAGCCGTGATACGTACCAGCAAGTTCTTCGAGGTAACGGGCAATGCGGTGGGGTTCACGGAATTCGGCCGCACTTGCCACAACACGTGGGAACTCTGCCAACGCGCCCAATAATTCGTTTTCACGATCATGCACCAACTGCGCAGGGTCAAAATCCTTTAAATCTAAGGAAGCGCCGAGCTCTTCAGCATTTCGAAGCACCGCAGCAATGCGAGCATGTGCGTATTGGACGTAATAGACAGGATTCTCATTTGTGTTTCTCTTCAAAACATCGATGTCCATAACCATCGGTGTATCGACTGGATAGCGAATCAAGGTGTAACGAGCAGCATCTACGCCAACTTTTTCAACTAGTTCTTCAAGGGTAATGATTGTTCCGGCCCGCTTAGATAGCTTTACCTCTTCGCCACCTTCCATGATCTTTACCAGCTGACCAATTAAGACATGGATGTTGTATTCAGGATTATCACCAGCACATGCAGCAGTTGCCTTTAGGCGACCGATATATCCGTGATGATCTGCGCCCAACATATAAATACAAATATCAAAGCCTCGTTCACGCTTGTTGATGTAATAAGCGGTATCTGAGGCAAAGTAGGTCAGCGATCCATCGCTCTTTGTCATCACTCGATCTTTATCATCGCCAAAATCTGTTGTGCGAAGCCACACAGCGCCATCTACATCAAATACATGACCTTGCGCACGAAGCTTTTCCATACCGTGTTCAACTGCGCCTTGCTCATGCAGCGAGCGCTCTGAGAACCACACATCAAAGTGTGTATTAAATGTCTCTAATACTCGTTGCTGATCCTTTAACTGCAATGCATAAGCGGCTTCACGGAATGCAACAAAGCGTTCATCCCCTGACAAATCCTTAATCCCAGAATTTTGTGTAACAACATCTTTT
>Ga0255131_1000813_pt1 | contig 9826 bp, 8 predicted proteins | sample Law_Yuk_RepC_8d_FD_188554 | JGI IMG/M metagenome (GOLD analysis project Ga0255131, IMG submission 188554) | Freshwater microbial communities from St. Lawrence River, New York, United States - Law_Yuk_RepC_8d | ecosystem: Environmental > Aquatic > Freshwater > River | place: USA: New York... | reverse complement strand
CGATTAATTTTTTATTTAATTATTTTTAGATGACTACTTATGAATTTTGCATCTGAAATGTAAACCAGGTTTAATCATATTTCAGAGATATTTTTGACGAAGAACTTGCTCATAAATAGTGCATTTTTTTATTTAAAAGCAATTGACTAGTGATAACCCTAGGTAATCCCAAAAACATGGAGCAAAAAGAAAAAAATAGTGCTAAATTTTGAGAACGGTATTAATTACTTTTTGAATAACAAACCGGAGACAAAAGAATGAAAATTGCAAAGCTTTTAGCTGTACTTCTATTCAGCTCAGCTGGTATTGCGAGCGCACAAAATATTTCTGTTGGTACTGGTGGTACAGGTGGCGTTTACTACCCAATGGGTGGCGGTTTAGCTTCAGTACTCTCTAAGCATGTACCTGGTATGCAAGCAACTGCTGAAGTGACTGGTGGTTCAGTTGACAACATCAATTTGATTGGCACAGGTAAGCCATATATTGGCTTCTCCATGGCAGATGCTGCAAAGGATGCCCTTGAGGGTAAGGACAAGTTCACCAATAAAAAGGTCGAACTTCGCACTTTATTGGTTCTCTACCCTAACCGCATGCACGTCGTGACCACTGAAGCCACTGGCATCAAGTCAATGAAAGATCTTAAAGGTAAGCGTGTTAGCACAGGTTCACCTGGTAGCGCCACTGAAGTGATGGCTTTCCGCTTGATCGAAGCTGCTGGCATGGATAAAGATAAAGATGTGAAGCGTGAGCGCTTAAGCGCTTCTGAATCAGTGAATGCCATGAAAGACCGCAAGATCGATGCATTCTTCTGGGTCGGTGGACTCCCGACTGCGGCCGTGACTGACTTGGCTAATACTCCAGGCACAAAGATTGTGATGATCGATAACGCTGCTGAAGTAGCCGCCATGAATAAAAAATATGGCAATCTTTACTATGCAGACACCATTGCGAAGAGCGTTTATGCAGGTATGACGAAAGACAATCAAGTATCAGCCGTGGCAAATATTTTGGTTGCTAACGCATCAATGCCTGATGACCAAGCTTACAAGATTGTGAAAGCTGTTTTTGATCATCAAAAAGAGTTGATCGCTACACATACTGAATATTCAAGCATCAGCGTTGGTATTCAGAAGCCAGGTAATAGCTCAGTGCCATTTCACCCAGGTGCTATCAAATACTTGAAAGAACGCGGCGCCAAGTTCTAAAAAATATTAGAAAAATAATACAAACTACCCAAGCACTCCTTGGGTAGTTTTCCATTGAACGAGACAACCATGATCCAAGATCAAACCCCTGCATTGGATGAAAAAACCCAACAGGAAGTAGAGTCATTGATTCGTCAAGAAGAAGGCGACTCACATCAGTACAAAGGCTTTTTAGCCGTTTTCTTGACATTAGCTGCAGTGGCCATGTCACTGTTTCATTTGTATGCAGCTTATTCAATTGTGCCGACGCTACAACTCCGAGTGGTCCACGTTGGTTTTGTTTTAGCTATTTTGTTTTTGTCTTTTCCGATAGCGGCCAAATTTAAAAATAGGCTCATGCTTTGGGACATCGTTTTAGCAGGCCTAGCGGTTGCCACGGCTTTCTATATCTTGCAAGGCGGCGATGATTTGGCGGATAGAAATACTGCCCCACTGCAGCTCGACATTATTTTTGGCGTGATTTTTATCATTTTGATTCTTGAAGGTGTCCGTCGCACCAATGGCTTGATTTTACTGACAGTCACTTTGTTATTTTTATCCTATGCATTATTTGGAAATTACTTACCATCTCCTTGGACTCACAAAGGTTATGAGGTCTCTCGTTTGGTAGGTTATATGTATATGACCTTGGAGGGCGTGTTTGGTACAGCAGTTGATGTTTCAGCAACATTGATCATTCTCTTCACCATCTTTGGCGCCTTCTTGCAGTTCACCAATGCTGGTAAATTTTTCATTGATTTTGCTTTCAGCGCCATGGGCGGTAAATCCTCAGGTGTTGGCAAAACAATTGTGCTTTCCTCATTCTTATTGGGTGGCCCATCTGGCTCTGGTGTGGCAACGACTGTGACCGTTGGTACGGTGGCTGCTCCAATGTTGGATAAGGTTGGTTACGACAAAAATGCCGCAGGTGGTCTTTTGGCTGCAGGCGGCTTAGGCGCCATCATCTCTCCTCCAGTCTTGGGTGCTGCGGCATTTTTGATTGCTGACTTTTTAAAGATTTCCTATTTAGATGTTTTATTGATGGCATGTATTCCAACCATCCTTTTTTACCTTGGTTTATTTGTCATGGTTGAGATTGATGTCAAAAAATACAATATGTCTGCAATCAAAATTGAAAAAGTGGATACGGCCTGGAATTTAGCCAAGAAGTATTGGTTCCACTTCTTCTCTTTGATTTCAATCGTGGTGTTCATGTTGATGGGCTTTTCACCTGTGATGTCGGTGTTTTGGGCCACGGTGCTTTCTGCAGCAACCAGTATGTTAAGAGCTGATACGGCCATCTTGCCTTGGGACATGTTCAGCGGGAAACAATCCGTCATCAAGTCTTTTTACGAGTCTAACTTGATCAAAGCTTTGGCCAATGGTTCATCTGGTGTGATCAGCATTGCTGCAACTTGTATCGGTGCTGGTTTGATTGTTGGTACAGTGACCTTGACTGGCCTAGGGCTTAAATTCAGCTCCATCATCATCCAATTAGCTGATGGTTCATTATTGTTGACGGCTATTTATACAGCGATGATTGTTTGGGTCGTGGGATTGGCTGTACCAGTTACTGCGTCTTACATCATTTGCGCTGTGATCACCGCCCCTGCTTTGATTAATTTGGGCGTACCTGCTTTTGCGGCGCACATGTTTATTTTCTACTACGCTGTTTTGTCTGAAGTATCTCCTCCAACAGCACTCTCGCCATTTGCTGCCGCTGCAATTTGTAAAGGTAATCCTTATAAGACCACCTTGCAGAGCTGGAAATACGTAGCTCCTGCGATTTTGGTGCCTTTCATGTTTGTATTGGATAAGTCTGGCAGTGCTCTTTTATTGATGGGCTCAACCAAAGCATTGGCTAATGCAGATTGGCTACAAATTGCTTGGGTGAGTTTCACAGCGGTTGCAGGTGTGATTGCTTTGGCGGGTGGTTTACAAGGATGGTTCTTGGCCAAGACCAATTCATTTGAGCGTTGGATTTTGATTTTGTCTGGCGTTGCATTGGCATACCCATCTAATTACTCAGATGTGGCTGGTTTCGTGGGTTTTGCTTTGGTAGTAGTGATGCAAATCATCAGAAATAAAAAATCTTCGGGAGTAGCAGCATGAGTCAATTCAATCGCAACAGCCGCGGTGTTTATTTGATTGCCGTGACCCCATTCAAAGAGAATGGTGCTCTTGATTTAGAGAGCACCGATTCCATGGTCGATTTTTATTTGGACTGTGGTGTCACTGGTCTGACAATTTTAGGCATCATGGGTGAAGCTCCCAAGTTGACTGCTGAAGAGTCAAAAACTTTTGTGGCACGTGTATTAAAGCATGTGAATGGACGAGTACCTGTGGTGGTCGGTGCATCCGCTCCTGGCTTTGCTCCCATGAAAGAATTGACCACTTCAGTGATGGGTATGGGGGCAGCGGGTGTGATGGTGGCACCTCCTTCCACCCTTCGCACAGATGATCAAATCACAGCTTACTTTGATATGGTCAATGAAACATTGGGTCCTGATGTGCCATGGTGCCTTCAAGATCATCCAGTTTCAACAGGTGTGCAGATGTCTACACCAGTGATTCTGAAGATTTTAAAAAACTCCCCTAACTGCGTGATGCTCAAGCATGAAGACTCACCAGGATTAAATAAATTATCTGAAATCATTACATCAATTGCCAAAAAAGATATTGAGCGGGTTTCGATTTTGACTGGCAATGGTGGCGGACTTTTCTTGACTGAAGAAATGATTCGTGGCGCGGATGGTGCCATGACTGGTTTTGCTTATCCAGAAATGATGGTGCGTGTTTGTGAATTATTTGCAAATGGCGATATAGAAAAAGCCTGTGATGTCTACGATGCGTATTTACCTTTGGCCAAATACGAGCAGCAAGCCAATATTGGTCTAGCCGTGCGCAAGCACATCTTGGCTGAACGTGGCGTGATTGCCTCTGCTGCAGTTCGCAAACCAGGTCCGAAACTATCTCCAGCAGATATTAAAGATATTGAACGATTAACAATTAGACAAACAAAACGATTGAAGGAAATTGAATAATGGATTTAGGCATTAAAAATAAAACTGCCTTGGTGTTTGGCGCTGGTAGCGGCTTGGGTCGTGCCATAGCCCTATCTCTTGGTAAAGAGGGTGCCAAAGTAGCTTTAGCTGGCAGAACAATGGCAAACTTAGAGACGACTGCGCAAGCGATCAAAGCAGCAGGTGGTCAGGCTTACTGCATCGCTTGGGATTTAGGCAACCTAGCAGCCATCGATGAATTATTCACACAAATTGAAAAAAATCTTGGTCCTATTGATATCTTGGTGAACAATACCGGTGGACCGCCTCCAGCCACTGCAGCAGGACAATCAACCGCACTTTGGATTGAAAAGTTTCAAGAGATGGTTCTCTCAGTCATTGCCATCACCGATCGTGCCATACCAGGTATGAAGCAACGAGGATGGGGACGAATCATCACCAGCACATCATCAGGCGCCATCATCCCCATCGCTAACCTGGGCATTTCAAACACTTTGAGAGCCTCTTTGCACGCTTGGTCTAAAACTTTATCTCGCGAACTTGCTCCACACGGCATCACTGCAAACGTCATTGTTCCAGGAAGAATTGCGACGGATCGCATTCGTTTTCTGGATGAATCTCGTGCAAAGCGTGAGAATATTTCTCTTGAGGATGTTGAGGCTGACAGCTTAAAGTCTATTCCTGTGGGCCGCTTAGGTCGACCTGAAGAATACGGTGACACAGTGGCATTTTTAGCCAGTCAAGTCGCTTCATACATCACTGGTTCTGTTATCCGTGTGGATGGCGGCAATATTCCTAATATTTAAGAGTCTTTTATGAAAACACCCGTTCAAGCATTAGATCAAAAAGTGATCGACGTACTTTCAAAGGTAACCACAGCGACGCTGACCACCCTATTAATCAAAAAAGGTTTGCGTAATGTGTGGCTCAGAGGCAGCTTGCCACTCAAATCAGGCCAAGGCAGAATTGTTGGCCGTGCATTTACTTTGCGTTTTGTGCCGGCCCGAGAAGACTTGGCTACACCAGCATCGTGGTCATCACCAATTTCAACCAGAGCAGCGATTGAAGATATGCCAGCCGGTTGCATTGCAGTGGTTGATGCCATGGGCGTGACTAACGCTGGTATTTTTGGCGATATTTTGTGTCAAAGGATGAAGCAACGTCAGGTAGCAGCTTTGGTCACTGATGGCGTGATTCGAGACGTGGCTGGTGTCTTAGAAACAGAATTGCCGATCTGGTGCAGTGGTATTGCAGCACCACCGTCTGTGACAGGTTTGACATTTGTTGCTTGGCAAGAACCGATTGCTTGTGGCGGTGTGGCTATTTTCCCAAATGATGTGATTGTGATTGATGATGACGGTGCGGTTTTGATACCGGCTGATCTTGTTGATGAAATGGTTGCAACAGCACCTGAACAAGAGAATCTGGAATCTTGGATCATGGAACAAGTCAAGGGTGGTGCAGCCCTTCCTGGTTTATATCCACCCAACGAAGAAAACAAAGCGCGCTACGAACAATCTAAAAAGAAAACAAACTAAGAAGAAAGCTTGATGCTTCTTAGTTTGTCATGATGTAGATCGCAGAATTTATATCAGAAAAGTTTAGATAGTAGAAACACCCAAACTCAGCGCACATTCATTCAATGCTGCGCGTAATTCAGGAGCCAAAGGAATCCCCTCTTGGCTCCTTTTTTCTTCGGTGGCTCTCGCACCTTCGCCCGGTACTCGAATACGATCAATTCCAGGCAAAGTTTTAGATGCATGCAACTCATCGATCACACGACCAACTTCACTTAAAAAGTAATCTTGCCCCATGAAGAAATCAGGGTTGATCGCAATCATGGTTTGACCAGTGTTGGCCACGGTGCTGCTGTCTTTGTTGAAATCCACCACATTGCTACCCATGGCACCACCGTTCATGCATCCAGCCAACATACCAATCATCAGAGCCAAACCATAGCCTTTGTGGTCTCCAATAGGTAACAGTGTGCCTTCGATAGCTTTTTTAGGATCTGTGATGGGTTGGCCTTGTTCGTCAATCATCCAACCAACCGGCAAGGCTTCATTTTTTTGGGCTTTGACTTTGATTTTTCCAAAAGCTGTGACCGTTGTAGCCATATCCAAAATCATATGCGGTTTGTCTGGACCTGCAGGTACACCAAATGCAATGGGATTGGTAGATAACAAACGACTCGAACCTCCTGTGGGTGCCATGTGATTAGCGCTACCAACCGCTAGATAGATACCTACCAAGCCTTCATCCGCAATTTTATTCACGTAATGTGCCCCAGCACCTGAATGATTGCCATTGTTTGATCCAACCCAGCCAATCCCAAACTCTTTGGCTTTCTTGATGGCTAATTCGGTTGATCGAAACATGACCAAGTGACCCAAGCCATTATCACCATCAAGCAAGGCCATTGGGCCACTGTCTTTGATGGTTTTGATTTTGGCGTGGATCTTCATGCCCCCTTGTAAGAAGCGCTGAACATACTGAGGCATCCGGAATAATCCATGACCATCGGCCCCCACCAAATCCGATCTAACAATGTATTCAGCGGCGATCAAGGTGTCTTCATGAGGCATACCCAGTTTGGCAAAGACCTCCTGAACGTATTGCTTGGCTCTGGCAGGACTTATTTGATTTTGGTCCATGTGCTTTTCCCAATCGCATATTTTTTAACTGCCGCCTCATCGAAGCCAAAACCAAGACCTGGGGTGGTGTGTAAGATCAAATCACCGTCTTTAAATTTCAACTGCTTGTTGATCAAACGCCTGAAATTCAAAACCTGATCATCCACAAAGAATTCAACAAAACGTGCGTTGGGTGTTGCAGCTACCAGTGGGGCATGCAAATCATGGAACCAATGTGGGCTCAAGGTGATACCTTTGACATCAGCATATGCAGCAATCTTGCGCCACTCAGAAATACCTCCGCACACAGCGGCATCAGTTTGCAATATCTCTGCCCCACCTTGCTCCACCAAGTCACGATGACGCCAACGCCCTACTTCAATTTCACCGGTGGCAATGGTGATGCTCGTGAGTTTTGCTAAACGTGCATGGAGATCAATGGCATCTGGTGAAAAAGGCTCTTCCATCCAGTATGGGTTGTATTGCTCAAAGCGCTTCATATATTCCATGGCAGTTGGAATATCACGCCAAGCATTGTTGGCATCCATGGTCACGATGATGTCTGGTCCAACGGCTGATCGAACAGCTTTCAAGCGAGCCTCTTCCTCTTTGGGGCTCAAGCGACCTGTTTTCATTTTGACGGCTTTGAATCCCAACTTGACGTAGCCTTCCATCTCTTTTCCTAGCTTGGCAGGTGTTTTGCCATCCAAGTAATAACCGCCGCTGGCATATGCTGGAACGCGATCATTGACAAACGATCCTAGATAACGATGTAAAGGTAAATTGACTGAGTGCGCATTCAAATCCCAAAGCGCAATATCCAAAATAGAGATGGCACGCATCACACTGCCAGATCGTCCTTGTAAGATCGACTCAGTGTACATTTCTTGCCAGATACCTTCAGTGCGATGACTGTCTTGGCCAATCAGTTTTGGTGCAAAAAGTTGCTCAACAGCGAGTTTGACGAGTTCACCTGCAGCACTACCAACGTAGCAAAAGCCAATACCTTCGTGACCATCTTTACTGCGCACTTTGACCAAACAGTAATGTCTTTCAGAAACTGTTCTGGTGGAAAAGGATGTCACATGATCAAGCGGTACGCTGACAGCTGTGACTTCAACGGATTGAATAATGGGCATGTTTGTCTCTCTATTTTTTATATTTAATGGTGATACTTGTGCTTCACATGGCACTTCAAATACCTAGAAAAATCTTATTAAATATAAAGACTTCCGGATTTAAAATGCAAGCTATATCCTAGTCCGATTGGGCCATAAAACAAAGCTGTTTTTGATCTCAAAGACTCAGTTAAAACCCTAATAAAACAGACTCCATAAGCCTTTTAGCTAACAACACCAAAGTATTGACTTAGGTATGATGGAAGATATAAAAATAATGGAGACAAGCATGAAAAAGGTGGTTGTTTTAGGCACAGGAACGATGGCAATCGGCATTGCTGCGGGATTCATCAGCAGTGGCTATGGCGTGATTCTTTTGGGTAGGAATATTGAGCGCGCCCAATCCGCTATTCCTGAAATCAAGAGTTTGGCGGAAGGTTTAGCTTCGAGCTCAACATCAAGTTCCTCAGTTCACGATATTCAAACAGGTGCTATAGATGATTGGTCCGATTGGTCTAATGTCGCATTGGTATTAGAAACTGTCACAGAGAATTTGGCGCTCAAACAAATGATTTTTGCCTCGTTAGATAAGAGGGTTCCAGTTCATATCCCTATCGGTAGCAATAGCTCCGGCTTTCCCATCAGTCAGATCAGTCAAAGTTTAAAAACAGCACAGCGCATGTTCAATATGCACTACTTCATGCCTGCGCACATCGTGCCATTGGTTGAGGTTGTTTTGGGTAAAGTATCTGATGCATCGATGGCAAAAAAGGTTTGTCAGTTGTTTGAGGAGACTGGCAAGAAACCAGTGCTGGTCAATCAAGACATTCCAGGATTTTTAGCTAATCGTATTCAGCATGCCTTGATGCGTGAAGCTCTTGCTCTGGTCAACGATGGCATTGCAACACCCGAGGATGTTGATACAGCCGTGCGCTACAGCTTTGGCTTTCGTTATGCAGCCGTTGGACCAATGACGCAAAAAGAGATTTCTGGATGGGAAGGCATGGCAATTGCTGCGAAAGAAATCTATCCAAGCTTATCAAACAACACTGAAATATCGCCTTGCTTGAATAAGATCCTGAAAGAGAAAAAATTTGGGATCAAGTCAAAAGAAGGCTTTAGAACTTGGTCAGAAGAAGAAGCCTCTGAGATGAAGCGCAAATATGAAAAACGCTTAAAAGCTGCTTTTGATGTGTTGCAAATAGAACCGGATTAGGTTTCAGAACTTTAAACTTAGTTTGTTTCGGTGATTTGTAATGCGGCTAATTCTGCATCAGTGAAACCAGCCGCTTTTCTAGCAGCGTAATTGAATGGACCTCTTAGTTTTGGGGCATCGTATTTTTCAACCAATTCCGCATAAGCCAAAATAGGATCCAAGCTTTGCTGTTCACATAAATAGTTGAACCAACGATTACCAATTTCTACGTGCCCTATCTCGTCATTCAAAATGATCTGCAATAAAGCCACAGCCTCTTGATCATGGGCTTGCGAGAGCTTTTCTTGAATTGGCGGCAAGGCATCCAATCCACGGCTTTCCATGGTTCTTGGCACCAAAGCCATTCTGGCCAGAATAGAGTCGGTGGTTTTACTCACCATTTCCCATAAGCTGTTGTGAGCCGGAAAGTCTCCGTACTTAAAACCACTCTTTTGTAGATGGCGATTCAGTAAATCAAAGTGATAGGCTTCTTCGGCCGCCACCTTTAACCAATCTTCGTAATATTCCTTGGGCATATTTGGGAAACGCCACACAGCATCTAAAGCCAGATTGATGGCATTGAACTCAATATGCGCCAAGGCATGGATCAACACCGAACGACCTTCCTCCGTCACCATCGAGCGGCGCTTGACCAATCCAGGGTTGACCAAAA
>Ga0255131_1000806_pt1 | contig 9882 bp, 10 predicted proteins | sample Law_Yuk_RepC_8d_FD_188554 | JGI IMG/M metagenome (GOLD analysis project Ga0255131, IMG submission 188554) | Freshwater microbial communities from St. Lawrence River, New York, United States - Law_Yuk_RepC_8d | ecosystem: Environmental > Aquatic > Freshwater > River | place: USA: New York... | reverse complement strand
ATCTAAAAAGCATCGTCATGCGCTGACCTCTGTTCCAACAAACACTTGCACACACCCGCCAGGCGCCAGGGACCCGGCCTTCACTTCAATGGCACCGTGAGCATGCGGATGACCTCTGCGGTATCGGGCCTGACCCCACGCCACCAGGCAAAGGCCTCGGCGGCCTGCTCGGCCAGCATGCCCACGCCATCGGCCAGACGCGTCACGCCCGCTTGCTGCGCCAGCTGCAAAAAAGGCGTGAGGCCTTTGCCGTAGGTCAGATCGTAAGCCAGACTGCCCGGCGCGAACACAGCAGGGTCGAGGGGCGGCCGCTCGGCCGTCAGGCTGGACGAGCTGGCGTTGAGCACCACATCGAAAACACCCTGCAGCTCGTCATAACCCATCCCCTGCACCGGCACCTGACCGGTCTGGTGCTGCCGGGCCAGCGCAGACAGCTCCTGGGCCTTGGCCACGGTCCGGTTGACAATCACCAGCGTGGCTGGATGCTCGGCCAGCAGCGGCAACAAAGCCCCACGCGTGGCACCGCCCGCGCCCAGAATCAGGACCCGCTGACCCTTGAGCGTGCACCCCTGGTTGCGCACCAGGCCCACGCCGTCAAAATTTTCGGCGTACACCTTGTCCCCCTCAAACTTCATCGCGTTGACTGCACCCGCCATTTGCGCGCTTGGCGCCAGGTCGGTGGCGTAGGCGCAAGCTTCGAGCTTGAAGGGCGCCGTCACATTCATGCCCCGTCCGCCACTGGCACGAAAGGCGTCCACCGCCGCCGCAAAACCACCCAAGGGGGCCAACAGCTTGGTGTAGACCAGGTTCTGTAGCGTGACCAGTGCAAAAGCGGTGTGGATCAAAGGCGACTTGCTTTGTTCGATGGGATTGCCGATGACGGCGTAATGGTCGGTCATGATGAAAAGAAGCTTTCCGTGGTCATCTGCGATCTTAGCGCCCCCCCGCTTCGAACGCTTCATGACCGAGGCGCAGGGCATGCCTGTCGATATACTTTTGTGGTGAATGCCCTCCCTCATGGCCGACCTCATCCGCACAACGGGCCCACGCCATCGATGGCGGTGGCCGCGATTGTGCTGGCCCAGTGCCTGAGCACCTCCTTGTGGTTCAGCCCCAGCGGGGTCGCCGACAGCCTGATGCAGGCATGGGCGCTCAGCGCAGCCGATTTGGGCTGGCTGCTGGCCGCTACCCAATTGGGCTTCATTGCGGGCACGCTGGTGTTTGCCCTCAGCGGCGCAGCCGACCGCTTCCAGCCCACCCGCATTTTTGTGGTGTGCAGCCTGCTGGGGGCCGTGGCCAATGCCGCCGTCACCTGGGGCGTTGCCGATTTCGCGGTGTTCTGGACCCTGCGATTTGGGGTGGGCATGTGCCTGGCCGGCATTTACCCGCTGGGCATGAAGATGCTGGTGCAACGCGTGGGCAGCCAACCCGCCGCCGCACTGGGCTGGCTGGTGGGCATGCTGACTTTGGGCACGGCCATGCCGCACGGTTTGCGGGCTTGGGGCCAGAGCTGGCCCTGGTCCGAGGTGCTGCTGGGTTCGTCGGTGCTGGCCGTGTCGGGCGCCCTGCTGGTGGCTTGGCTGGGCCAGCCACCAGGACAGCGACAACTGCCCCGCCCTCTGGCCGCCCGCGTTGTCCTGAACACCCGGGTCTTGCGCGAGATCCTGGCGGTGCGGGGCTTCAGGGCTTCAGCGCTGGGCTACTTTGGCCACATGTGGGAGCTGTACGCTTTCTGGAGCGTGCTGCCCTGGCTGAGCCTGCCCATCCACCAGGCCATGGTCGCCGAGGCCTACCGCTGGAGCCCCTCGGTGCCATGGATCTGTTTTGGGGTGATCGGCATCGGCTTTTTCGGTTGTGTGCTGGGTGGCCTGTGGAGCCGCCGCGTGGGCAGTGCCCGGGTGGCGGTCACAGCCTTGGGGGCCTCCGGTCTGATGTGCCTGATTTACCCCTGGATCCCCGACACCTGGCCGCTGGTGCAGTTGGGGGCCTTGCTGTTCTGGGGGGTTTGTGTGGTCGCCGATTCACCTCAGTTTTCGGCCATGTCAGCCCAACATGCCCCCCCGCAGTGGCTGGGCAGTGCGCTGGTGCTGCAAAACGGCGTGGGTTTTTTGATCACCGTGCTCAGCATCCTGCTGCTGGGTTGGGCCGTCCAGCAAGCGGGCAGCATGGCCCTGTGGCTGCTGGCCCCCGGCCCGGCGCTGGGCCTGTGGGCCATGCTCAGTGGCGGCCCACCAGGCGGTACACCACCGCGCCCAGCACCGTCACACCCAACGCCGCCGCGGTGAAGGCGTGAGCCAGCCAGCCCATGTCCACACTTTGCGCCATGAGCAAAACCCCCGTGGACTGGCCCAAAAAAAGCGAGCTGGCGAACAAGGTCACCGCTGTGCCGCGCGCGACCGGCGCCATCTGGGTGGCCTGCACCTGCAAGGTGTTGTGCAGCATGTAAAAGCCCAGCCCCGCCAACAGGCAAGCCAGCATGCCCAACCCGGGCGAGGTGCTCCAGGCCAACAACAAAAAGCCCACCGCCACCAGGCCAGCACCGGTTTTCGCCAGGCCCCGCTCACCCAGCCATGCCAACCATTGCCGCGCCATCTGGCTGTAAAGCAAGCCCCCTACCCCATACAACATCATGACCGAGCCCGCCGCCACCACACTGAAACCATGGTGCTGGTGCAAATGGGTGGGCATGAAGGCCATGGCGCCGAACACCAGGGCCCCCTCGGCGGCCGTGACGCCCAACACCCCTCGCACACGGGGCATGGCCAACAAGCGTGCAGTGGTTCGGAACGAAGCCCAAAAGCCAGGGGCATCCACCGACATGGGCACAGCCTGGGCATGCAGCAGACGCAGCAGCAGCGCGGCAGCGACAGCGAACAAGGCAGACAGGACCACAAACGCCGTGCGCCAGCCCAACGTGTCCGCGGTGAGGCCACCAAACCACAAACCACCCATCATGCCCAGCACGGTGGCACTCATGAGTTTGGCCAAGGTTTCCTGGCGCCGTTCATAGGGCACTTGGTCACCCACCCAGGCCATGCCCAGGGGGATCACTCCGGCCGCTGTCGCCCCCATGAGGCCGCGCATGATGACCAGCATGGTCAGGTTGTACGACACCGCAGTGATGGCGCTGATCACCGCACAAGCCAGAACCGCCAGAGACACCACGCGCAGCTTGCCAAAGCGATCCCCCAAAGGGCCATATAGCAATTGCGACAGGCTGTACACCACGGCATACGCCGAAACCACCGCCGATGCATCACCGGTGCTGACCTGGAACTCGTCGCTGAGCACCACCAGCATGGGGTCGCAGATGCGCATCGACGCCATGCTGGCAAAGCCTGTCAAGGCCAACAGCCGCAGGTGTTGGCGCTCCACGGCGGGGGTCAAGAGGGCCAAGCTCAGGCCAATTGCTGCTCCAGGTCGTGCAGCACCTGGTAGCACGGCAAGACCTGGGCGATCGAGCTGTTGGGCTCGCGGCCTTCGCGGATCGCGGCAAAGAACTCGCGGTCCTGCAACTCGATGCCGTTCATCGACACCGCCACTTGTGACACATCGATTTTTTCTTCCTTGCCGGTGAACAGGTCGTCGTAGCGGGCAAGGTAAGTCCCGGTGTCGCCGATGTAGCGGAAATAGGTGCCCAAGGGGCCATCGTTGTTGAAGCTGAGCGACAAGGTGCAGATCGCGCCATTGGCGGCCTGCAGCTGGATGCTCATGTCCATGGCGATGCCCAAGGCGGAGTGGATCGGGCCCTGCACGGCGTTGGCTTTGACGATGGGGCTGCCGCACTGGTAGGCGAACAGGTCCACCGTGTGGGCCGCGTGGTGCCACAGCAGGTGGTCGGTCCAACTGCGCGGCTGGCCCAGTGCGTTCATGTTGGTGCGGCGGAAAAAGTAGGTTTGCACATCCATCTGTTGGATGTTGAACTGCCCGGCCCGGATCTTCTGGTTGACCCACTGGTGGCTCGGGTTGAAACGGCGGGTGTGGCCCACCATGGCCACCAGGCCGCTTTCCTTTTGCAGGCGCAGCACGTCCTGGCCTTCCTTGTAGACATCGCACAGCGGGATCTCGACTTGCACATGCTTGCCCGCCTTCAAGCAGGCCAGGGTCTGGCTGGCGTGCATTTGCGTGGGCGTGCACAGGATCACGGCATCGACTTCTTTCAAAGCCAAGGAATCGTTGAGGTCGGTGGTGACGTGGCCAATGCCGTATTTGTTTGCCACTTCCTGGGTCTTGTCGAACTCGCGGCCGATCAGCGAGACGACTTTCACGCCGTCGATGTTCTGGATGCCGTCGAGGTGTTTGATGCCGAAAGCGCCGGCGCCGGCGAGTGCGACTTGGATGGTTTTGCTCATGGTTGCAATCTCTCAGTTGTTTTCAAGAATGACATGCCCGACCGCCGTGTTGCTGGCCGGTACATGGTAGAAGCGGTGGCGCAATTGGGGCGCGGGGCCTGTGACTTTGCCGTCCCGAATGTCGCCCATCGCGCCGCGCGCGATCAGCCACATCACCAGCTCGATGCCTTCGCTGCCCGCCTCACGCACATAGTCGATGTGCGGTATGGCGGCCGCGGCCACCGGGTCCTGGATCAACTGGTCGAGCCAGGCGTTGTCCCACTCGCGGTTGATCAAGCCCGCCCTTGCCCCCTGCAGCTGGTGGCTCATGCCGCCCGTGCCCCAGATGTGCACATTCAGGTCCTCGTCGTAGCTCTCAACGGCTTTGCGGATCGCTTGGCCCAGGTTAAAGCAGCGCTGGCCGCTGGGCACCGGGTACTGCACCACATTGACGGCAAACGGGATCACCGGGCATGGCCAGGCGCCTTTGACAGGATCGCGCTCGCCGCACATCAGGGACAGGGGCACCGTCAGGCCATGGTCCACGTCCATCTTATTGACGATGGTCAGGTCGAAGTCCTGCTGGATGACCGATTGCGCCATGTGCGAAGCCAACTCCGGATGGCCTTTCACCACGGGCACGGGGCGTGGCCCCCAGCCTTCATCGGCAGGCTTGTACTCGGCCGCCGTGCCGATCGCAAAGGTGGGGATCAGGTCAGAGCTGAAGGCTGTCGCATGGTCGTTGAACACCAGGATGATCACATCGGGTTGCTTGTCCTTCATCCACTGCTTGGAGAAGTCATAGCCCGCAAAGACGGGCTTCCAGTAGTCTTCTTGCGTCTTGCCCAGGTCCATGGCCGCGCCGATGGCGGGCACATGCGAGGTGTAGACGGATGCGGTGATTTTGGCCATGTTTGTCTTTCCGTGAATCATGGGGTCTGAGCCCCATCAAGATTTTTTGCCCGCAGCGCCTTGCGGCTGGTTGTGCGCCTGGGCGCTGCCGTTTTCGCCAATGTAGCGGTTGCCTTCCACACTGCGCCCGCCATGGATCATCATGTGGCGGTATTCCTCTTCGGTCATGCCGGTCATGGAGCCCGCCATTTGCTGAAAGCTCTTGCCGTCGGTGGCGCCGATCTTGGCCAGGAAATAAATGTTACCGCCGGTGCGCATGCACCAGTTCAAGTCGCGCGCCAGCACCGCCTGCTTTTGCTCCTCGGTCATGGCCCACTCGTCCAGGTAGGCGCGCTCATCGGCCTTGAAGCGCTCGCGGTTTTCGGCCTTCATCAGCGACATGCAAAACTGGTTGAGCCAGTAACCTTTGCGCGACTGCTCGGCGTCAAAAATGATGGTGCCGGGCACGTCTTTGTAGGGTTTGTCTAGGGCCATGGTCAAACTCCGTGGTGAATGCTGTTATTTGTAGGCGCCTCCCCATGGGCGATGAGACCGTGAAGGGTCCACGAGCCATCGCCGACGGGGTGAGCTCCTGCAAGGCGATTTATGCCTGATCTTCAGGCCAATAAAGCCGCATCGGGTTGTCGACCAGCAGTTTGCGCTGCAACTCGGCGGTGGGTGCGATGTGCGGGATGAAATCCACCAACAGGCCATCGTCCGGCATGTGGTCTTTCAGGTTGGGGTGTGGCCAATCGGTGCCCCACAGCACGCGGTCCGGGAATTCCTGCACGATGCGTTGGGCAAACGGGATCACATCCTGATAGGCGTTTTGCTCACCGTGCAGCGCCTTGGGTCCGGTCAGCGACAAACGCTCGGGGCAGGACACCTTGCTCCACACGTTGCTGTGCTCGCGCATGAACTTCTGGAACAGCGCAAACTGCGGCCCGTCCACCGGCAGCGACACATCGGGGCGGCCCATGTGGTCCACCACCACGGTGGTGGGCAGCGCGGTGAAGAAATCCCACAACTCGGGCAGATCGACCGCTTCAAAATAAATCACCACATGCCAGCCCCACTTCGCGATGCGGCCGGCAATCTCCATCAACTCGTCCTTGGGCGTGAAGTCCACCAGGCGCTTGACGAAATTGAAGCGCACGCCGCGCACACCGGCGTCGTGCATGGCCTGGAGCTCTTCATCGGTGACGCTGCGCTTGACGGTGGCCACACCGCGTGCCTTGCCGCCAGAGTGCAGCAGCGCATCGACCATGGCCCGGTTGTCAGCGCCGTGGCAGGTGGCTTGCACCACCACATTGCGCGCAAAGCCCAGGTGGTCGCGCAAGGCATACAGCTGCTGCTTGCTGGCGTCACACGGGGTGTACTTGCGCTCGGGCGCATACGGAAACTCGGCGCCAGGTCCAAACACGTGGCAATGGGCATCGACCGCGCCTAGCGGCAGTTTGAAAGTGGGTCGGCTCGGACCGGTGTACCAGTCCAGCCAACCTGCGGTTTTGGTGAAGTCACCTGTGGTGGGTTTGCTCATGGCGATCGTCAATCGGGTTTGATGTTGGCTTCGCGCACCAGCTTTTCGTAGCGCACGCGTTCGGATTTGATCAGGGCGGCAAACATCTCGGTGCTGCCGGGAATCACCTCGCCGCCCACGGAGTTCATGCGCTCACGCACCTCGGCGGTCTGAAGCGCCTTTTGCACTTCTGCATGCAGGCGCGTCACCACTGTGCGCGGTGTGGCAGCGGGTGCCACCAGACCGTACCAGACCGAGGCTTCGAACCCCGGAAAACCGGACTCGGCGATGGTGGGCACATCCGGATAGATGGGCGAGCGGTTGGGGCTGAGGACGGCCAGCAGCTTCAATCGGCCACTGCGAACATGGGGCTGCACTTCCAGGGCGTTGACCGCGACGATGGGCAGCTGTCCGCCAATCACATCGGTGATCGCCGGGGTGCCGCCTCGGTAAGGGACATGCTGCATCGTGATGCCGGCAGCACGCTCAAAAAACTCCACCGCCATGTGGGGCGTAGAGCCATTGCCTGGACTGGCAAAGGACAGGCTGCCCGGCTTGGCTTTGGCCGCTTCAATCAGCTTGCCAATGGTGTTGAAAGGCGCATTGGGGTTGACGGCGATCACCACCGGCACGCGGCCGATCAAGGACACGGGCGCCATTTCTTTTTCGGCATCAAAGGGCGCGGGCTGGTAGAGGGCCATGTTGGCCGCAATGGCGTTGGCCGCCATCATCAGGGTGTGGCCATCGGCAGGGGCGTCGATGAGGGCGCGCGAGGCGATGTTGCTGCCCGCACCGGGTCGGTTCTCAATGACGAAAGGCTGCCCCAGCGGCGCGGTCAGGCTTTGTCCGATGGTGCGTGCCACGGTGTCCACCGCGCCCCCTGCGGCATAACCCACCAGAATCTTGATCGGCTTGGCCGGGTAAGCGGTGGCCGCTGTCTGGGCGCTGGCCCCGCCACTGAGGAGGGCAGCCACCAAACCCGCCACCGCGAGTGTGGGCAGGCGCAAGAAGGAGATGTAGGTTTTTTTCATGGGTTGCGATCGGTGAAGTCAATGAAATGAAGGGCTCCAGGCCTCAAGGCGCTGAGGTGGTGCCGCGCAAACCTGCACGTTGAACAGATTTTTGCAACTGGCCGTTCTCACGCACCTGCTCGGCAAAAGCGTTGACAAAGGGCCGCCCGGCATCGCGGCCCTTGGGGATGGCGATGGCCAGGTTTTCGAGGCCCCAACGTCCGGCCAGAATGCGCGAGCCGGTCAGCTCGTCGGACATTTCGAACAGGATGCCCTTGTTGGTGGCAAAAGCATCGATGCTTTTTTGCCGCAGCATGTCCTGCGCCTGTTTGAGGCTCGCAGCGCCAACCACGCTGGCGTTCTTGAACTCCCGCGTCAACACCCCCTGGGAGGTGCTGCCCTGGCTCACGCCCACCTTGACGCCCGCACGGTCAATCTGTTGCACCTGCTGGATGGCTGAATCGTTCATCACCAGATAGCCCAACTCCAGTTGGACCAAGGGACGCGTGAAGTCCATGTCGCGCGCCCGGGCTTCGGTGGCGTTGGTGACTGTGAAATCGATCTGACCGGTTTTCAGGGCCTCGAGCACCAGCGCCAGCCTTTGGAACTCCACCACCTGCACCGGCACACCGAGTTTCTGGGCCAGGAGGGGACCCATGTCGAGTGCAACGCCGGCACGTTGGCCGGTTTTCGGATCGACCACCAAGGACGTGGGGCTGCCCTGGTAAACGCCCATCCGCAGCGTGCCGGTCGGCACCAGCGATTCACGAACTTTGGGGTCCACCGGCGCCTGAAAACTGGCGCAAGCACTCAACAACACCACGCCCGACATCAGGGCGGCGTTGATCCATCTTCTTGTCAAATTCACAGCAACTCCTTGGGCCATTGAAAAATTCGCGGTCAGGCCTTGCGGCCACCGTCCGCTGCTCAGTCGATGTATTTCAGACCCGCTGCGGCCAGCGGCTCGCGCATTTTGTACATGTCCAGACCCAGCACGCCCGAGGCGAGCTTGGCGCGTTTTTCGCCTTCGTTGGCTTCACGCGCTTGCGCGGCAGCCAGCGTTTTGGCGGCCAGTGCCTGGGGCACACACACCACACCGTCGTCGTCGGCCACGATCACGTCACCGGGGTGGACGATCATGCCCGCGCACACCACCGGGATGTTGACCGAGCCGATGGTGGACTTGATGCAACCCTTGCTGCTGATGGCTTTGCTCCAAGCTGGGAAGTTCATCTTTTGCAGCTCTTTCACATCGCGCACCCCAGCGTCGATGATCAAAGCGCGAGCGCCTCGGGCCTGGAAGGACGTCGCCAGCAGGTCACCAAAGTAGCCGTCGGTGCAATCGGCCGTGATGGCCGCGACCACGATGTCGCCGGGCTGAATCTGCTCGGCCACCACATGCATCATCCAGTTGTCGCCGGGGTGCAGCAGCACCGTCACGGCCGTGCCCGACACTTGCGCTCCGGCATAGATGGGGCGCATGTAAGGCTTCATAAGACCCACACGGCCCATGGCTTCGTGCACCGTGGCCGAGCCAAGTGCGCCCAGGCCATCAGCGGCTGCGCGGTCCGCGCGGGTGATGTTGCGGTAAACAACGCCGAGTTCGTACATGCTTTTCTCCTGATTCAATTCAATTTTGCTTTTGTTGAAGCCAGCCTGCTGGCGATCAACGCCAGTGGTTCACCGGTCATCGCTTGCAGGCAAGCTCCTACAACATGCATTCAACCATCATCGTTGCTCACTTGCCCTTGGCCGTCAGCTGGTCGTCCAGGCGCTTGAACACGCGGCGCGCATTGCCCTCAAAGACCATGTAACGGTCTTGCTCGTTCAGGTTGGCCGTGGCTTGCACATAACGCTTGGTGTCGTCGTAGTAGTGGCCGGTTTCGGGGTCGATGCCGCGCACCGCGCCGATCATCTCGGACGCGAACAAAATGTTCTTGACCGGGATCACTTTGGTCAGCAGGTCGATGCCGGGCTGGTGGTACACGCAGGTGTCAAAAAAGATGTTGTTGAGCAGGTGCTCGGACAGCAAAGGCTTTTTGAGTTCTTGCGCCAGACCGCGGAAACGGCCCCAGTGGTAAGGCACGGCACCGCCGCCGTGCGGGATCAAAAACTTCAACGTCGGGAAGTC
>Ga0255131_1000805_pt1 | contig 9896 bp, 12 predicted proteins | sample Law_Yuk_RepC_8d_FD_188554 | JGI IMG/M metagenome (GOLD analysis project Ga0255131, IMG submission 188554) | Freshwater microbial communities from St. Lawrence River, New York, United States - Law_Yuk_RepC_8d | ecosystem: Environmental > Aquatic > Freshwater > River | place: USA: New York... | reverse complement strand
CAACACAACTTGCTCAAATATCCAAATGGTTTGAGTCTATGAGGTGGTCACGTTTTTTCAAAAGTGTATATAGCTTGGAATAACAAAGAAAATCAATGCTCAGCAAATTACAGGACATTCTAGCATATCATTTCAGAGATCCCATGCTCTTGCAGGAAGCTTTATCCCATCCTTCTCTACATGGTAATAATGAATTTCAGGGCAAGGATTATGAAAGATTAGAATTCTTAGGAGATTCAGTCATCAACCTAATCGTGACTGATATTCTATATCATAAATTTAAATCTCATATGGAAGGAGATTTAGCCAAGATGCGCGCATATCTTATATCCAAAGAATTAATGGTAAAAATTGCAAATAATATTTCGCTTTCGAATTACATAATAATAGGTTCTAGCGAAGAACTGTCTGGTGGAAGACATAATCCTAATAATCTCGAAAATGTACTAGAAGCAATTTGTGGAGCAATATATTTAGATGGTGGACTAGACCAAGCCGCAAAGGTTGTATCGCAATGTTGGCATCAATTTATTACATCAGAGATTATCACTTTTTCTGATCCCAAAACAACATTACAAGAATTATTGCAAGAGCGCGGATTGTCACTTCCAAAATATGAAATCAAATCGAAGGATGGGCCATCGCACTCACCGGAATTTACAGTACGATGTATTGCAGATACTTTAGGCTCTGCATATGGCGTTGGTAAATCCATTAAAGCAGCGGAAAAAGAAGCTGCTATCAAGATGCTAGCGAGTATACAAAATGGCTAAACATATTTTACGCAAGAAATTGTCACTTGTATCGACCAATGATGAAAATGACCTACAAATCATAGAAAAAGCGCAAAATTTTATCTCTAAATATCGACCGAAGATTGTAGGTATTTATCTCAGCAGGAAAAATGAGGTCGACCTTCTACCAATAGCGCTGCAATCTCATAACCTGATATTTGCAGCACCCAAAATTCGTAATGACGAAATATTATTTACAACATATTATCCAGGAGCTCCCATACAACCGAACGAACAATATCCAAAATATTTTGAACCAGTATCTGACGTTGTAGTAATACCAAATTTAATATTCATTCCTGGCATTGCATTTGATCTGAAAGGATATAGATTAGGCATGGGCAAAGGTCATTATGACAAATATCTTACTAATCACAAAGCCATTAAAATAGGAGTTTGTAGAAAAGCGAATTTAGTGACTAGATTACAAAATGAAATCCATGATATCAGAATGGATCATATTATCACTGAAGATATAATCCTAAACTGCTATAACCAGGGTAATTGACCATCGATTAAAAAGATGGTAGTATCAAACAATATTACTGGAACAATCATGACATCTAATTTTCTTGACATATCGTATGTTGTAATAACGTGTCTCTCACTCGCTGCAGGCTTATATTCTGGGGCAGTAAAACTCATTATCGGATTTATATTTTTTATACTTTCTTTTCTATTTACATATCTAATATTTATACCAGTTACTGATGTAATGCATGAATATGTGACAAGTAATTTGATGGTCAATATCATAAGTCTTGCTGTAGCATATTTAGTCTGTGCGATATTTTGTGCAATTATAGCAAGCAAATTAAAAGATCTCGTGACAGACATAAGCGGTGGAGTGACAGACCGTTTTTTAGGATTAATTTTAGGTAGCACGCGTGGTATCATTGTATCACTCATATTATTTACCTCAGTAATAATTTTTACTAGCAAGAGCTATGAAAGTGCAAAAAATATACTGGATTTGGTTAAATCTAATCCAACATTGCAAAGCCCACATTGGGTTTCCGCCTCAAAATTCAACCCTCAATTAAGGCAATTGCTAGACCAAGCTATTGATATGATAGGCAAAGATAGTCTAAAAGAAATTCTACTTCCTAAACATAATATCTCACCTTCTACAACAGAACATAAAAAGGACCCGTTCGAAGCTATAGATATAGTGAAATGATTTGCACTCTAACTATCACCTCAGGGGTACTGCACAAATATCACAATAATATATAAATGTACAGGAAATTTACACCTACTATCCGATTGATTGAGACTCAGAGTGGTCCCACATAGTATCTTTTATGAAATAACATGTAAGCAACGGAGGCTAAAAAGACTAATGATAACCATGATAATCCTAATCCACCAAAGCTTCCTGAACGCCGAAACAACTGTAACAGACGCGCACACAACTCAAACAGAGATTTCAGATCTACAGCTGCGCTATTAGAATCAGTTGCTAAAATGCGCAAAGATAATTCACAATCTTTACCTTCCTCAGCTACAACAATACCTACTGAAAGTACCGATAATTCCGTATTTATTGCTGAAGGCAAAAACAAACTTACCGCCTTATCTGAAGAATTCGGTGTTCAACCTAAGGTTCTAGAACAAAAACTTAGCGGGCTTTATCAGATTGACCCTGAAAACCCAGATAAACTACATGCCTTTGTTGGTAAAGTAGAACTTCAAAATATCAAAAGCACTCTCAATGAGATTAAAGTGTCAGAAGCACTACAACAAAAAACACCTGATACTAAGACACCACAGCCTTATGAAATACCGGTGCCTTTAAAGAATCAAGTAGCTGGTGGATATGAAATACCCGTGCCTTTAGCGACTCAAGCAGCAATACCTCCTACAAAGCAAAATAATACTCCTATAAAAGTTATGCCATCGGCAATACGTTTGACTAAACATGATTTTGATTCTATTACAGCACAAGATATAACTAAAGCAGTAGCTGACGAGCCTAAAAAAAAAACAAACTACGATGCCGAGAGAGTAAAATCAGTCTTCCAAAAAGGCACCTCTATTGTATCCAAAGTCTTGAAAGACTTGCAGTCAATCCGGAGGTCCAATAAAGCTGCGCTTAATCCATCCATGCCAAACAAAGATAAACATAGTGGTCGTAGTTTTTAAATATCATACTCAAAAATATTTCTTACTCGGATATAGCGCAATATTCTTTAAATCTCTATCTTGTAGGAGTTTCCTCGAGGTCACTAGTCTATCCGCTAAAATTCTGAAAGGCATAATAGCTATGGTAAAATCATAATAATTGTAAGTCTGAATCTGTTTAATAACACTTGAAGCGAGCGTAACAATTATACCACCTCTCCAGAGACATATGTGATGAGACCATATAGACTAATTGTCCTTCAGGCTACAAATTACCGTCTTCTTGGTTGAATAAGTAATGTTTTATGATCTACTTTACATCCCTAACACATCTCGTGGATCAAAACTAATCTGAAATGCTTTCCAACTATCATATCTTGAACTTGACAAATTCTGTAATGGACTTGCTTGCCATACAGCACGAATCGCACTATCAATCGCTGCGCGACAACCACCCCTTTCAGGAGGGCATTTTGACTCAACAAGCTTCACCTGCTCTACAGAACCATCAATTTTAATCGCAATAGATAATGTGATCAAAATTTCTCCTGCATTCTGCACACCAGCTGGAACATTCCACTGACGTTCAATTTGCTGGCGTATAGCTTGCTCCTCGCTAATTGATAAAGCCTTGCTCTCGTCATACTGACCCATTGATTCTTCCTTAGCATCACTTTTGGCAGATAGGGCACGTTTGGCAGATTTTGCCTCATTACCCTCAGATGCTTTTTCTAAAGTCTTCAGCAACGCATCAATCTCCTTCTCTGTAGGAAGCTTTTTTTTCTTAGGTTTAGGTTTATCTTTTAGCTTATCCTCTTTCACCTGTTTTTCTTGGGCTTTGTCAGATGTTTTCTTTTCATCTTTCTTCTTATCTTCTTCTGACTTCATAGATACAAGCTCGCGCTTATCATCAGGTTTTTTCTCATCAAAATCTCGCTTGGATTCTTCCTTATTTTCTTCAGCCTTTGCAGCATCTGGGTTTTTTGTCTCCGGAATATCTTCGTGTTTAGTTTTCTGAACCTTCTTGGCTGCATTTTCCTCTATCTCTTTTTCCTGCTGAATTTTTTGAGTCTTGATGTTAGAAATAGCATCGACAGGAAGTATCTCAAATGTGACTACTTGGGGAATTGGAGGAGATGGAAACAAAGACGGAATGCCATAAGTAAAGAGCAAGAAAACAAATAAATGTAGCGCTATAGAAATAGCTACAAAAACCCCAAATTTCTCATCATCATTGTTATTTTTTAGGAACATATTGTTTAACTTGTAATTGCGAGGAGCGAAACGACCCTACTTTCTCTACCGCGAATTTCGGACCTTTTTTTCAGTCTGTACATTTGTAATCAACGCAACCTTACTAAATCCTGCCGCATTAATCTCACCAACAATTGACATAATTGCACCATATGTCAAAGATTTATCTCCGCGCACAAAAATTCTAGTATCCATCTTGGCTTTTGTAATAGCTTTGAGCTTATCTATTAACATACCCTCCTCTATCAGCGTATCCATAATATAAAGCTTTCCATGTTTATCTATAGATACAGCTAGGGGCTCTTCCTGCCCAGCAATAGGCTTAGCCGTGGTATCAGGCAAATCAACCTTAATACCAGATATTAGCATTGGGGCCGTCACCATAAAAATTACAAGCAAAACAAGCATCACATCCACTATTGGTGTAATATTTATCTCGCTCGAGATCTTCCTACGCCCCCTAGATGATTTACTATTATCACCACCCACCATAGCCATTATAATTTCTCCTCATCAATAGCTCTTGCCAGAAGAGTATGTAATTCCGAGCTAAAATCTTCAAGTCTATTAGCAATATTGTTACTTTGGCTAGATAATAAATTATAAAAAATACTAGCAGGAATAGCTGCAACTAGACCTATAGCAGTCGCAAACAATGCCTCAGCAATTCCAGGTGCCACAACAGCAAGACTAGTGTTATTTGATGCTGCAATAGATTGGAAAGAATGCATAATACCCCAAACAGTTCCAAAAAGCCCTATGAATGTACCAGAAGAACCGACTGTTGCTAAAAAACCTAGATGCATTTCTAATTTGTCTGTTTCACGGTTACGTACCAAATACATTGCTTGACTAATACGCTCTTTCAAACCGACCTTTAAACTCGCATCTCTAGTTTTACTACTATCATGACGTTTGCACTCACTCATAGCAGCAACAAAAAGCGCAGCCATGGGATTATCTATAGAAACCTTCACTTTTTCATACAGCATATCCAAGACCTGCCCTGACCAGAACAAATTATCAAAAGCCTGCATCTTAGAGCGAACCTTTTTATAGGCATAATATTTATCGATAATAATTGCCCAGGACACAATTGATGCAACTACCAAGATAAAAATCACCGATTTCCCTACGAAATCTGCATTGGCAATAAGATGCCATATTGAATGATCTTGGACTACAACATTTATTTGCTCAGCAACACCTGGAACATTGATAGCCGGAGAATTAACGGTTTGAGCATTAATGGCTGTAGCACTTGCGATACTTGTCATGACTTCACTTTATCCTATTTAAATTGGCACTTATTTTTACCAATAATATAGGATTTTTGCAAGGAAAAAGAAGCTATTTTAACTTTCCCCAGATTCTTCTTTTAGCAACATAAAAGAATATTGTAAGGAATGTCAAAAATATCATAGCTTTAAGACCTAAAGATTTTCTATGCTCCATCTCAGGCTCCGCCGCCCATTGTAAAAAGATAACAACATCATGGGCCATTTGGTCTACACTTGCAACAGTACCATCCGCATATGTAACCTGACCATCAGATAAAGGCGGAGGCATTGCGATCTGATTCCCTGGGAAATATGGATTATAACTAAGAGCAGGCGCCATAGTAACTCCCGCTGGAGCTTCTTGATAGCCCGTTAAAAGAGAATATACATAATTCGCACCATCCTCCCTAGCTTTTATAATCAATGATAAATCAGCGGGTAATGCATTATTATGCGCAGCGCGCGCGGCTTGGTCATTTTTAAATGGGGATACAAAAACGTCCGATGGAATAGCGGGACGCTCAAACATTTCCCCCTCATCATTAGGACCATCTACAACAGTATGTGCTTTTGCGATTTCTTTGATTTCTGCATCCGAAAAACCAAGATCCTTGAGATTACGGTAATATAAATGCTTCATCCCATGGCATGCCGAACATACCTCTTTATATACCTGAAACCCTCTTTGAGCAGCCTGACGATCTACAGAACCAAATACTCCATCGAAAGGCCATATCATCTTTTTATGCTCCTTTGTAGCAGCATTCGCAAATGCCAGAGCTGGTAACAAGAATAATGCTATTGCGATTCTCAACATATCTTCACCTCATCTAAGTTCTTTGGAAGTGGTAACGGCTTTTCATATTTTGCAATGCACGGAACCAAAATAAAAAAATGGAAAAAATAATATGCCGTAGCAATACGACTCACTGTTAAATAAGGCTCTTCAGGAGGTTTTCCACCCACATAACCCAAAATTATACAATCAATTATAAAGAACCATACGGCAAATTTATTCCAAGGCCTATATGAAGAACTCCTCACAGGCGAACGATCAAGCCATGGAAGGAAGAAAAGTATGATGATCGATGAAAGCATCAATATAACACCTCCAAGCTTTGAAGGTACTGCTCGAAGTATTGCATAGAATGGCAAGAAATACCATTCAGGCACTATATGAGCTGGTGTTACCATCGGATTTGCTGGGATATAATTATCAGGATGACCAAGGTAATTGGGCTCATAAAAAATAAAGAATGCAAATATGAAAAAATACACCCCAAATCCTACAAAATCTTTGATTGTATAATATGGATGGAATGGTATCATATCCTTACCAGGTTTAATATCTATACCCTTCGGATTATTTGAACCATGCACATGCAAAGCAACTAAATGCAATAATACAAGCCCTACAATCACGAATGGTAATAAATAATGTAATGAAAAGAATCGATTAAGCGTTGGATTATCTACAGAAAACCCACCCCAAAGCCATGTTACAATAGATTTCCCTATCATCGGAATTGCAGAAAACAAATTTGTGATGACAGTTGCGCCCCAATAACTCATTTGCCCCCATGGCAGCACATACCCCATAAAAGCTGTAGCCATCATCACGAGGAAAATGACAATCCCTATTTGCCACAAAAGTTCCCGTGGAGTTTTATATGACCCATAATATAACCCACGAAAAATATGTATATATACAGCAACAAAGAACATAGATGCTCCAACAGAATGGATATATCTGATAAGCCATCCGTAATTAACATCCCTCATAATACGTTCTACACTATTGAAGGCATGATCAACATGCGGAGTATAATGCATTGCAAGCACTATGCCAGTAATAATTTGGACTACAAGCGCAATTCCAGCAATAGATCCCATGCTCCAAAGATAGCTCAAATTTTTAGGGGCTTGATATTCTGCGAAATGCTTGAAAAATGTAAAAATTGGTAGACGATAATCAATCCATTCAATAATGCCTGACGTTTTATGTAACTCTTTATTGTTCATCTCTCTAACCTATACGTATTTTTGTATCACTAATAAAAGTATATTGCGGTACTTCTAAATTCTTTGGAGCTGGACCACGCCTTATCCTTCCAGACCCATCATAATGAGATCCATGGCACGGACAAAAGAATCCATCATAATCACCCTGCCCACTAATTGGCACACATCCTAAATGCGTACAAATTCCAACCATGACTAGCCATTGCGCATGCCCGGCCTGAACACGTTTTGAATCTTCCTCAGGATCCTTTAAATCGGACATAGAAACAGCTTCTGCTTCCTTAATTTCAGCTTCTGTTCTGTGTCTAATGAATATAGGTTTACCACGCCATTTTACAGTGATAGTTTGGCCAGGAGAAATGTGTGATAGGTCTACTTCAATTGATGACATAGCAAGGGTATCTTCTGCGGGATTTAGAGAATCTACCAAGGGCCACATAGCACAAGCACCACCTACAGCAGCCATAGAGCTAGCAGCTAGCACCATAAAATCACGACGCGTACTGCAGTCTAAATTACACTCGGAATTATTCTCCGGATCATTTTTATTTGAATTTTGGGACATAATTTACGCAACATTTTGAATTATAATACTATTATACCAAATTACATTGCACCAAAGTAATGCAAAAGAGACGCTGTTTTGGACCTAAACTTAATAAGTGCACAAGATATATATTCTTAGAGCGCCTTACAAAATTGTGAATCAACAGGTTAATTTCAGAAATAGTATCGTGATGCATTATAGTCATGAAACATATAATTTTTCAAGAAGGAAGTGATGAATATGGTAATGTTATTTTATAAACTGTTGTAACAGGGTTATGCAATACACACTAAACATCAACCTTAATTGGCCCATCAGTTAAACCATTTATAAACTGGTGCAAATACGAATTCTTAGTCTTTGCTATCTCGTCTTTTGTGCCATTCCATAAAATTTTACCCTCATATAACATAGCAACATCTGTCGCAATTTGCATGGCACTATTCATATCGTGCGTAATAGTTACAGTCGTTGCACCCAAATCCTTACGTGTTTTGATAATGAGATCATTAATCACATTTGACATAATAGGATCAAGGCCAGTGGTGGGCTCGTCAAAAAAGAGTATTTCAGGATTAGTAGATATAGCCCTTGCAAGAGATACGCGTTTTTGCATTCCACCAGAAAGCTCAGCTGGGAATAATCCTAAGATACTAGAATGCAAGCCTACTGAATGCAATTTCTCAGCTGCTAAATCACGCTTTTTAGTCCCAGATAATTGATATAATTTCTCAGCGAAAAAAGTAATATTATCCTCTATTGTCAGAGAGTCGAAAAGCGCACCGCCTTGGAATAAAAACCCACATTTTTCCATTATACGAAATCGTGCTTTTCCTGATAAATACGTCGTATCCTGGCCATTAATTTCTATATTTCCAACATCAGGCATCATGAGTCCAATGATGGTTTTAATGAGCACAGATTTGCCAGTGCCCGATCCACCAAGGATAACCATGGAGGAGCCTTCTTTTACCTCCAGATCAACACCCTGCAACACAGCATGATCTCCAAAGTTTTTATACAAATTTGATACTTTGATTTTTACCTTTGTCATTTCATCGCTTTTATTTATGTTATCATCTGCTAAAAAACAGCTCAGTAATCAAGTAATTACTTAGCAATATCAAAATCGAAGAATTAACCACAGCCATCGTAGTTGCTTTACCAACGCCCTTTGCACCCTTATCCGAATTATATCCACTATAACAACTCACAGTAGAAATAATAATACCAAATACGAAGGCCTTCACTAGACCAGAAACAACATCCATAGTCTCCAAATATTTTAAAGTATTTATTATGTAATTAGCACTGTTAAAGCCCAACTTATGAACGCTGACCATATAACCACCCATCACACCGATTATATCTCCTATAAACACAAGGCATGGCAAAGTAACAGCCGCCGCCAAAACACGAGGCGACACTAAATATTTGATAGGGTCGGTGGAAAGAGTAAAAAGAGCATCAATCTGTTCTGTCACGCGCATCGTTCCAATTTCTGCTGCAATAGATGCTCCAACGCGACCAGCTACCATAAGTCCTGCCAAGACTGGCCCAAGCTCACGCGTGATGGATAAAACAACAACAGTTGCTATGCTACTTTCCGCTGAAAATCTTGCAAAACCGCTATAGCTCTGCAATGCAAGCACTGCTCCTGAAAAAATTGCAGTCATACCTACTACGGGAAGAGAATAAAAACCAATATTGGCCATTTGTTGCATTATCATTTTGAGATCATATGGAGGACGCACCATTCCAATCAAAGCCCTCATAACAAACATGCTAAATCGCCCCACAGCGGAGGCAAGAGTAAATATTTTAGAACCCAGGTTTTGAGGAATATTAAAAAGAATCATATCAAGCCATATTTAT
>Ga0255131_1000799_pt1 | contig 9933 bp, 10 predicted proteins | sample Law_Yuk_RepC_8d_FD_188554 | JGI IMG/M metagenome (GOLD analysis project Ga0255131, IMG submission 188554) | Freshwater microbial communities from St. Lawrence River, New York, United States - Law_Yuk_RepC_8d | ecosystem: Environmental > Aquatic > Freshwater > River | place: USA: New York... | reverse complement strand
CCCCACAACTCTCCCTGTCACCAGGCAGCAGCGGGATCGGGCCGCAGCGAGCATTGGAAGCGATCAAACCCTCCCTTCCCCGAGCTTCCCTGCGAGCGCAGGCCCGTTCCCGCGGAACCTCCGCCAAAGCAACCCCTACAAACCCTGAATCGCCGCCACCAGTCGCTCCAGACGTCGACCATATTCCACAAAATTGGCCTTCAACGCCGAGTCCGGCGGAGGAACCGCCGCACCACTCGCATCATGGAACACAGCCACCATGTGAGGCTCGATGCTCAAGGCTCCAGAATATCCACGCCGAAAAGCATCCTCCAAAATCCGAACCACCGCCCCATCCCCCTCTCCGGGCCAGTGATAGTCGGCATCATTCTTGGCATGGTTCCAACGGGCATCCTTGATGTGGATGTGCTCCGAGACATCGCGCACTTGAGTCCAGAACTCCCACGGATCTTGCCGCGGATGAGGCTCAGGCCGCGTGCGGTCCGCATTGAAGACCGGATTGGCAGTATCAAAAACCCACTTCAAACCCGGCACCGCATCCAGCAACCGCAACGCATGCCGCGAACTCATCCCGCCGTAATTCATGCAATTCTCGTGCAGCGGCTGGATACCGGCCTCCAGAAAGCGTTGAGTCACCTCACGCATCCGACGAAAACGTTCCTCCTCCATCAGGTCGGCACCCTCCCGAACCTTGTAGCTCATCACGCGGATGTACCGCGAACCCAAACGTTGCATGCGGGGAATCGCACGCTCCACCTCCGCCAAAGTGATATCGAAAGAGTCCTCCACGTTCTTGGACCAGTTCCCAATGGTCGAAGCAAAGCAGTACACCGAAACCCCCGCCGCCTGCAGGGCTTGCTCGACCTCATCAAAGGCCGCGTCCGGCAAGTCGTGGAGATTGGCCTTCGGGAAGCCCGGCAGCGTGATATTGCGGGCCTCGATGTGCTTCCAGCCCAACTCCCGGGCCGCGGCCAATTGGGACTCCAGGAGGTTTCCGGCTTCGTCGCCGATGCCGCAGTACAAGGAAGGAAAGCTCATGACGCCCGAGCCTAGGGGCCGCCCCAGAAAAACGCCACACCGCCCGAACGCTCGAAACATCACCTCCCAGGCCCGGAAAAATTCGTGCTACCCACGACAAAGGCCACCCTTGCGGGTGGCCTTGGGGTCGCGCCAAAACGGCGAAACTCTTGGTTACTTCTTCTTCTTCGAAGCGCTCGCGGCGACCTTGGCGTTGTCTTTCTTACGGATCATGTAGGCCTTACGGCGGGCACGCTTCTGAATTTTGTTGGATTGTTGTCCCATGGCTCGGATTTACTTTCGCGGATGTTTCTACTCTTGGGCGGGAAGATGAAAGAGCGGCGCGGCAGCTTCAACCTCTTTCTCGGTCTGGCAACCTTGGTCCTCTGCTGGGGAGTGCACGGTGCCACCCCTGAGGAAAAGCAGCGTGACAAGGAATTGGAGCAAAAGAAGAAGCTCGAAGCCAAGCAGATGGCTCAGATCCGCGTCTACCGCGAGGTCACTGATTTCTCCGGCCGCGCCAGCGAATTGGGAACCCTCGGAGTGAACAAGGCCACCGTGGGCCGCACCGATCCCGTCGAGATGACCGTGCAGCGCGACGCCGTCCTGGACGAGCGGGACGTGAAGCGGGCCACCCTCGTCGAGCAACGCGACCAGTCGTACTCCATCGCGGTCGAATTCGTTCAACGCGGATCCATGGTGCTGCACATGAACTCCGTGGCCGCCAAAGGACAGCGCCTGGTCATCGCCGCCCGCTGGTCCGATGGCACCAATGTCTTCAATCGCTGGATCGCAGCCCCCCTCCAGCGCCGGGCCCTTGATCAAGGGGTCATCGTCTTCACCCCGGACATGAGCCATGAGGAATCGGTTATCTTTGTTCGTGGTCTCAACAACGTGGCCATCAAGCTCAAGAACCAGGCCAAGCCTCCGAAGGAGAAGAAGTCCAAGCCTGCGGCCGCCGGCTCCACCAATGCCGCCCCCAGCTCCAAAACCGCCAAGCCCAAGGACCCGAAAGCGGACACCAAGCTGAAGAACGAATTCGACCCCTTCCAAGGCCAGTGATTCGCAACCTCCTTCCCCTGCTGTGCCTGTGGATCACCCTTGGGCTCCAGGCTCAGCCATTTAAATTACCCACAGCCAACCGCGCGATCCTCGATCCAGACGTCGGGGCTGAGCGGTATTTTGTCGGCACGTCCGGCAAGCCGTGGACCAGCGGCCAGTTCGGGTGCGTCCGATCGGGCGGCGGTCAATTGCATGAGGGATTGGACATCCGCCCCATGCAACGGGACCGACGCGGCGAACCCACCGATGATGCCCTGTGCGCGCTCGCCGGCCAGGTCGCCTATGTGAACACCCGCTCCGGGCTTTCCAACTACGGCAACTATGTGGTCGTCCGGCATGAGATCGATGGTCTGGAGGTCTTCACGCTGTACGCCCATCTGGCCTCCGTGACGTCCGGGGTTCGAGTCGGCACCCCGGTTCAAGCGGGCCAACCCCTCGGTCGGATGGGCCGAACGTCCAATACCCGCCAGCGGATCACTCCCGACCGCGCACACCTGCACTTCGAAATCACCTTCATGGTGGCCGCCCGCTATGCCGCTTGGCACAAGGCCAACATGGGCGAAACGCGCAACGACCACGGCAATTTCAATGGACGCAATCTCGTCGGATTGGATCCCGCGGCCGTCTTCCGCTCGCAGGCCCAAGCCAAGCCTGGAGCCCCTTTCAACCTCGCCCGTCACCTGAAGGAAACTCCTGAACTCACCCGAGTCCTGATCCGCCGGCCCGCCTTGGACTGGGTACGGCGCAACCCCGGTGCCGTCGAAGCCAATCCGGTGGCACAGCGTCAGGGCATCGCCGCTTGGGAACTTTCGCTGGGATTCAATGGCATCCCCTTGCGAGCCATCCCCAGAGCCGCCTCGGAACTGCCCGCCAACATGGGGCCTTACCGACTACTCGGAGTGAATCCCAAGACCCTCGAACAATTCCCGTGCGGAAAGCTGGTCTTCAAGCGCGGCCAACTCTGGACGTTGACCGCCAAAGGGCAGCAGCAGCTTGAACTGCTGACCTACTGATCCCGTTGATCAACGCCGCCACTCCGGGCGCCGTGAGCCGGCAAGGGTGGCGGTTGCAAGGACATCTCACGGTCGTGCTCGAGGAACTCCCGGCAGCAGTCAAAAAACTCCTCACGCGTCGTAGCGCGCCGGATTCGATGGAGGAAGTCGGGAGCGACTCCCTCGCCGATGAAGTTCATGTACTTCTTCATCTTCTCGACCTGCAACCGTTCGCGGAAGCCGGCCGTGGGACGAGTGACCTCGTAGAGGTGAGTGACATAGTCCAAGACCTCCCGACCTCGGGGTTGCCGCCAACGCCCATCACGTCGGTGTTCCCGGATTTGTTCGAAGATCCAGGGATTGCGAATGCAGCCACGACCGATCATCAACCCACGAGCCCCCGTCTCGCGCAGCACTTGTTCAGCCCGTTCCGGAGAATGCACATTGCCATTGGCCAGCACCGGGCACGGCATCGCTTGGACGGCGCGGGCGATCCAATCACTGCGGACCTCGGTCCGGTACATATCGGTGACCGTCCGGCCATGCACGGTGAGAAGATCGATTTGGTGCCGGGCAAAGAGCGCCAACAAAGCATCCCAGTCGGCGTCGTCACTGAAACCCACGCGCGTCTTCACCGTGAAGGGCACCTGCGTCACTGACTGACGCAAGGCGCCCAAGATGGCGTCAATGCGATGCCGTTCACGCAGCAAGCCCCCGCCAGCGCACTTGCGGTATACCACGGGCGCCGGGCACCCGAGATTGAGATCCACCGCCGCCACGGGGTACTGCTGCAATTCCCGGGCGGCCTTGGCCAACGCCACTGGGTCATTGCCGATGAGTTGGGCGATGGCCGGGCGACCGGTGGGGTTTTCGACGATGGACCGCAAGATGGGAGCGTCGAGCGTGCTGGTGCTGTGCACCCGGAAATACTCGGTCCAATAGATATCCGGCCCACCGTAGCGGGCCATGACACCCCAGAAGGGCAGGTCCGTGACATCTTGCATCGGGGCCAGCGCCAACACCGGCTCGGGTCCGGACAACAAACCTCGAAGGGGCAAGGCCCCGTGCGGGAGGGTCCGACCGGAAACCTCGACGGATCTTGGGGGTTCCATGGAGGTCAATCCTCCACCTTGGAGTCCCGACTCAGAAGGTCGTGGACCGCCTGACGAACGTTCTTGCCCTCATAGAGCATGGCGTACACCTCGGAGGTGATGGGCGCATCCACGTTCAATCGCCGGGCCAGCGCCCAGGCCGATTGGGTGGTGGGATAGCCTTCGACCGCCGAGACGGATCCAGCCAGGATTTCGGCCACCGATCCTCCGCGCCCTACTTTCTCACCGAAGCCCCGGTTGCGGCTCAATTTCGAAAAACAAGTCAGCACCAAATCCCCAAGTCCGCTGAGGCCGGCAAAGGTGTCTGCGCGGGCCCCGCAGGCCACGCCCAAACGCATCATCTCCGTCTTGCCTCGAGTCACCAGTGCCGCCTTGGCATTGTCGCCATAGCCCAGGCCATCACAAACCCCTGCGGCGATGGCGATGACGTTCTTCAAAGCCCCTCCCAACTCCACCCCAATGAGGTCTGAACTGCGATAGACGCGGAACGCGGGCTGGTGAAAAAGATCTTGGACTGTGCGCGACACGACCTCTTCGCGACTGGCCACCACCACGGCCGTGGGCACACCACGGGCGACTTCCATGGCCAACGAGGGGCCGGAGAGGGCAGCGGTCTGGAGACCCGGAGCCACCGAGTCCAGGATTCCGGTCATGGTCAGACCTGAGGTAAATTCGATACCCTTGGTCACACTGACGACCGGGCCCCGGAAGCCCGTCAACCGAGCCGCAGCTTCTCGGAACGCCTTGGAGGGAACCGCCACGACCACCACCTCGGCCTCGGCCAGGGCCGCATCGAACTCCGTCTCGAAGGCCCAGTCTCCCACCAGGGGAATACCGGGCAGGAACCGCGCATTGATCCGGGTCCGAGCCAGTTCGGAGACATGCTCCGGTCGATGCCCCCAGAGCCGCACTGAATGCCCACCCTGAGACAGCACCACTCCCAGCGCCGTTCCCCACGCACCCGCTCCCAAGATGGCAACCTTCATGATGCGGAGAGTTTGGATTTGCCGAAGCGATGTTCGGTCCCCGCCCTCAATCGCTCGATGTTGGCCCGATGACGCCACACCGCCAAAGCTGCCAGCGCCGAGGTGAAAGCGACCAACGGCCACCGAGTCGGGCCCGATACCGTGAAGATTGTGGCAACAGGCAAAATGATCGCGGCGGCGATCGAAGCCATCGACACATACCGGCTCAGAAAGAACACCAACAGCCAGGTGATCACCGTCACACCAAAAGCCGGAGGGATGAGCGCCGCCATGGCACCGGCGGAAGTAGCCACTCCCTTGCCCCCCTTGAATCCCAACCAGCAGGTGTAGTTGTGCCCCAAGACGGCCCCCAAGGCCGCGAGCGCCGGCAGCGCCGAGGAATTGGAAGGAGCCAGCGCCACGGCCAACGCCGGAGCGAATTGGACCGCCAGCGCCCCCTTCAGCAGATCCACGATCAGCACCAAGGCTCCAGGGCCCTTGCCCAGCACCCGAAACACGTTGGTCGCGCCAATATTCCCGCTGCCCACCCGGGTGATATCAACCCGCATCGCCCGCGCCACCAGATAGCCTGTCGGGAGAGAACCCGCGAAGTAGGCCAAAACCAGCGTGATGAGGATTGCAGCAACCATTACGAGTGAGGTTGTACGGGGCAACAGCCTCTCGCGCCAAGCGGCGAGTGCCCAGGAGCTGGAAACTCCTCTCTCCAAAACCCCTGATTTCGCAACGAACCCACTTCGGGCGTCACAAAGAAGTTTCGATGAAATGCAAAAACTCCTTGAGCGCGCGGGTCCAGTTTGCGTTCATTCGCCCCCGCTCTTCCGGTTCGCCGGAGTGTGGAAAGTGGTAGGATGCCGGAGTGGTCAATCGGAACAGACTGTAAATCTGTCAGGCTAACGCCTTACGAAGGTTCGAATCCTTCTCCTACCACCATCTTTTTCTAAGGCTGTCTCTCGGGCTTTTTTCTCGGGGCCTTTCCCTCGGATCTGTTTCATGGGCTCGGAAACCGTCCTTGTTCTTCCGAGACACTTCCCTTGTCCATTTTCCCGCCACGATACCGGAACGCGGCCGGTTGGTTCCAACACGGTTCCATCATCGCAGAAATCCGACAAATCCCCGCCTGAGCCCGGACACCGTTGATGGATTAAACGGGTAGCCCTCAGTCTCCAGTCTGGCCAATTTTCGCGCAGAACACCCCGCCAAAAAACCTCGAGCCCAGAAAAGGAACAGGGGGCCCGAGGACCCTCAACGATCCCCTGCCCCCTTGCTGTCGACTCCCAGATTTCAAACCGCTTCGGCTCGCCCACCGTCTGCGGAGCGCCGCGCGGATTGAATCCGGCATCACTCCACTGGGTACTGGCGCATCAAGGCCACGAGCGCATCCACGTTCGGGCTTTCGGCGGTGCGGACATAGTGTCCACTGGTGCAGACGCCGCACAGCACGCTGTCCGCATTGTCGAGGCCCAGCAGCTTGCCCAAGCAGAAGCCGCTGTTGAAATGGTCGCCGGCACCCGTGGTGATCTTGGGCTTCTTGCAGACCGGTCCCTCGACCACCGAAGCGATCCCACCCGAGACCGCCAGCGCATAAGCCACCGGATGCACCACGAGGGTATCCACGGGCACGCGCTGCTGAATGGCCACGCTGAGTTCGGCCAAGCCCTTCCAGTCGCGAGGCGAGGCATCCAGACCCAGCACGCCGGCGATCTCGTAGGCTTCCTTCTCGTTGAGACCCAGGATCACGTCGAAGCGGCTCTGGAACTTCACGATCAAGTCCAGCGCATGGCGGATGTCTTCGGCAGTGCGCTTTTCCGGATCGGCCAGATCGAAGAAGATCTTCCGACGGGGCCCCTGCAGCGCGGGCATGAGCTCGGCGTGCAGACTCTCCCAGATCGCCGACATGTGCGGGAGCATGGTCCAGTTGACGAAGGCCACGAGGCTGGAGGAGGCGAACTTGGCGGCGAACTTCTCCTTGCCGTAGCGCTGGCACAAGTTGTCCCAGTGGATTTGCTTGAGGGTGTAGTGCTTGCCCACCATCAGCTTGCCGTCCTCGAACTCCAGGGCGTCGGTGAAGCCGGGCTCACAAATGGTGTGAACTTCGGCGCGTGCGGCAAACGGCTCGAACACCGGATGCAGGGCCGGCCATCCCAAGGAACCCACGTACGTCACGCCGATGCCCAGGCTGGCCAGTGCATTGGCCATGATCGGACCGTTTCCGCCCAACTTGGTCAGCACGTTCACCAATTCGACATTGGTGCTGCGGCCGGCAGCGGCAGCCAACCGCTGCGCATAGGCGGCAATGGTCGGAATGCGATCGAAGCGGACGGCATCGTAGCGCTTGTCCACCACGTGAAGGATTTCATCCACGAATCCATCCAAACCGACAAAGGCGGTCAGCGACGGAACTTGAGCCGCGGCAGCGGCAAGGCGGGAGGCGACGGAGGCACGGAATTCAGGCGTGTTCTGCATGGTCTATGAAACCGGAGTAAACCGGAGGCGCGCCGAATATGGCCATTGCTCGGCCGGGGTGAAGCCGGAAAGCGCCCGAACCCGCGTCCGCGTTCAATCCACCGTGACGCCCAAAACCTCGAGCAGGTGGTCCAATTCGTCATTGCTGTTGAACTGGACATCCAACCGACCCTTCCCGCCTTTGTAGTGCAGGGCGATGCGAAGACCCACGCGGTCGCGGATGCGATTTTCCAAATCTGTGAGATGCGGATCGACCGGTACCGAAGCCAAAGCTGTCCGCGGATCCACCGCCAGCGACGGCGCGGCCGGATCCTTCTTGGCGATGGCGGCCTCGAGTTGGCGCACGGTCCATCCTCCGCGCATCGCGAGGCGGGCAAGCATCTCCTGTTGCTGGGGATCCTCCACGCTCAGGATGACCTTGGCGTGGCCCACCGAAAGACCGCCATCCCTCACCACTTCTTGCACCGTCGCCGGCAGCTTCAACAAACGCGTGGCATTGGCCACCACCACGCGACCGCGGCCCACTTTCTTGCCAACCTGTTCCTGGGTGAGGGAGAACTGGGTCATCAACTGCTGATAGCCCAAGGCCTCATCAATGGGATTGAGGTTCTCGCGCTGGAGGTTCTCGATGAGCGCGAGTTCCAACACCTCCAAATCGGTGGCCACCCGCTCGATTACGGGAACCTCGGTCAGACCGGCGAGCCCCGCGGCGCGCCAGCGGCGCTCACCGGCGATCAACTCAAAAAACTCACCCACCACCCGCACCACCAGCGGCTGGATGATGCCTTGCTCACGAATGGAGTCGGCCAGTTCAGCCAGGGATTCCGGGGGGAATTCTTTCCGCGGTTGCAGGGCCGAAGGACGAATCCGGTCGCGTGAGATCTTACGCACAGCCGAACCAGGAGCCGGTGGAGCCGGTGCCGGCGGAACGGGAGGCTGACCAACAACCGGAGCCGGACTGCCGGTGACAACAGGCGGTGTGGGCACTGACGACGTCGGTGGCGCGGCGAAGGGGGATTTGATTCCCCCACCCATCAGCGCTCCCAATCCGCGTCCCAAGGCCGGTCTCGACATGACCCTCACTCTAGGGACCCACCGATCCGGGTGGCAAAAGGGATTTCAGCCAACCCGCGGGTAAATCCCTCCCCAGCCCATCTGGTCACGGGCGGATGGCCTGAAAAATCGTCCGGGCCATCAAGGTCGCCCCGGCAGCATTCGGGTGAATCTTGTCGGGGAACATCTCGGGGTAGCCAGTCAGGGCATCATTAAGATCGATGACGGGCACCTTCTTGTCGGTGGTGACGGCCATCAAGGCCGGGATCACGCCGTCGTCCAGGATATGGCCGGTGATGCCCCAGGTGTCGGAATACACCGGCACCGGGAGGCAGGCCCACACCTGGGGCTTGGACTTGAGGTCGCGAAACTGATCAATCAACCAGCGGGTTTCTTGCTCGAAGAAGGCTTGGTCTTTCCAGTTCTGCGGCTTCGTGTCGTTGGTGCCCAACTTGATGATCACCATGTCCGGCTGCCAGGCCATGGCCGCCTTGAACTCGTCAGTGTTGGCGTACGGGAGGTCTCCAACCCGGCTCAGGGTAGCACCGCTCCGCCCGAAATTGCGCACCTCGAAGCGGTTGCCCAAGAGTTCGCCCAATTGCTTGGGATAATTGTTCTTCTCGCGCTCTTCGACACCCGCTCCAAAGGTGATGCTGTCACCCACGCAAGCCACCTTGATCACGCGCCAACCGCCTTTGCGGTCTTCGAAATCCTCAATCTTGATAAGCTCCGGCCGGAGCTTGCGACGGCAGCCCCAGGAAATCGCACCAGCGGCCAGCGGCAAGAGTGTTAGGAAATCGCGACGTTTCATCCGGCCCGATGAAAGCGGGGACCTGACCCGTGCGGCAAGCGGGGTGTTGGGCCTTTCTCCGAATTCTCGTCCCGATGCGCCCGGGAATCCCATCGCCCCACTCAGTGTGACACCGTGTTTCCAGGCACCCGGTTTTGCAGCACGGCCTGAGTTTGCTCAGTGCGGAACTGCTCATAGGCGACCCGGAACTGCGGGTGTTTGTTGCCCAGGATGGCCGTGGCCAGCAGGGCCGCGTTGATGGCACCCGCCTTGCCGATGGCCATGGTGCCGACCGGCACGCCCCCGGGCATTTGGACAATGCTCAGGAGGGAGTCCATGCCGTTGAGCGCCTTGGACTGCACCGGCACGCCCAGCACGGGCAACGCCGTCTTGCTGGCGCACATGCCCGGCAGGTGGGCCGCCCCGCCCGCGCCGGCGATGATCACCTCGAGCCCTCG
>Ga0255131_1000791_pt1 | contig 9991 bp, 8 predicted proteins | sample Law_Yuk_RepC_8d_FD_188554 | JGI IMG/M metagenome (GOLD analysis project Ga0255131, IMG submission 188554) | Freshwater microbial communities from St. Lawrence River, New York, United States - Law_Yuk_RepC_8d | ecosystem: Environmental > Aquatic > Freshwater > River | place: USA: New York... | reverse complement strand
CTGTGAGGCTCCCACCACGCGGAGGGCCATCACCATCGCACACACCTTGGTCACCCAGTGTCGTCGTTGTTGCTTCATGCGAATTCAGTTCAGTCGATTGTCCCGAAACCACGCGGCGCTGCCATCAAGCATCAACCGGTTGCGGCCGCCTCGGTGGGCCGATCGTCCCGACAAGGCCGGAGACACCGAGGGAATCGTCCGCGGAAAATAAGGATCCACGGCCAACTCCACCCCGGAGAGCCCATCGGGTGGTTGTGTGGTGGAGTTGAGCAGCGAGGCCCTGAAGTCCTCCAGCGCCGATTCTGGGGTCTTGTTCCAAAAATTGTCCAAAGGCACGACGGCGTCAGCCCGATCAAATCGCCAAAGCCAGAACCCGGTGCTTTGCCGGATGCCATTGCTCGATACCGTCTGAAGCACCTGAATCGCTTGCCCGAGCGGTCGATGGACCAAGGCGGGGCACATCCCGGCACCGCCTCCCGACTGGGCCAGGGCTTCGAAGGTCCAGCCTCCGCGGGGGTCCGACGGGGGCCAGTCCGTCCAAGGCCGGTAGCCCAGCGACAACTTCAAGTCACGGCGATCGGGCAAATGGTCCTGTTGATCACCCAGGTACAAAGCGAACCCGAGGCCCAATTGATGCAACTGAGACAAACACGCCACGCGCGCCGACTTGGCCCGGGCCGCCGCCAAAGCCGGCAACAAGAGAGATGCCAAGACGGCGATGATGGCCACCACGACCAGCAATTCGATCAGGGTGAAGCCATCCTTGCCCTTTCGGAAGGCCAACGGTTTCACGGATTGGGGGCGGTCAACGATTTCTGACAGCCTTTGATCGGACGGCGTCAAAAGCAATGCCCGACCCGTGAGTCCCCAAAAGCCGAACCGGTTCAATACCCGCCGCCACCCAAGCTGGATGCAGCCGGCGCAACCAAGGTCCCGGCCGCCACACGGCGCTGGTACTCATCGAGCATCGCGGCCGTGGCCGTGGCTCCGCAACGCGAGGCCCCCAAGGCGCGAACCCGCAGCAATCCATCGAGATCCCGAACGCCGCCCGCGGCCTTGACTTGAACGTGCTCGGAAACCGCCGCACGCATCAGGGCCAGGTCGTGCTCGGTGGCTCCCTCATAGTTGTAGCCACCACCGGGTTGCTTCACGAACCCGAAGCCCGTGGAGGTCTTGACCCAATCGGCCCCAGCCCGCTCACACAGGCTACAAAGGGTTCGCTTGAGTTCATCGCTACTGAGTCCGGCCCCGCCCCCACTGAGGTAATCGTTTTCCAGGATGACCTTCACCAGGGCTCCATGACGGTGAGCGATTTCACAAACGCCCCGGATTTCCGCCTCCACGAATTCCCAATCACCACCGAGCGCCTTGCCGATGTTGATCACCATGTCGATTTCCGTAGCGCCATCGGCACAGGCCAAATCGGTCTCCCGCCACTTGGATTCAGGAGGAGAACTGCCATGGGGGAATCCCACCACGGTGCCCACCGCAACACCGGTGCCCTCCAACCATTCAACCGCCTGCGCCACGGCGTAAGGCTTGATGCAAACCGAAGCCACGCGGTACCGGGCCGCCAGCGCGCATCCGGCCTGCAAGTCGGCGTCAGTGAGCGTGGGATGCAGCAAAGAGTGGTCGATCATCGACGCCAAGTCTTCGTAAGAAGGGGTCATGGGGGTTTGTTTCAGATCGGTATGAACCGCCTATCCCTAAAGGCAAGCGCGGACAAGAAACGTCTGTAAACTGTAACAACTCATCCCCCACCGGGAGACTTGCCGATGCCGCGAGGCGGGGCAGTCTCTCGGCATGGCGACACGCTACTGGCTCGTGAAACAGGAACCCGAAGCCTACCCGTGGTCTCAATTGGTGACCGACAAAAAGACCACCTGGACCGGTGTGCGCAACTTCCAGGCCCGCAACCACTTGCGGGCCATGAAAACGGGAGATGCGGTGCTCTACTACCACAGTGTCACCGGCAAGCAGGTCGTCGGCATCGCCGAAGTCGTCCGCGAAGCCTACCCCGACCCGACCGCGACCGAAGGCGATTGGTCCGTGGTGGATCTCGCTCCGCGCAAGCCGTTGAAGGTGCCGGTGGACTTGGCCACGCTGAAAACGGACGCCGTCACACAAGACATGCCGCTCATCAAGCAGTCTCGATTGAGCGTCATGTCCCTGGAACCGGCGGTGTTCCAGCGCATTCTGGAATTGTCAGGAACCCGCTGAAAACCGGCCGATTCGGGCACCATCAATCGACGATCAGTCCATCCACCAACTGCACCACCCGATCGGCCCGGTCGGCCAACCGGGAATCGTGCGTGGCCACCACCAGGGTCACTCCCCGCTCCCGTCGGATTTCCAGGAGCAGCTGGACAATTTCCTCGCCGGTCTTCGAATCGAGATTGCCCGTCGGTTCATCGGCCAAAATCAACGTCGGGTTGTTGACCAAGGCCCGAGCGATGGCCACCCGTTGTTGTTCTCCCCCGGACAACTCACCGGGTCGGTGATCCAACCGGTCGGCCAATCCCACTCGCTGGAGCAAGACGTCGGCCTCGGCCTGCACCTCGGCCAACGGTCGCCGAGCCATCCGCCCCGGAAGGACCACATTCTCGCGTGCATCGAATTCCGGCATGAGGTGGAAGGCCTGGAAGATCAAACCCACATCCCGATTGCGGAACCGCGCCAATTCGGCCGGCCCCAGCGACTGGAGCGAAACCCCGCGCACCCGGATCGTTCCCGCATCCGGATGATCGAGCCCGCCCATCAGGTGCAACAGCGTACTCTTGCCGGCACCCGAAGAACCCTTCAGCGCGATGAACTCTCCCGACTCCACGCACAAATCCACACCGCGGAGCACCTCGAGTTTGCGGCGGCCGAGGGAATACCCCTTGTGGATGGATTGGGCTTGAATGAGCGGCTCACTCATGGCGAAGGGCTTGAACAGGTTGGAGCCAGGCGGCGCGCAAGGCGGGAATCACGCCCGCCAGCAGGCAAATGACCAGCGATCCTCCGCAGATGATGAGCACGTCGGAGGTGACGATCCGGGCCGGCAGCTCGCGGAACTGGTAAAGCTCCGGCGGAAACAGGTCCAAGTTGAAGGTCTGGTTCATGAAGTGCAGGAAATCGTTGCGGAAGCGGACCCCGGTCCAGCCCAAAGCGAAGCCGCTGATCACCCCCACCACACCCACCACGAGGCTCTGCGAGAGGAACACCAACGCCACTTGGGACGGGGTGGCACCGAGGGCCTTGAGCATCCCAATTTCCCGGGTCTTCTGGACCACGAAGGTGATGAGCGCGCTCATGATGCCGAAGGCCGCCACGATCACGATGAAGAACAGCAGGTAGAACATCATATTCTTCTCCACCACCAACGCCCCCAGGAGCTGACGATTGTCCTGCATCCAGGAGATGACCTGAAAACCGCCGCCCAAAGCCTCGGTCAATTGCTGATGCACTTGGGTCGTCGTGGGCATGTCGGGGTTGTGCAGCATGATGGTGATGCCCGTCACATCGTCCTCGATGCCATGCAAATCCTGGGCATCCCCCAAACCCGTGAGCATGGAAGACATCTCCAATTGATACAGACCCGCATCGAACACTCCGGCCACGTGGAACTTCTGCGGCGGATCCACCTCCTTGCGGCCGGCCTCCCAGGCCTCGTGCATCCGCTTCAACGCTGGGAGCGAATACACCGCCAGCGAGTCCCCCACCTTCAGACCCAAGGTCTCGGCCAATGACAGGCCGATGAGGACGTTGTTGGGGCCGACATCGAACTTCCCGGAAATCATGCCCGACGGAACCTCCGAAACCCGCGGCTCGAGGACGGGATCCACCCCACGCAGCACCGGCGCGAACGGCCGCGGATTGCCCTTCTCGGGCTGGGTTTCCATGAGCACCTGGGTATGGACATAGGGCGCCACCGCCCGGACCGAGGTATTGGAAGAGATCGTCGCTGCGACGGCGCGCCAATCCGACAAAGGCTTCCCAATGGCTTCCACCCGGATATGGGCATTGAAACCCAGGATGCGCTCCCGCAACTGCTCGCCGAAGCCGGTCATCACGGCGATCACGATCATCAGCACCGCCACCCCCAGGGTCACCCCCAGCACACAAATCAAGGTGATGATGGAGACGAAGGTCCGCTTGGGCCGCAGGTAGCGGAGGGCCAGGGCGATTTCGTAAGGCAGCGGCGACATGATCTCGGTCCGCGACGGTGGCGAAGCCAACCTTGCCTGACAAGGCATGAGCCAATCTGGCAATCCGATGCGTCGATGATTCCCAGCGTCTTCCGGTCCGACATCCTTGCCCGGTCGAGCCAATCGGCTCACGGTGGGCGCGTCGATGAATCCACTGATTGCGAAGATCGAAGAGAGCGCCCGCAAACAGCTCGTGCTGCCACCCTTGAGCAAACCGGCGGACGAACTCCCCCGATACAAGCGATTCCTGAAGGTCGAGAGCCATCGGCTTCAAATCCTCCATCGGGGCGGAGCCAGTGGGCTGGAAGTCTGCAGCGCCCGCTCGGCGATGATGGATGTGCTCATCCGGCACCTGTGGGTCTCCATTCAGAGCGTCTTCCCTGCCCCCAAGGGCAAAGCCCCCAAGGTGTCTCTGGTGGCCTTCGGAGGCTACGGGCGCGGAGAACTCAATCCGTTCAGCGACATCGACCTGATGTTTCTTCATGCCGACGGGCTGAGCCCCGAGGGGCCGGAATTGAAGATTCTCTCCGAGTGGACCGGCGGCCTGCTCTACACCCTCTGGGACATCGGTCTCAAGGTGGGTCACGCCGTGCGCACCGTCGACGATTGCGTGCGACTGGCCAATGAAGACATGCAGGCCAAGACCGCGCTCATCGAGGCCCGTCGGGTGACCGGAGACGAACCCCTCTTCGAGCAGCTCCAGCGCGCGGTACAGAAGCACTGCGTCCGCGGCCACGAGGACGAATACATCGCCTTGCGACTGGCCGATCAGGCGACTCGCCGTGCCAAACACGGCAACTCGCCGGCGCTGCAGGAACCCAACATCAAAAACGGGGTCGGCGGACTCCGCGACTTCCAGAACCTCCTCTGGATGGCCTACTTCAAGCACGGCACCCGCTCCTTGATGGACCTGCAAAAGGCCGAGTTTCTCAGCGCCTCCGAGCGCAAGCAAATGGAGGCGGCCTACGACTTCTTGCTGAGGGCCCGCAATGAACTGCACTACGTGGCCGGTCGGGCGGCCGAAACCCTCACTCCGACCGTCAAGCCGGCCGTGGCCAATGGATTGGGATTTACCGATCGATCGCCACGGGCCCGCACCGAGGCTTTCATGCGGGAGTACTACACCCACGCACGCAACCTGTACCTCACCACACGCACCTTGGAGCAGCGATTGGCTCTGGTTCCGAGCCCCGGCGCCTCGAAGACAGGCAAAACCAAGGGCGGAAAACCCAAACGCGGCGCGGCGGCGGCCGAAGAGTTCGACGGGTTTCGGATCGTGGACGGGCAACTCCACATGGTGGACCGGGGCATTCTCCGGCAGGATCGTGGGCGCATTCTCCGAGCTTTTCTGGAGGCCCAAAAACGCGGACTCCAAATCCACCCCGACCTGGCCCAGTTGCTCCGGCAGCAGGTTTCGCTCGTGGATCGCTCCTTCAAGGCCAATTCCCACTACCAGGCCACCTTCCTGGAGATCCTCAACCAGCGTGGCAATGTGGCTCCCTATGTCCGGGCCATGCACGAGGTGGGTCTGCTCGGTCGATTCCTGCCCGAGTTCGACAAGATGACCAACCTCGTCCAGCACGAGTTCTATCATCAGTACGCCGTTGATGAGCACACGCTGACTTGCGTTGCCAAGCTCGATCAGGTCTGGGGTGCAGAAACCCGCCCCTTTTCCGGCTACACGGACATGTTCCACCATGTGGAGCGCCCGTTTGTCCTGTATTTGGCACTGCTTCTCCACGATTGCGGCAAGGCCTTTCCTGGACGACGCCATGAATTGGTGGGGGCCGAGCTGGCCCTGAAGGTCTCCAAGCGTTTCCGGCTCGACGGCACCACCGCCCACACCCTTTCCCTCATCATCGAGCATCACCTCACCATGGTGCAGACTTCGCAGCGACGGGACCTCGACGACCCGGAGGTGATCCGCACCTTCGCGGCCCAGGTGCAGGGGAAGGAAAACCTCGACCTGCTGACCTTGCACACCTTCGCCGACTCCATGGGCACCAGCGACACCCTGTGGAACAGCTTCAAGGATTCGCTGCTGCTCACCCTGCACAAGAAAGCGACCTTGGCTCTGCAAGGCACCACTGAATTCATCGAAGCCGAACTCCGCCACCGGCAACTGCTGCGCGAACAAGTTCAGACCATCCTCCCCAAGACGTTTTCGGAAGAGGAGATCACGGCGCATTTCGAGGGACTGCCGGCCCGCTACTTCCAAATCCATTCCCCCCGGCAAATCGCCCGGGACTTGACCCTTGTTCACCAGTTCATCCACCTCCAACTCACCCAGGAAGACCGGGCGCTGGAACCCGCCATGCTCTGGAACGAGGATAAGGATCGCGGGTGGACCCGGGTCCACTTCTGCACCTGGGACCGTCCGGGGTTATTCACAAAATTCACAGGCGCCCTCACCGCCGCCGGCCTGAACATCTTCTCCGCGCAAATCTTTACGCGAAACGATGGTGTGGTGCTCGACAGTTTCTATGTCACCGACGCCCGGACCGGTGCAGCCCCGGACCCGGCGGTCCGCGAACGCTTCGAGAAACTCATCCGGGATGTGCTCGCCAAGGGCACCGACATCCGACCGGCCGTCCGTAAGATGGCCGCCCAGACCCGGCCTTTGTACCAAGCTCTGGCCGGCGAACGGTTGGAACCGGACATTCGTTTCGAAAGCTCGGCTCCCAACGGAACCACCATCATTGATGTAGAAACCGAAGACCGGGTCGGCCTGCTGTTTGCCTTGTCTCAAAGCCTCAGCGAACTAGGCCTCAATTTGGTGTTGGCCAAAATCGTTACAGAAAAAGGTGCAGCCATTGATACCTTTTACGTCACGGAGAAGAACGGTACAGCCATTGTGTCGCCCGAACGTCAAAACCAGATCGCGTCTGAACTACGTCAAGTGATCCAGGACCTCTAATTAAATAGCCTCGACCAACCCGCGCAGCTTCTGGCTCAAACAGCAAAAAAAGTATTGTCACCCGATAGAGCCGGTTCCTACTGTCTCGCCCGTGATTTCCGCCATTTCGGCGGGGGCTGTGGACTGTGTCCTCAGCCTGTAGATTGATTATTGCAGTCAAACACAACGCAGAACTCAGGAAACAACATGAAGTTTAACAAGTGGACAGTCGCTTTGGCCGCCACCGGCGTGGTGAGCCTCGCTTCCGCGGTGCAGGCCGATGAGTCTCACCCGGTCAACACGGCGCTCAGCTCGACCACCCTCAGCGGTTACGTCGACACCTCCGCCATCTGGAACTTCGGTTCCGGACACAAGGTGGCCAATCGCTTCGCGAACACCGGTTCCGACCGTCAAGATGGGTTCAACGTGAACACCATCAAGCTGCAGCTCGAGAAGCCCATCGACGAGGGCACCTGGAGCGCCGGCTACAAGGTCGAGACCATGTTCGGCCCTGACGCCAACGTGATGCCCGGCGCCCTGACCTCCGGTGTGGCCATCAAGCAAGGCTACGCGGCCCTGCGCGCCCCGATCGGCAATGGCATCGACTTCAAGCTCGGCCAGTTTGACCCGATCGTCGGCTACGAAGTCACCGACTCCTACGCCAACCCGAACTTCTCCCGCAGCCTCGGCTTCAACAACCTCGAGCCGTTCGGACACACCGGTATCCTCGCTAGCTATCAGGTCAACGACATCATCGGCGTGTCCGGTGGCGTGGCCAATGGCGACAGCGGCTTCGGTCTGAACGGTGGCAGCTTGACCGCCTCCGGTTTCGCTTCCGGTCAGGCCGGCAGCAGCTTCCGCGGAATGCTCGCCGAGTCCTCGAAGGTATACATGGGATCCGTGGTCGTGAAGGCCCCGGAGAGCGCCGGTTGGCTCTCTGGCAGCTCCCTCTATGTCGGCGCCGTCAACGGTGACGCCAAGGGCTCCAAGAACGATCCGACCCTCCTGTACGTCGGCGTTTCCCTCGCTACCCCGATCAAGGAACTGTCGGTCGGCGCCAGCGCCGACTTGCTGTTCAACGGCGGCGGCACGGGCGCGCTCGGCAACAGCTACGCCAACGCCTACGCGTTCTACACCGGCTACCAGATCACCGAGAAGCTCAAGGCCAACAACCGCTTCGAGTACGCCACCTCCGGCTACGGCGCCTTCCTGCCCGGCCGCACTCAGGACAAGATCATCGGTGAGACCTTCACCCTCGATTACGCCCTCTGGTCCAACGTGCTGACCCGCGGCGAGTTCCGCTGGGACCGCTCTGTTGACGGTGGTGCCAATCCGTTCGACGGTCAGAAGAACGATCTGAGCCTCACGGCCAGCATCGTTTACAAGTTCTGATCGACCGATCCTCGTGATCGGCGGATCTAGAGTATGTCCTTTCAACCCCTCCCCGAAACGGGAGGGGTTTTTTATTGTGTGCACCCGGCAAGGCGCACTCTCTCGATTTACTGCGGGTTCACTGCGGGTTCACGGCGGGTCGAGATCGCCGGCAACAAGCGTTGAACCGATCGCCAAGGCCCTATTCTCTTAGGCTCTGATCTTCGACCCTGCTCCGGCTCTCCCCGGGAACCCGCTCACAAACCGCTGGGGTGATCGATGAATTCCCAGGGCAACCCGAACTTGCTGGCCAACTTCTCCGCCAAGGCCCGCACACCAAAGGTCTCCGTCGCATAGTGCCCTCCGTAAAAGACGTTGATAGCCGACTCTTCTGCCAAGGCATGCGTCCAGTGCGGGCCTTCGCCCGTAATAAAGGTATCCACCCCCTCTGCGGCCGCTTGCTGTAGTTCGGCCCCGGCGCCGCCGGTACAAATGCCTACTTTGCGACACTGCAAACCGCCCCCGGCCAGCAAGATCGGATCACGTCCCAGAATCTCGCCCAGACGACGCCCCAAGGCCTCGCGGCTCAGAGTTGTTTCACCCTGCCAACCGACGAATTCCCCTTCATGCCGGAAAAACGGCTTCAGGCGTCGCAACCCGACCAAGCGGGCCAATTGGGCGGCGTTTCCGAGGGTTTTGTGGGCATCAAGCGGCAGGTGCATGGAATAGACGGCCATGTCGGCCTCCAGCAAGGCGCGCATCAAAGCCATTCGAGGCCCCGTCCATGGCCGGGTTTCCGACCAGAACAACCCGTGGTGAACCACCATCAAATCGGCCCCGGAAGCCGCCGCCCGGCGAACCGTCGCCAACGAGGCATCCACCGCCGCGACAATTTTGCGGACTTGCCCGCGGTTCTCCACCTGCAGGCCATTGCGAGCCCGATCATAGTCCCGGTAGCGCTCCGGGGTCATCCAAGCCTGGCATTGAGCAACAAGGGTTGGGAGGGCGACAGTCTTCACGGAAGTCAGAAAACCAGCCTGTCCCCCGGGAATAAAGAATCAAAAGAGCGTGTGCTGTTGATGGGTCGGGGGAATCTTGTAACCTTGCCGACTGGAAGCGGTCGCTTGAAACAGTGAGGGGTGTTCTCCGATTTGAGCATGGACGAACCGGTGCTGGATGTGACCGCTTGCGTAGAACGCGTGCGGGCGGGCGATGAGGATGCAGCTCGCGTCCTCATGCAACATCTTCATGGCTTGATCGTCAAAATCGTGAGGTCACACCTGCCCCGAAGAACTAGCGAGGAAGACCTCATTCAAGCCGTGTACGTCAAGGTGTTCACCCGAATCGACCAATACCGAGGAGCCGTGCCCTTCGAGCACTGGGTGTCCCGTGTGGCGGTCAACACCTGCCTCAACCAGATCGCCCACGAAAAGATCCGGCCCGAATGGCGGATGTCCGATCTCAGCGAAGACGAAGAACAGGTGGTGCAAAACCTCGCGGCCACCGACGACGATTTATCACCCGAAGATGGATT
>Ga0255131_1000787_pt1 | contig 10008 bp, 5 predicted proteins | sample Law_Yuk_RepC_8d_FD_188554 | JGI IMG/M metagenome (GOLD analysis project Ga0255131, IMG submission 188554) | Freshwater microbial communities from St. Lawrence River, New York, United States - Law_Yuk_RepC_8d | ecosystem: Environmental > Aquatic > Freshwater > River | place: USA: New York... | reverse complement strand
ACGGAATCGGGTGTGATCAGTCAGCGAATTGGCATCTCGGAATAAGGATTGTAAATTGCGGGGATGATCCCCTCGAAATTTGACCAACGCTGCAGATTTCCAAAGGCCCATGCGGACTTGGAAATCTGCAGCGTTTTTCGTATATTATGGTTACTCGTTTTGGCAATGTTCGGTGGTACATGTCCCGCCACCGCGCAGTCTACATCGAATCCCGCATCGCCCCATTACCAAAGTGTAGTGGTTCCCCAACCACAGGTATTTATTGAAAATCGAGCGGCAGAAGTGTTCAATTGGACGCCCTTTTTGCGGGTGAGTATCGATACCCAATTTAGCGAATCGGAGCGCAAGGTGATCCTTGAGAGATTGGAGGAATCGGTGCGTCTGTATCATTTTGCGAATTTTTTCGATAGCGAAACGCGGAGTTTTCTGAAAGGCGGATACGAACATGGGTTCATGAGCTATAAGCAAGACCTACAGCCCATTCACGAATTGGATCGGGTGCAAGGGCATCGTAAAAAAGTCTCCAAAAAACGTAAAGCCAGCCAATTCCCTGAAATCAGAATAGAGCGCAAATCGGCATCGCCGAATCCCGAAGAAGGCTATCGACTAGACATCGCCCAGGGAAAACCAGCGGGTATCGTACTGCAAGCGCAGCATTTACAGGGGGTGATTTGGGGGTTGCGCACGCTACAACAGCTCGCGGAATACAACCAACGGGGGTCGCTCCTTCAAACGCACATTGAGGACTACCCCACTTTCCCGTATCGGGGGATGCATTTGGATGTGAGTAGACATTTCTTCGGGACAACCGACATCAAACGATACATCGACTGGCTCAGTTTTTACAAGTTCAACGTATTTCATTGGCATTTGTGCGATGACCAGGGCTGGCGATTGGAGATCAAGCGGTATCCCAAACTCACGGAGGTAGGTGCTTGGCGGGTGGATCGAAACGAGGAGCCATGGCGCACGGCGAGGCCTCAATCTGAGGGCGAAGTGCCCACGTATGGCGGTTTTTACACGCAGGAAGAAGTGAGAGAAATTGTGGCGTATGCCAAAATGCGGGGCGTGGCAATCATCCCGGAAATTGAGATGCCTGGACATTCATCCGCGGCGCTGGCGGCGTATCCGGATTTAAGCTGTTCTCACTTGCCGCAGACGGTTGTTCCGGGCGGATTTTACCCCAAGGACAATTCAACGGTTTATTGCGCGGGCAATGAGGCCACCTTTCGGTTTTTGGAAGGGGTGTTGGATGAGGTGATGGACCTGTTCCCCGATGCCCCATTCATCCACATTGGGGGCGATGAGGTGGATAAAACGGCTTGGAAAAATTGTTTGCTCTGTCAGCAGCGGATCAAAGTTTTGCGCGATGTGAACAGCAATTTGGGCAAATCAAGCGATGGCGAAAATGATTGGAGCAAGCCAGAGGACCGGTTGCAGAGTTATTTCATCGCAAGGATGGAGAAGTATTTGAATGAGCACGGGAGGAACATTATTGGGTGGGACGAGATTCTGGAGGGCGGATTGGCGCCCAATGCTGCGGTGATGAGTTGGCGGGGCGAAGCGGGAGGCATTGAAGCAGCAAAAATGAAGCATCCCGTGGTAATGACGCCCGGAAGTCCTTGTTACTTCGACCATTACCAAGGCACGCCCAGCGCGGAACCCACGGCGTTTGGCGGAATGAACACGCTGTACAATGTATTCACCTACAACCCCATTCCCAAAGGATTGGATACGGCTTGGCAGAAGTATATATTAGGGGCTCAGGGGAATGTGTGGACGGAGTTTATGGTGGATTTTCACCGGGTGGGATATATGGTTTTGCCGAGGATGTTGGCATTGGGGGAGGTTTTGTGGAATGGCCCTGTTCGGGGCGATATGGGTGCGAAGTATCAGCAGTTTTTGGATCGGGTGGATGCGCAGGAGAGATTCGATTGCATGAGAAATTGTGACTTTGCCAGAAGTCAGTACGGGTTGGTACAAAAAATTCGTTCCGGTCACGACACGGTTTTGGTTGAATTGATGTCGGCCGGGGGCGTGCGACCTCGCCTTGCCAGTGGACTTTTTGATACGCTGACGGTCCAACAAAGTTTGGCAGGAAAAAATTGGCAGTCGTTTGTGGATTTGAATGTTGACCTCATTCCCTTTGATCAAAGATTTCCGATTGCGCCATACAAAAAAACGGATAGCAGTGTCATTGTGGCTGTGACCAAAACCATGGAACTACACAGCAGCTACAGTGAGGAGTCCCAAGTAAGTAGCTTGAGTTTCCGCGGGCACAATGCTTTTGGGAAAAGAACGAAACTCTCCTTGCCCGCGGATGCCCGATATCCCGGTCATGGGGCGGAAACGCTTACAGACGGACTGTTCGGTGGCGATTATTTGGGTGCACATTGGTTGGGGTTTTACGGCAAGGACGTGGTGATTGAGATTGACTTGGACAGCATCAAACCTTTGACATCGGTGACTTTAGGCAGTTTATCGGTGGAGCCGAGTTGGGTATTTGCGCCCACGGAAGTTTCTGTAGAGACCAGTGTAGATGGGAAAACGTGGGAATTGCACCCCATGCCCATGGCGAAACCCATTTTGGTGGTTTATGATACGATGTCAACCTCGGAAGTTCGGGGCGATACCATCCGACAGTCGCAACCAAAAGGGGCTGACTTCACCTATATCGCCAAGCGCACGCCATTGGGGAACACCAAATACGCGTATGATGAAATCTGGGGCAGAAACATGGCCAAAAACAGGATCAATTACACAGTTGATTTTGTAGATAGACCGCATACCAATGGCGCTTTGGTTTCCGCGCGATACATCCGAATAAACGCCAAATGCCTAAAGAAATTACCGCCCTCCCATTTGGGTGCCGGCAACCCTGCTTGGCTCTTTTTGGATGAGGTTGTTGTGAAGTGAATTATGTATATTCGTACTTAATTAAGTACTTAATCATGGAAGTTGTTAACTATACAGAACTGCGAACTCACTTAAAGGATACTCTCGATAAGGTTGCTGAGAAAAAAGCAACTTATATTGTGTATCGCGGGAAGCAACAAAACGTAGTCATCATTTCATTGGAAGAATATAATTCCATGAAAGAAACCTTACACCTATTGAGCAACAGGAACAATGCCAACGCCCTCTACCAATCTATAGACCAAAATAATAGAGGAGAAATTTTATTTAACGAAACGTTCGAATAGCATTCATTGAAATGAAGTTAAACTGGCCACTGCGCGCTAACCTGCTAAACCAAATCTTGCTGGCGTTTGCGCTGCTTACTTTCTCGCGATTGGCGTGGTTTGTTGGCAATGCCTTCTGGTTGCCGCCCATTGGCATTAACGAATATATTTGGGCGCATTTGGTGGGTATTTATTTCGATATACCTGTGGTGGTAGCGCTTTTCCTCCCCTGCTGGATTTGGGTGATGTTTGGCGGTGCATACAGACGTTCATATCCTTGGATCAACCAACTGCTATTTGTAATGGGTGCATTCCCCGCATTGATCCTCAACGGCATCGATACCGGCTATTCCCAAGTTACTGCCAAACGAAGTGGCTATGAACTGTTTGAAACCCTGGGCGATGACGCCAATAAACTCACACCCTACATTCTCGACAACCTGTTTTTGATAGGCGGGCTGCTGATCTTGGCCTATTTCATTTTTCGATTTACCCCAACAAAAAGACAATACCCCAACATTCATTTTATTGAATTTCCAATAATATCAATCTTGTTCACCGTTGTATTTGCTGTGGGTTGCCTTCTCGGCTTTCGCGGTGGATGGCAACTGCGTCCCCTCAGAGCCATTGATGCTTCCAATTTCGTGGCCCCCGAAATCGCCCCGCTGGTCACCTCCACACCGCTACAAATGATTTCTACTTGGCAGCGGAATGGATTGCCCAACTTCGACTTCCCCATTCAATGGCCGCAAGCAGAATCAAAATCAGAAAAAATCGCCCAGAACAACAACCCATCCAACAACTCCGCCTCCCAATGGCTAGACCTCAATAACAATCCACTGCCCGGGTTTCCAATGTCGCGCAGTCATGGCGGCGGCTGGGTTCAACCCAACATCGTTTTCATCATTGTGGAGAGTTTGGCACGTGATTATACCGGCTTTGGCAATGGCACGCCATTTACGCCCTACCTCGACAAACTCGCCAAGGATCCCAAAACCCTCTACTTTCCATACTGTTATGCCAATGGTACCAAAAGTATCGAAATGGTGCCCAGCATTTTCTGTGGGATGCCCAACCTCATGAGTGAGTTTTATGTCACTTCCGCTTACGCCAACAACAAAATAAACAACGCCTTCGCATTGGCCAAGGGTTACAAAACGGCCTTTTTTCATGGATCCAACAACGGCACCATGGGATTTCAGTCGTTCCTCAAACAAACCGGATTGCAGCAGTACCATGGCATAGACCAGTATCCCAGCGGCGATTACACCCGCGATTTTGATGGCAACTGGGGCATATTCGATGAGCCCTATTTGCAGCACGTAATTCGCTGTATCGACACCCTAAACGATGGCAAAAAGCCCGTTTTCGCTTCAGTTTTCACACTCTCTTCGCACCACCCCTATACCATTCCGCAGCCCTACCTAAACAAACTTCCCGGCGATGAAGGCACCGTGCAACACACCATCGCCTACGCCGATATCGCCCTGAAAAAGTTCTTTGAAACCGCCGCCACAAAACCCTGGTTCGATAACACCATTTTTGTGATTACAGGGGACCATACCAGTCATTCCGACAAAGAATACTTCTACAGCCAGAGCGGCCATTACGAAATCCCGCTGCTGGTCTATTCACCGGGCGTCAATATTTTCGAAAACCTTATCCAAGGGCAACCTATAAAAAACAAGGATAATGCAGTGTCTGTAATCCCAGGATGGCACACCACCACAACATCTCCATGGGCAAAAAACCAGTTAGATTCAACGATTAAAATCGCCAAGAGCAAAACCCTGTCGCAATGCGATATCCTGCCCACCGTTTGGAGTCTGCTGGGATCATCGAATGGAAAATCGAACGTGCAACCTCGTTTGGGATTTGGACATAGCGCTTTCGACCCCAATTACAAGGGGTATTCTACCCATTTCGACAAAGACCTTTATTACATCATCCAATACCCTTATGTGTTGGCACTCAACCAACGGGGCGAGGTCGTAGATTACCATCAGCAGCTGAGAAACCAACGCCAAGGCAAACCCCTGTCGCAAAAAGGACCTCAATTTGAATGGATGCGGGCCACTTTGCAGGCACAGATGCACGAATATTCTCGGCGTATCCGTGAGAACCAATGGCGATAACCGGAATAGCCCTTATACCCTGAAACCGATACCACCCGAAGCCATGTTGGGTTTCACTTCAGTGATGAACTCCTCCACGTCCTCATAAGTGAGGGTTTCGATCGCCTTTTTGGTATACTTGGATTTTGGCAGCTCACTCAATCGCAAATGCTGATTGCGAATCGCCTCCTCAATCACTTTGCGCACCGCCCTACCATTACCAAAGTACTTATCGCGCGTTTTGAACATGAAATCGATGTATCTCATCAAGTGATCCGATGCTTTTGGCTCGGGAATGATGTTGTGGTCTTTGAGTTGATTCAACGCGATGGTATACAAATCGTCGGCATTGTAATCTTTGAAATGGAACACCCGATCAAATCGCGACTTCAAGCCTGGATTGCTCTCCATGAATTTCTCCATGTTTTGGGTGTAACCCGCAGCAATGACAATGAATTCACCGCGCTTGTCTTCCATCCTTTTCAACAACGTTTCAATGGCTTCTCTACCAAAATCATTGCCTCCGCCATCGCTCAAGCTATAGGCTTCATCAATAAACAGCACGCCGCCCATGGCTTTGTTGATGAGTTCGGAAGTTTTAATGGCGGTTTGGCCTACATATCCACCCACCAAACTCTGACGGTCGCATTCTACCAGATGTCCGCGCTCCAAGATGCCCAACGCCTTATAAATCTGGGCCAAGATGCGGGCCACGGTGGTTTTACCGGTACCGGGATTGCCACTAAATACGCTGTGTAACGAGAATATTTTCCGAACGTCTTTGCCCAAGCTCTTGTAAAAACGCACCAATTTTACCAATTCTTCAATGTCGTGCTTCACTTGATCCAACCCTATCATCCCGCGCAATTTGAGCATCGCTTCGCGCAACATATCCTCGTCTATGGGAATCTCCGGCAAAATGCCTTCATGGAGGTCAAAAATCCGCTTCATGTCGATTTCGGTAATGGTCGATAGCGTATCGGCATCCAAATTTTCGGGGTGATCGGTTTTCATGATGCGCAAACCCAAATTCATTTTGGCCTCGTCTACCATGGAGTTCACCAATCGGGCATTGCCAAAAAACTTGTCGCGGTTGCGATACTTATCGGTTAAATATTTCTGGAAAATTTTCTTGGCGCTTTCATCGAAATGCACCCTGCGTTTTTCGGCCGCGAATTCCGCAATCACCACCAACTCTTGGGGCGTATAATCGGGGAAATCATATTGCATCACAAACCTCGATTTGAGGCCAGGGTTGCTTTCCAAAAACACTTCCATTTCTTCCGGGTAACCCGCCACGATGATGGCGATATCCGTAGCATCAGACAGTTCTTTCAACAAAATCTCAATCGCTTCTTTGCCAAAATCCTTGTTGTCCTCATCTTTTCGTGCCAAAGCATACGCTTCATCAATGAACAGCACGCCGTCTTTCGCCTTTTTGATGGCTTCTTTGGTTTTGGGTGCCGTTTGTCCGATGTATTCCGCCACCAGGTCTGAACGATCCACTTCCACCACATGCCCTTTTTTGAGCAAGCCCATTTCTTTGTAGATCTTCCCCAGCAAGCGCGCCACGGTGGTTTTACCTGTACCGGGATTGCCTTTGAACACGGCGTGAAGGTTGATTTTATCGGTTTCTTCAAACCCTTTTTCTCTGCGAAGGGCCACAAACCTCAAATAATCCGAATATTCACGAATTTTCTTTTTGATGGGATCCAAGCCGGTGAGTTCATCCAACTCATGCATGATGCTCTCAATACCCGCCGCCGATGGCACCGAAGCGCCCGGATCTTCCGTGGGCTGCCCCTCCGATGTAGCATCCAACAAATCATCCAAATGCACATATTCTATCTGCGTCAGCGGCACAAAATCCTCCTCGTTCGCGGCCACATAATCATCGCCAATTTCGAAAGGCACCTGCGCCAACATGTGATCCATGAAAATCACCTCGGCAAAATAATCACCCCTAGACCAGGTTCCGATGATATCGCTCCCCCACCCAATGGTCACAGAGAACTGATCGTCTTCGGGTTTCACAAAAAATATTTTCGACACGCTTCCTTTGAGGTATCCGCTCGATGTTCTAAAATTGAACAGGAATTCCACGGCGATGTCTTTCGTTTTGCGCGTGAGATTGTCGAAATTCAACTCTATCCAAACGTAACGGGTGCTCATTGCGTTGAACACGGTGTAATATTTTCGGGCAGGCAAATCGGTATCAACACTGGTAGACTCGTACAATTTAACGGTATCGATTTTGAAATAGGGATTGGTGGCATTGCGCATCACACCCACATTTTGCACGTAAAAGGTTTTGCTCGCGATCACTTCATCATCCACCAGGGCTTCCCAGCGATATACCCCTGATTTCCAATAGGTGCCAGGCGTTTTCACACCCCAACCCTCTCTCACATACACCACGGGCTCTTCGGGATTTACGGTTCGATCACAATTTAGATAGCAAATTTCATTGTTCTTTTCATCGATACAGCGCATACGCAAATTCAGTTGCCAAGGATCCTCATCGAAACGCTTGTTGTACAAAGACACCTCACAATAGATATAGGCGACCTCCAGTTCTTCGAAAACTGTGCGATATTTTTTGGTATTGTTTGCCAACCATTCAATGCTTGAATAGGTTTTAATGTCGCGGAATTTAAATAGTGCTGAATTCATGTTTGAGTACCTCTTTTTATGGATGTTTCTGAGTAGCAAAGCGTTGCCCAAATAACGATTCCTCTGCTTTGAGATCTATTGCAATATCATGGATTCAAATGACATTGCGATGTCTTTCCGATGAAATATTCCTTCAAATCGGCAACATGTGTAAATTTTCAAATCATATCGGAAATTTCACATTTTTTTTATACTTTTGCACCTCCGATACGGAAAGACCTCGTAGCTCAGCTGGATAGAGCAACTGCCTTCTAAGCAGTAGGTCACAGGTTCGAATCCTGTCGGGGTCGCCCAGTATTGAGAAAATCTCGGGGAGTAGCGCAGGCCGGTAGCGCACCTGGTTTGGGACCAGGGGGTCGCAGGTTCGAATCCTGTCTCCCCGACCACTTTCAAAAGCCTCAAAGAAATTTGGGGCTTTTTTTATTGGTAGGTTTTTCACGTTTTTTGGGGACTCCAAAACAGCTATATCTAGTAAAAATTTGAACGCTTCACGAAGTAAGTCCAAATCATCCTAAAATTCAAAAAAATCCTTTTTTTACCCTTTTTAAGGCGCACTCAAAGGCGCACAGAAAACCATTTTCCAGCAAAATCAGGGGTCAAGAAACTTCCTCCCCAAATTTCAACCCCTACTACATCGTATTTATAGGAGAAAGGGGGTATCCATCTACACTATCCCCCTATGCCTTTGGCAATGCGAGTAACCCCCGTTAGAGGAAAATAAGGGTGGTTATTTAAAGTAATTAACTCTTCTCTAGCGTATGAACAATAACCAACTACTCAAACTACGGGAACTTTCTATCGGTTACTCACCAAAGGAAACACCGCTCCCGCAAATCAGAAATTCTTCTGACGCTTATCGACTACTCAAAGAGCTATTTGAGCCCAATTCCTTGGGTTTGAATGAGCAATTTGTCGTCTTGTACATGAACAGGGCTAACAGGGTGATTGGGGGCTTAAAAGCGTTCAAAGGAGGCATTTATGCAACGGTGGTAGATCATCGAATCATCTTTGCAACCGCACTCAAAGTTTTGGCTTCTGGCATTGTTATCGCACACAATCATCCAAGTGGTAATCTGGATGCTTCGGAAGAAGATTTGAAACTAACGAAGAAGATCAAAGAAGCTGGTGAACTACTTGATGTTCGATTGATTGACCATCTCATCCTAGGGATAAAGGATGACTATTCGAGTTTTATTGAAAAGGGCTGGCTTTAGTGCTGGCCCTTTATTTATTCAAACTGAAATAATTTTTTCCTAAAATTTGAAGGTATCACCAGATGATGATGCAGCTTCATATTCATTGTTTAGATCATTTTGTGTCATCATAAAAATGTCTTCTTTGAAAATGATGTCATTAATAAAAATTGGATTCTCATCATAAATCGAAGAATAATAGTCTTGCTCATGGATTTTCATTTCGTGGATTTTGTTTGCTGATTCAACGAACTGTTTTTTTATTTTTTTCTTAACAAACAAATCTGGTATTGACATGAACAATTTAAACTCTATCGTTTCACCTATGATACTAAATATTTTATTAATAATCCTTAGGTCAAGAAGAATATCATATTCAATAATACATTTTAATTCATTGAAATTGTCCTTACAATATTCATAGGTATAGAGTTTGCCAGGGGTACGTAAATATTTCAGCCTGATACTTATAGAGTTTTTAGATGAAGTGTCATCAACTTCTAGTAGTAAGGATCTCAAAAAATGCTTCCGCCTATTAGAGCCAATATGGTTGTTTCTTGTGTAGATGATTTCCGTTTTAAAGGTTCTGTATGAACTTCTGGTATATGATATTTTTCTGTTGATAGAATGACAATATTCGTTATCATCATTCAAATACTTGTACATCCTATCATCAGGGCCTTTAACGATTTCAAGAATTTTATTTATGTTGCCAAATTTATTATAAGAATAAATAATCCTATCGGTAATAACAAATTTGGAGTCATCGTGTAATAATTTATAGCATTCCCATTTTTCAATAATTCTCTCATTGATGGTGTCATATATAATTGAAATCTTCTTAGG
>Ga0255131_1000783_pt1 | contig 10041 bp, 9 predicted proteins | sample Law_Yuk_RepC_8d_FD_188554 | JGI IMG/M metagenome (GOLD analysis project Ga0255131, IMG submission 188554) | Freshwater microbial communities from St. Lawrence River, New York, United States - Law_Yuk_RepC_8d | ecosystem: Environmental > Aquatic > Freshwater > River | place: USA: New York... | reverse complement strand
ACGGCAAAATCAGATCCAGAGGAATGGACAGTGGTTCCAACAGGAAGGCGAGTGACAGTTGTGCCATTTCATGCTCCTTTCGGCCATACACGTTCGGCCAGGTACGTTGGCAAGGTGTCCAATCCTTCGGCCCGAAGCAAGGTCGTGAAGTGCTCATTGACCAGGAGTTGCCCCAAGGCGCCGATCACGAATAAGAGGCGTTGCTGGGCCGCCCCCGCTTTTTTGACCATCAGCTTTTGGCGATCAACTTCCTTTTGATAGGTCCGGACCAGGCTCGATGCAGTGATGTCCACCGCCACACGTTGTGTACCCCGACCCAATGCGCGCCCAAAGGTCTGGCGCTTTTCGATGACTCGGCGGGCTTGGATCAACTGCTTTCCGCGTAACAAACCCGACTCGTAGGCTTCTTGCAACGCGGCCTGCACCGCATCATTGTTATGGCCGGCACCCACAATGGCCAATGCCGCATTGAGCGGTATGCGGCCGCTCTCTACCGCCACCATCAGGCGCTCCTCTCCATTCTTGATAAGAAGCATGATTCCCTGCACGTAGTCAACGCTCAAGCCAGTTTTTTTGGCGATGGTTTTTTTGTCATAACCCTTGGCCACCAGTTGCTGGATGCCCGCCAGAAGTTCGAGGGGACTGGATTTGCGACGGGCGATGTTTTCCACCATGCTCATGATGAAGGCGTCTTCATCGTTGACATCCACAACCATTGCAGCAATGGTGGTCTCGCCTAGGGCCATAAACGCTTTGAGCCTGCCTTCGCCACAAACGAGTAAGTATTTTTCAGCGCCATCGTCCCCAGGGCGCGGGGTCACAGTGATGGGTTTTTTGAGTCCGACGGATTTGATGTTCTCAACGATGCCCTTAAAAACCTGCTTGTTGCGCTCACGCGGATTGAGCACCTCTATCCGGTCGACAGGGATCATGCGCAGATCGCCTGCAGGCTGCTTTTTGGTCATGATGCCCTCCGCAGGCGTGTGCGCTGGGCCATGCCATAGAAATATTCCAGGGTGTCAAAGCGGTAGCTTTCAATTTCGATGGCATTGCGATCGGCCAGACTGATGCGCGGCTGCCCGAAATCCAGGCGCGGCAGGAGGTAGTAGTCCAATGGTGCATCGTTGGCATGGTTCAGCCGCACGGCCACTGTGATGTCAGGAGCCAGGCTGGTGTCAAATCTCACCTTCCAGCGGTTGCGCCCGTTGTCATGGGTTTGGCAGCGCGCCAGCACCAGGGACACCGTGAATTCCTTGTTGACCAGCAGCAGGTCCGTGGCAGGATCTCTTTCAATGGTTCCGCCCAACTCGCCTATGGCATGTTCTGTCTGCGCCACGATTTGGGGGTGCAGTCGTCGCAAGAACTGGTTGGCTTCCAGGTATCGGTAATCTCGGTCGGGCGTGAACCCCACTGTTTGGTAGGCACGAATCAGGCTTCCAAATTTGTGGATGTAGGCCGAGGAGGAGGGCATCCCCTCGGTTTCATCAATGATCAGTCCCGACAGATATCCCCGGTGCTCATAGAGATTTCGCAGCTTTTCGATCAAATCTTCCATGCTGTAGCGGTGTGTGCGTCCGCGAATGATCCCTTGTGCCATGTAGAACGTTTCTGGCGGAACGATGGCTTCGAAGGCGCCTTCTTTCCTGACCCACTTATCTGGCTCGTTGACGGTGCGCAGCATCTTGAGCTTGAACGAGATACGGTTGAACACGTTGTTGCCGATGTACTTTTCGTTGGTCAACACCTGATGCACCGTGGCCCGTGTCCAATTGCGCCCCAAGTCCGTGCGTACACCTTGTTCGTTGAGACGGGCCGCAATTTCAGATTCGGACAGACCATGTTCTGTGAACCAGCGATAGATCTGGAGCACGTTTTGAACCTCGACGTCAGGTCCAGGCATCAAGATGACACGGTCGGTTTGCAGGCTTTTGTGCTCCCCTCGTGCCAGCTCTGCCTTCACGGATCCCGACTGGTCCAGTAGCACGCGCCGCAGTCCATAACCGGCGGGGCCGCCTTGGCGGTAGCCCAATTCGATCAGTCGGCACTGACCGGCGAACACCTTGACCGAGAGTTCCCGGCTGTATTCACCTGCCATGGCGCGCTTGACGCCTTTGACGATGGTGGAAACTGGGGATCCATCGTTGTCGAATTGTTCCGCGACGTACCGGACGTGAACGCCTTTGCGCTTGAGGAGGTGTTCGTAATAGGCGGCTTCGTCAGGGTCCTGAAACCGTCCCCAGCGGCTGACGTCGTACACCAAGACCAATTTGAAGTCGATGGCCCCGGCGTCCACGTCCCCGAGTAGCTGCTGCAGGGATTTGCGCCCGCCGATGTTCAGACCGCTTTTGCCATCATCGGCATAGGTACGAACAATTTCGATGCCTTGAACTCGGGCGTACTCGCGGATTTTGTCAGCCTGGTTTTCGGTGGAGTACTGCTGGTGCTCCGTTGACATGCGGACATATTCAGCGGCGCGAATGCGTTTGGACGGTTCTGTCTGTTCTTCTGTGGCCTCATTGTTTTGCATAGCATCCGATCGTTCAACGTTTGTAATGGATGCTCTCGAGCCTGCGTTTCACTTCGCTGCAAGCCACGGTGCTGATGGTTGTCAGCGCGGACGTACCGGTGAAGCGGTTGCCATGCAGGTTTTTGGGAGCATATTTGGACGCAACGGTAATGCCAGAGGGTCAACTCGTCTAACGAGTTATATCTTTGCACTCGTTCTCTTTGCATGGACAGTGGTGGCACACAGGGGAAATCTTTGCAATCCACTCGTCGCTCTTAGCAGCGCCCAAGTTGGGGGTGAACACGATTCGGTACAGACCTGACAGCGGAGCCGAAATGATTTCGGAATCGGTGGGCTGCTTTTTCCCGGCGCCTTTTCCGTTGCCCCGGTAGTTGCGCCAATAATCCGGATTGCGATCCAGCCAAGCTCTTTGGGCGCGGGCTTTGTTGTCAAGGTACACCTCCCCGGTGCGTGGCCGGGTTTGCCGCCAGCGTTTGCGCCGCTCTGCCTGGCAGGCAGGTGTCGAGCAGTAGGTTTGGTTTTTGACCCGTGGGTCAGGCAGGAAGGACTGGCCGCAGCAGGCGCAGAATATTGGGTGCATCAGATTTCTCCATACGAAAATTCGTATGGGAACTGTCAAAATGCCCCGTAGCGGGCGGGCAACAGTGCCGGATGGTCAACAGAACGGTCAACGAGTAGAATCTGGATTTGGCCTGCCCGTTGAGTGTGGGTGCTGGTTGCCCTCAAGATACCTCGTTTTTATCCGAGCATGTCTACGAGGGTTTTGGTGTTTGGCGTACAGGAGCCTGTTCAATGTTTAACGAGCGCAAAGCGGCGCAAATGGCGGCGTTCTTTCTGGGGCAAGCCCCGGAGAGCAGAATGCCGCATTTGAAGCTGATGAAGCTCCTGTACCTTTCGGATCGCGAGGCCTTGCGGGTTTTCGGCTGGCCGATTTCGGGTGACCGACTGGTTTCTATGCCCCATGGGCCGGTTCTCTCTCAGACGCTCAACCTGATGGATGGCGACGTCGAGTCCCAGCCTGGCGGTTGGGAAGAGTGGATTTCCGACAAGGAAAACCACGAGCTTTCGTTGCGCCAGCCCTTGGACGCGGCAGCTCTTGATGAGTTGGCCCCGGCAGAGATCGATGTGCTCAAGATCGTCTGGGGCAAGTTCGGTGCCATGGGCAAGTGGGAAATCCGCGACTGGACCCATAAGCACTGCGCCGAGTGGAAAGATCCGAAGGGCTCATCTATTCCTATCCAGTACGACGCGATGGCACGTGCGGTGGGCTTCGACGATGCTTCTGCGAAGGAGCTGGCTGCCCAAATTCACGCTGAGCAGGAAATCGATCGCATCTTCGCGGCTCTATGAGTCTGTTTCTTCCGCTGAAGCGGGCGACGCTACTCATTCCGTCGGGACCGCAAGGTGATAAAGATCGCAAGCATCTTTTCATTTTGCTGACTGATCCTCATGGTGATGAGTCTGGGAGGACATGTGTTTTGATGGTCTCGCTATCGACCGTCAGGCAAGGCGTACCCCACGACCCCGCTTGCATTTTGTATGCAGGCGACCATGCTTTTGTGAAACATGACAGTTACGTCGTCTACCAGAAGGCACGCCTTGAGGAAGCTGACAAAGTTTTGCGCGGGGTGAAGAGCGGGCAACTTGTCCCGCAGGACCCGATGGATAGCGCCGTGTTCGCTAGGATCTGTAAAGGTCTGGAAGAGTCAAGACTGACCCCAACAAAATTGGTTAACTTCTATCTCAAGGCCATTGGCCAGATTTGACGGCGTTTAGGATGCTACTGTTGGCATCAGGATGATGCCGGGGTGTGGTGGGAAGTCGTAGGTTTTCGTTTCTTACCCCCTCACATTCCACCTGACAGCAGGTTCTGCCACGTTTGGCGCAGGATTAAGGTAGGGTGATCATCTGGAGTGCAACGGCCCCGTCGGGGCCGTTGTTTTTTAGGCAGTCTCAGATCATGCTGGCAAAGAGGCCAGAGCCTTTAGAAGAGTCCTGCGCCGCTCGTCCGCTGGCACCTCGATGCCGGCTGCGGCACTTTCCGCTGTCCACCGGTGTGCCCAGGCCATAACCTCATCGAGTCGGAACCGTAGTTGTTTCCCAACTCTTGCGTGCGGAATGCCCAGTGACTCCCGCACCTGCGGGTGCGTCAGTATGTAAACTGGCAACGAAGTTGCAGTAGCGACCTGGTGAGCGGAAAGCCATTGCGATGAACCTGACACGATAACGTCGTCACCTTTTTCCCAGGTAGATGCGTGTAGCGCCTCATGCTCGTAGGATTCGATTTGATCCAAGGGATATACCACGCGCTTTGATAGCTTGAGGTATTGAGGTCCGCGGCCTTCGGTGCGCCAGCGTTGTAACGTTTTAGGGCTGACGCCCCATCGCTTGGCTAACTCTATTTCGTTGAGTGCAATTTTTTCCATGTCGAAACTCCATGACGTTGTTGAGGAGTCCGCATTGACGCGCTGGTTTTGATAAAAGCCAAGTCCCGCAATTGGCTGTACATACGTCGTGTTTGAGCCGATCGTAGGCCAAACATTGCCCGTTGGGTAAATGGTGGCGTTGCTGCGATCTAATGAAAATGGCAGATTAAGACCGCACTAGTTCAAGATGCGTGCGTCCCCAGGACACATACGAGAGATAGTAGTTATCAGAAGTGCTATACTCCACCACCAAAGAGACGTCGTAGAAATGAAAGTTTCTACGGCGTTTTCTTTTCAAAGCATCCATTCCTCGATAGCTCAGTCGGTAGAGCGCCGGACTGTTAATCCGTAGGTCCCTGGTTCGAGCCCAGGTCGAGGAGCCATTTGGCGATGCCACGAAAACGGTGTGGAGTGGTAGTTCAGTTGGTTAGAATACCGGCCTGTCACGCCGGGGGTCGCGGGTTCGAGTCCCGTCCACTCCGCCAAAGTGACGTATGCGGGAATAGCTCAGTTGGTAGAGCGCAACCTTGCCAAGGTTGAGGTCGCGAGTTCGAGCCTCGTTTCCCGCTCCAGACGTATTTGTGTTTGCATCAAAAAGCCCCTTCGATACCTGTCGACGGGGCTTTTTCTATGGGACATCCACATCGTCCAGGTGCCGCTGTGGCGTCGACGTTTCAAACGTCGTGCAACACACCGTCAAGTTCTTGCATGGCACCGCTGCGTGCCAACTCGGCCAGCATCATGTCCAGCCAGGTTTGCAGGGCATGGCCTTGACCAAAGCGCTGGTGCAGTGCGTTCATGTAGGGCACATTCATAGCCCAGTCATCAAATTGCGCTCGGGAAATTCGGCCCCACTCGAGCAATTTGAATTTGAGCAACACCTTGGTGCCATAGCGTGCATGGCGCTCCGGGTTTTTGGCAAAGCCTTCGAGCTTGCTGCGGGCCAGCGCCAATGCAGGGGCGATGTCGTTGAAGACAGCACCGTGTCCCGGGATGATGGTGGTCGGGTTCAGGCGCTCGATCAGGTCCAGTGTTTGACCCACTTCGTCAAATGCCGCCACACCCGCCAGTTCGGGAAACACCACGCCAAAGCCGTTTTGCCACAGGGCATCGGCTGACATGAGCAGGCGGTGTTCGGGGGCGAACAAGATCACCGAATGCGGATCATGGCCGGGTGCTGCGTGTACTTCCCAGTCCATGTCAGCCCAGCGGTGCGTGCTGCCTGGTTGCAGCAAGCCGGTGAAATGAAAAGGCGGGCAATTTTGGCCCGTGGGCTTGTAGCTCAGGTCCTCTTCGGCCCAGTCGTGGACGGCCTGGGCCAGTCCCGGAGGAATCCAGGTTTTCAGGGCCCGGTAGTGCGCCTGCAGGGCCTGGTTGCCCCCGCAGTGATCGCTGTGCAGGTGCGTGTTGGCCAGGTGATCCAAAGGTCGGCCTTGCAGGGCTTGCGTCACCAGGGCCAAGGTCTGGTCCTGGTGGGTGACATAGCCGCTGTCGACCAGGGCGGTGCTGTGTGCATCCTGAAGCAGCACGTTGTTGGCCGACAGCCAGCCGCGCTCGAAAACAGTCACGCCGGGTGGCAAAAGGCAGGCGCTGGCCGTGCTCATTTGTGGCTGCGCAGCTCGCGTCGCAAGATCTTGCCCACGTTGGACTTGGGCAGTTCGTCGCGGAACTCGATGTATTTGGGCCGCTTGTAGCCGGTCAGGTTGTCGTGGCAAAAACGTGCCACGGCTTCTTCGGTCAGCAGCGGGTCGTTGCGCACCACAAACACCTTGATGGTCTCGCCCTGCATGCTGTCGGCAATGCCCACCGCTGCGCACTCGACCACGCCGGGGCAGGTCGAAATCACGTTCTCCAGCTCGCTGGGGAAGACGTTGAAGCCGCTGACGATGATCATGTCCTTTTTGCGGTCCACAATGCGGGTGAAGCCCTGCTCGTCCATGATGCCGATGTCCCCGGTGCGCATGAAGCCATCGGGCGTGAAGGTTTTGGCGTTCTCTGCAGGTTGGTTGAAATAGCCGGGCATCACGTTGGGTCCGCGAATGCAGATTTCACCCGAACTGCCGACGGGCAAACTCTGGCCCTCTTCGTCCTTGATGGCGATGTCAATGCCCGGCAAGGGCAGGCCGATGTTGCCGCTGAAGACTTTTTGCGTGACCGGGTTGTTGGTGCCGATGGCGCAGGTCTCGCTCATGCCCCAGCCTTCGATCATGGCGCTGCCGGTGGCCGCTTGCCAGCTGCGGGCCGTCCCTTCGGATGCGGCCATGCCACCCGCCTGCGTGAGCTTGAGTGATGAAAAGTCAATCGTCTTGAACATCGGGTGTTGCATCAGTGCGTTGAACAGCGTGTTCACCCCGGGCAGGACATGGAAGGGGCGCTGTTTGAGCACTTCAATGAACTTGGCAAAGTCGCGCGGGTTGGGCACCAGCGTCAGGAACGAGCCCTGACGCATGGCCAGCAGACACAGGGTCAAGGCGAAGATGTGGTACAGCGGCAAGGCCGCCACGTTGTTCACTTTGCGCAGATCGGGGATATCGGTCAGGGCCGGAGAGAACCAGGCCTCGGCCTGCAAGATGGCGGCTACCACATTGCGGTGCGTGAGCACCGCGCCTTTGGACAAGCCGGTGGTGCCGCCGGTGTATTGCAAGAACGCGATGTCGTCCAGGGTCTGTGGCGTGGGCCGCAGGTTCAGGTTGCGGCCTTGTGACAGGGCTTTCTTGAAGGACGTGACGGTGCGCCCGCCGTCCAGTGGCAGCTCGAATTCGGGCACCATTTTGGCCAGATGCCGCACGGCAAAAGTCATCCAGCGGCCATACCATGGCCCCAGCAAATCGCCAATCGAGGCCAGCACCACATGCTGCACGCGGGTGTGCTCGATCACGGTTTGCAATGTGGCTGCGAAATTTTCCAGGATGACGATAGCCGTGGCTCCGGAGTCCTTGAGCTGGTGCTCCAGTTCGCGGGCGGTGTACAGCGGGTTCACGTTCACGCAGGTGTAGCCAGCGCGCAGAATGGCGGCCATGGTCACGGCAAACTGGGGCAGGTTGGGCAGCATGATCGCGACGCGGCTGCCGGGCTCCAATCCCTTGCTTTGCAGCCAGGCCCCCAGGGCGGATGACAGTTGGTCCAGCGCTTTGTAGCTCATCCAGCGGTTCATGCAAACCGAAAACGGGCTGTCCCCATGTTCGCGAAATGCGGTCTCCAGCAAGTCGGTCAGACTTTTGTATTGATCCGTGTCGATGTCGTGGGGTACGCCGGGGGGGTAATTCTTGAGCCAGATACGTTCCATCGTTTGATCTCCTAGGTGGGCAGATTGTGGCCAACTGTGGATCAAAGTGTGATCGGGCAATTCCTCAGTCAGGCCCATCCTGGTCTCACAGGCGACAAATCACCGGTGCAGACAAGACCAGGGGATTGGAGGCAAAATGAGGGGAAACCCGTATTTGTATGCAGTCCAACTCAGATTTTCGTCCCGGATTTTGGCGTCAGCTTTGGCGGCGCTGGCTGGCGGCTGTCCAGTTGGGGCCCGGGGGCCGCGCAGTCGCCCCAAAAGGTGGCGGGTGGATACCGATCCGGTCTTTGTCACCCCGTCACAAGCCGCGCATCCTGAAGCATTTGCTGTCCTTGAAGCCCGAGGACCGTTATTTGCGTTTTGGCTATCCCGCCACCGACGAGCAGATTGAGCGCTACGTTTTGGGCCTGAAATTTGAACGCGATGAAATTTTCGGGGTGTTCAACCGCCGCCTGGATTTGGTGGCCATGGCGCATTTGGCGTTTTCAGTCGATCCGCAGTGGGCCACTTGTGCCGAATTCGGTGTGTCGGTGGCCTCGCACCAGCGTGGCAAGGGCTTAGGCGCCCGTCTTTTCAACCATGCCGTGATGCACGCCCGTAACGAGGGTGTGAGCATGATCTTCATCCATGCCCTGAGTGAAAACGTGGCCATGCTCAAAATTGCGCGCCATGCGGGAGCCAAAGTGCAGCGCGATGGCAGTGAGAGCGAGGCCTATTTGAGCTTGCCTGAGGCGACGCTGGACAGCCAGCTGAGCGGGATCATGCAAGAGCAAATGGCCGAATTGGACTACCAGTTGAAAAACCAGGCTCACCAATTTCGCGAATGGTTGAGCACGGTGCAGGAAATTCGCCAGGGGGTGCGTGATGCGCGCCACACTTCGCATAAGCCTTGATTGGACGGCTTGTCATTTGAATCCGCTATCCTAGAGGCTTGCCAACAACCGCATGTCCTGCATTTCCTGACTGTGTCCGACCCTTATCCTGCGCGTTCGGTTGAACGCGAAGACAAGCGCAGTTTTCTGCAAAAGCTCGCCGAATTCATCCATCCCGGCCCCGACTCGACCGACGAGTTGATCGAAACCCTGGCCGAGGCCGAGGACAACCACATCATCAACGCCGAGAGCCGCCTCATGCTCGAAGGCGTGATCCGCATGGCCGACATGACCGCAGGCGATGTGATGGTGGCCGCACCCCGGATGGATTTGCTGAACATTGAAGACCCGTTTGACCAGTTGTTGCATCAGGTCATTGAGACCGCGCACTCGCGCTTTCCGGTGTTTGAGGGTGAAAAAGAAAACATCATCGGCATCTTGCTGGCCAAAGACTTGCTCAAGTTGCAGCGGGCACCTGAATTGAACATCCGCGCCCTGTTGCGTCCAGCCGTGTTTGTGCCGGAGAGCAAGGGCCTGAACGATTTGCTGCGCCAGTTCCGTGACAACCGCAACCACCTGGCCATCGTCATCGATGAATTCGGCCGTACCGCAGGCTTGATCACCATCGAAGACGTGCTCGAGCAGATCGTGGGCGAGATCGAAGACGAATTCGACATCGCCGATGACGAGGGCGATATTTTTGGCTTGCCCGACCGCAGCTTCCGCGTCAGTGGCGACACGTCCTTGGAACGCGTGAGTGAAGCTTTCGGCGTGGACCTGCAAGAAGCCCGCGAGGACGCCGAGGGCCCGGACTTTGACACCATCGGCGGTCTGATTGCCCACGAAATGGGCCATGTGCCGCGCCGCGGCGAAAAACACATTCTGGCGGGCCTGCAGTTTGTGGTCTTGCACACCCGTGCTGGCGCT
>Ga0255131_1000781_pt1 | contig 10048 bp, 8 predicted proteins | sample Law_Yuk_RepC_8d_FD_188554 | JGI IMG/M metagenome (GOLD analysis project Ga0255131, IMG submission 188554) | Freshwater microbial communities from St. Lawrence River, New York, United States - Law_Yuk_RepC_8d | ecosystem: Environmental > Aquatic > Freshwater > River | place: USA: New York... | reverse complement strand
GTAAGGAAGTCGGGCAATTCGCCCATGGGACCCACACTCACGGCATCGTGGTGCGGCTTCGGGGTGACTTGCGCAATGACGAGGCCCAGATCCGGGCCTTGCCGGTGCGGGTGGGTGAGTCGGGCATGGTGCCGCTGGGCCAGTTGGCCGAACTCATGACCCTCGAGTCGGTTCAGCCCATCCGCCACGAGAGTGGTCGCCGCCGGGTGGCGCTCATGGTCAATTTGAACACCTCCGACATCGAGGGCTGGGTCCGAAGAGCACAGGCCCTTCTGGAGGAAAAGGTGCCACTGCCCGATGGCTACATCATCGAGTTTGGGGGGCAATTCAAACGGCTTCAGGAGGCCCGGTCGCGGCTGATGATCGTCGTGCCGTCCACGCTCCTGTTGATCTTCGGCATCGTCTTCATGGCCTTTGGGAGTCTCCGGCAGGCCCTTCTCATTTATTCTGGGATTCCGCTGGCGGTCACGGGCGGGGTCTTGGCGCTGTGGTTGCGGGGTATGCCCTTCAGCATCACCGCCGCGATCGGATTCATCGCCCTGAGTGGCGTCGCCGTGCTCAACGGCATGGTGATGGTGAGTTGCTTCAATCGCCTGCGAGAGGAAGGACTCGGGGTGATGGAGGCCGTTTTGTCCGGAGCGGTCAGCCGCCTGCGACCGGTGCTCATGACGGCCATGGTGGCTTCACTCGGATTCGTGCCGACCGCCGTAGCCACCGGGGCCGGAGCCGAAGTGCAGCGCCCGCTGGCCACGGTGGTCATCGGGGGCATCCTCAGTTCCACGTTGCTGACCTTGATCGTCCTGCCCGTGCTCTACGGATGGTTCGAGCGGGAGAAGCCCTCGGGTGCCGAGCCAGCCGCTCAGAAGCCTGTATCCGTGTAGCAGTTCATCGAGTGCGACAACCGGTACAAAGGTCGGGTTGAAAACCCGTCATCCGTGCGCCACCTTGGCAATGGCATGAAGTTCATTCTCGCAACCCACAATGTCACCCTGACCGACGCCATCGAGCAGCATGTGCTCCAGCAAATCGACAAGCTGGAACACATTGACCGCTGGTTGATCGACGCCCGGGTCACCTTGGAGCGGGACCACGTGGCCCACTCTCCGGAGAAACAGTACAAGTGCGGGATCCGAATCGGTGTCCGCGGTAACGATTTGTTCGCCGAGGATCGTGAGTCGGATCTTTATGCGGCCATCGACCTGACGGTGAAGAAGCTCCAAGCGCAGCTGCGGGCTCGGCACAGCAAGGTCAAAGCCAAGACACACAAGCAGGCTGCCCGCCTGAAGGAACGTCGCCGCGTTGAGCCCGCCTGATCCTTTGATCCTGCGAGCCAGAACGGTGGTTCCGATCGCCGCGCCGCCGATTCACGACGGCGCGGTTTGGATTTCCGGGCATCAGATCCGGGCCGTCGGTCCGTGGTCGGAGATCCGGGAAATCCGGCAAGTCGCCGCGGGCCCGGTGACCGACTTGGGCGAGGTGGCCGTCTTTCCGGGGCTGGTCAATGCCCACTGTCATCTCGACTACACGGCCATGACGGGCCTGTTGATGCCGCCTCGGGAATTCCCGGACTGGATCAAGGGCATCCTCACGCTCAAGTCCCAGTGGACGGACTCCGAGTTTGCGGACTCCTGGTTGCTCGGGGCCCGCCAGCAGTTGGAGACTGGAACGACCACCGTCGCCAACATCGAGACGCGCGCCCATCAGTTGGCCGGCCTGCGTGCGGCGACCCCGCTGCGCATCTTTTCCTTTCTGGAGATGACCGGCATCCGTTCAGGTCGCGAACCGGAGCGCATTCTCGCCGAGGCCATGGAGGTTCTGAAGTCGTTGCCTCCGAACCGGGGCGGCGTCGGGCTTTCACCGCATGCCCCTTACTCGACGTCTCCCGAACTCCTCCGGGTGGTCGCCGACGCGGCCCGCCGAGATGGTTGGCGCATCACCTGCCATGTCGCGGAGTCGGAGCCGGAGTTTGACATGTTCATGTACCGTCGGGGATCGCTCTTCTCGTGGCTGGAGAATCAGCGTACCAACGCCGACTGCGGATTGGGCTCACCGGTCCAGCACGTGCATCGGCATGGATTGCTCGATGCGCCGCTCTTGGCGGTGCACGTCAACTGCCTCTGGGGCGACGATGCCCGGCGTCTGGCGGCGCGTGGTGCCAGTGTGGTCCACTGCCCGCGTTCGCATGCGTATTTCAGTCATCCCCGGTTTCAGCGCGAAGTGCTGACGGAGGCTGGCGTTCCGATTTGCATCGGCACCGACAGCCTGGCCTCCACGCGGGCCTCCCGCGACGGGGCTCCGGTTTTGTCCCTCATTGATGAACTCCGGACATTGGCCTCCGACGATCCGGGGCTTTCTCCGCGGTGCATGCTGGCCGAGGTGACCGTCAACCCGGCGCGTGCGCTGGGCCTCAAGTCGGTCTTGGGCGAACTCTCGACCGGTGCGTTGGCCGACCTTCTGGTCATTCCGCATGCCGGCTCCGTGTCGACGGTGGAAGAAGCATTGATCCACCATCGTGGGTCGGTCGCCGCCACGATGATTGGCGGCCGCTGGGAGTGGATTTCCCCGCAATGGTCTGCTGCAATCCCGGCCATGAGACGCACGCCATGAGTTCCGCATCCTCCCAAGGAATCCTCATCAGTGGTGCTGCTGGAGGGTTGGGTCAGGCCCTGGTTGCTGAATTGGCCCGGGCCGGTCATCGAGTGCTGGCGGGCTGGCACCAAACTCCATTGCCTGCAGTGCTCCCTGGAGTCGAATCCGTGGCGCTCGATGTCACCTGCGACGACTCCTGTGCCGAGGCGGCCGAGGCGGCGTTGGCGCGCTGGGGCCGGATTGATGCGGTGATTCATGTGGCGGGCATCACCTGCGATTCGCTGTTGGCGGTGAATGTCGACGGTGCCCGGCGATTGGCTCGGGCCACCTTGCCGATCCTGGCCGGGCAGGGGGGCGGGCACTGGATGGGCATCGGCAGTCATGCGGGTCAGGCGGGCTCCGCGGGTCAGGCGGCCTACGCCGCTTCCAAGGCGGCGCTGAATGGGTTGATGCTCTCGTGGGCCCGCGAGTTTGCGGTACACAATGTCCGGATCAACACGGTGCTTCCCGGGGTGCTGCCCACTCCCATGACCGAGTCGTTGGATCATTCGGTGATGCACGATTACGCCCAGGCCAATTTGCTGGGCCGTATCAACGACCCGTCCGAGGTGGCCCGATTCATTGGCTTCCTGCTGACGACCCACAACATCTCCGGTCAGGTCTTCGCGCTCGACAGCCGGGTTCACCGTTGGGCGTGACCCGGCTCGCACTTTCCGGCCATTCTCCGCCCATGCCCGAGCCGTTCGAGGAAACCCTGCGCCAACGCTTGGAGGCGGTGCGCGCCCAGGGACTGTGGCGATCCCTGAGGCCGGTGGACCATCGCTCGGCGTCGGTGCTGGAGACCGGTGGACACCGGTTGGTCTCTTTCGCGGGCAACGATTACCTCGGGCTCTCCTTGCATCCCGCCGTGTTGGAGGCCGCCGTCCGGGCGGTTTCCGACTGGGGCGCCGGATCGGCCGCATCGCGACTCATCAGCGGATCATTGGCGGTGCATCACCATCTCGAGGAAACGCTCGCCGAGTTCCTCGGCACGGAGGCCGCGCTGGGGTTTTCCACGGGTCATGCCGCAGCTACTGGCACGATCCCGGCCCTCGTGGGCCCGGGCGATGTGGTGATTGTCGATCGCCTGGTGCATGCCTGTTGCGTGGATGCCGCTCGGCTCTCCGGGGCGAAGCTACGGGTCTTTCGCCACAACGACCTCGACGACCTGGACCGAATCCTCCGATGGGCGTCAGCCTTGCCGCGCAATGATTCCGGCGGGCCGCGTGTGCTGGTGGTCACCGAGAGCGTGTTCTCGATGGATGGGGATTCGGCCCCGCTGGCCGAACTGGTCGAACTCAAGGATCACCACGGGGCTTGGCTCATGCTCGACGAGGCCCACAGCACCGGAGTGATGGGGCCGGAAGGCCGTGGCCTCGCGGCGCAGTTGGGTTTGGGCGGGCGGATCGAAGTCCGCATGGGAACCTTGGGCAAGGCGCTGGGGGCTTCCGGCGGTTTCATCGCTGGCTCGCGGGCGTTGATCGATCTCCTGGTGAATCGGGCCCGCAGTTTCATTTTCTCCACGGCCCCGGTTCCCGCTGCCGCCGCCGCTGCGACCGCTGCTCTCGAACTCATGATCACCCAGGACGGTGAGCAGGCGCGCCACCAATTGCGATCGGCGTCGGCCGCGGGAGCCCGTGTGATCCACCGGGCGTTCCAAAAGCCGTTGGGCTCCGTCCCATCCGAAGGGTCCGTCGGTCATATCTTGCCGGTGAGCGTGGGTGATGAGGCCGCGGCCGTGGCCTTGGCGGATCAACTGAGAGCGGCCGGGGTCTGGGTGCCCGCCATCCGCTATCCCACGGTGGCCCGGGGTTCGGCCCGACTGCGCCTCACCTTCAGCGCCGCTCACACCGCGGCCGACCTGGACTGTCTGGACGAGGCCTTCAACCGGGCTTGCATCCAGACGCCTCCCACCCCTTTTTGAAGGATCCTCTGATGCATCGTCTGGCCCAACTCGATCACCAGTACGTCTGGCATCCGTTCACCCAGATGCAGGACTGGTTGCGCACCGAGCCCATTGTGTTGGTCGAAGGGAAGGGGGCGGTCTTGCGCGACGTGAAGGGCCGGGAGTACCTCGATGCCAACGCCTCCATTTGGACCAATCTTCATGGTCACCGGAATCCCCGCATCGACGCGGCCATTCGACGTCAGTTGGATCGGGTGGCGCACACCTCGGCCCTCGGACTGGCCAGTGGCCCTGCGGCGGAGTTGGCCGAGCAATTGGTGCGGTTGGCTCGGGGGCCGAAGGGGCAGCCCCGGCTCGCTAAGGTCTTTTATTCCGACGATGGCTCCACGGCGGTGGAGGCCGCGCTCAAGCTGGCGGCCGAGCACACGCGCCGCTGCGGGTTGGTTCGCAAACCGCGCTTCGTGTCGGTGAAGGGCGCGTATCACGGGGACACGATCGGGGCGGTCAGTGTGGGGCAAATCGACTTGTTCCATCGGACTTGGTCGTCCCTGTTGTTTCCCACCGAGTCGGTTCCCGCACCCGGGTGCTACCGGTGTCCCTTCAATCGAGCCCAACCCGAGCGAGCCGATGCCCGGACCTATCGGAGTTGCCAGTGGGAATGCGTGTCGGGTGTGGAGAAGGTGTTCGATCAGGCTCGCGCCCGGACTCGACCGTTCTCGGGCCTAGTCGTCGAGCCCCGGATGCAAGGTGCGGCCGGGATGATCGCTCACCCTGAGGGTTGGCTGGCTCGCGTGGCCGAGATCGCCCGAGGCCACGGGACCTTGCTCATCGCCGACGAGGTGATGACGGGGTTCGGACGCACCGGCGTGGGCTCCCAGAGCGGAGACCGCTTCCACGCCTTCGCCACCCAGCACGAGGGTGTGGTGCCGGACTTGTTGGCCTTGGCCAAGGGACTGACCGGCGGATACTTGCCCATGGCTGCCACGCTGACGACGCAAGCCATCTTCGATTCGTTCCTCGGTGACTACGCCGATTTCCGGACCTTTTTCCACGGGCATAGCTACACGGGCAACGCCCTGGGTGCGGCGGCCTCCTTGGCCAGTGTGGGATTGCTGTCGGCCCCGGCCGGGGTGCGTCGCCGTCGGGCTCTCGAGGCGGCATTTCAGACCGAGTTGGATCTCCTCTGGCGACACCCGAATGTGGGTGATGTGCGCCGGGTGGGACTGGTTGCCGGCATCGAACTGGTCCGGGATTGGCGTCAGCGCACCCCATTCCGGCTGGAGGAGCGGGTGGGAATCCGGGTGTGCGAGGCCATGGCCCGCCGGGGCGTGCTCACCCGACCCATTGGCAGCGTGATCGCCCTGATGCCGCCTTACTGCACCACTCAAACTCAATTGCGCCGGATGGTGTCCGCCTTGGCCGATTCTCTGGAGGAAGTCTTCCCACAGTCGGCCTGTTCCGCTCCGGGCTCTTGACGCGGCTGCACTTTTGCAACGGACTCGCCGGGACGATCCCGCCTCGGAGCCCGTGCTCCGATCTTCACGGACCATGAACTTTGCTGACCTGCGTTTCTGGGAATGCCTGCTGGCCGCCTTGTTGGTGGCTGCGGGATTCCGCAGTGCATTTCGTGGCACGGCGGCGGTCCGCGACGGGCGTTTCGATCGGTGGTTCCTGCTGATCCTCGGATTGGTCCTGCTGGGTCTGGTCAGTTGGTTGACCTTCGTCATTCATCTGGGTGTGGCGGTGTTCACGTTTGCGTGCGTGGCCTGGGGTTCTCGGCGGCCCGCCGCGCACGGGCGTTGGATCTTGGCGGCGGTGGTGCCGCTGCAACTGCTGCCGCTCTTGTATTACAAGTACGCGGACTTCCTTTGGCGGGATGTCTGGGGCGGCGCGGGTTCTTGGACGGGTACGGTGGCGATTCCGGCGGGCATTTCGTTCTACACCTTCCAGTTGGTGGGTTTTGCCGTGGACACGCTCATTCGTCGTGAGCCGCTGCCTCGCTGGTTTGACTTCCTGAACTTCGCCGGATTCTTCCCGCAAATCGTGGCCGGGCCCATCGAGCGCCGTGAGGCGTTGCTCCCGCAAATTGAGGGGTTCCGGCTGAGGTGGTCGGCCGCCGACATCGATGCGGGCTTCCGCTGGATGGCGCTGGGACTCTTCTTCAAGTGTGCCTTGGCCGACAATTTGGCCGGGCAGTTTCATCGGGGACCCAGCACCAATGCTTATCAGATCTGGCTGGCCAATGGGATCTTTGGACTGCGCATTTACTACGACTTCGCCGGCTACAGCCTCATCGCCGTGGGCATCGCCCGGTGCCTGGGGATCCGGTTGTCGCTCAATTTCCTGAGCCCCTACTGCGCCACGGGGCCGGCGGAGTTCTGGCGTCGGTGGCATGTCACCTTGAGCCAATGGTTCCGGGATTACATTTACGTTCCGCTGGGTGGCGGTCGTGGTCGGGGCTGGGCGTTCAACGTGGCCGTGGTGTTCCTCGTTTCAGGCATCTGGCATGGGGCCGGTTGGAACTTCGTCCTCTGGGGCGGGTTGCATGCGCTGTGGTTGATCGCGGCCCGGCTCACCGCCCGGGTGAGCGTCCCGGCACCGCTGGGCTGGTTGGGCACGGTGATCATCGCCGCCTTCTCCTGGCTCTTCTTTTACGAAACCAGCCCGTCGGTACTGCGGGCCAAGCTGGCGACATTGGCCCAGCCTGCGGCTTACGGACCGGCTGCGTTGGCGGCTCTCAGCTCCTCCTTCACGGCGGCAGACCTGGTGACCCTGGGAGGAACGTTGGGACTGTGCGCCCTCACGTTGTTGGCCGAGTGGCGTTCGCTCAGCCGTGGCGGCGAACCTTATTCGCTGTTGGTGCGTCCTTGGGTGCTCGTGCTGTTGGTGGTGCTGACCGTGTGGTTGGCACCGGGGGATCAAAATGACTTCATTTACTTCGCCTTCTGAACTGGCCGCTCCCTCACGGGTTCCGCGTCTGGCGCTCGCGTTGCTGACGGCAGCGGTCCTGGCGTGGGTATTGGGGGCGGTGTACACGCTCCGGTGGAACCCCGAGGTCGCGTTCTTTCATCGCGTCCACGAAGCCAAGCGGGCGTGGGAGGCGGGCTTGTCGCCGTCGAACCGAGTGTTGCTGGTCGGCGGTTCGGGCTGCATGACCTCCATGGATCCGGTGCGAATGCGCGAGGCTCATGGATTGAATGTCCTGAATTTGGGTCTCGGCGCGGGCGCGGGTGCAAAGTTCTTGGGTCGTTATGCGATGGACTGGGCCCGTCCCGGGGATCGACTGATTTTAACCATTGAGCCGGGAATCCTGACCGGTGCCATCGACTGGAAGTCGCTCGGTGTGCAACTCGCGGCCGCCAACGGCACCTGGCGATTGTGGGAAGAGCCGGGGTCTTGGGAATGGCCCAGCCGACTCCTGGGATTACGACCGGGCGGTCAGCACCTCTTCACCTTGCTCGGCAAGGCGGTGCTGCGGCAGCCGTGGTACCGTTATGGCATCGACGAGATTCGACCCGGCGGCTGGCATGAGGTGGCCGCCCGTCGCGAGGTGCCTTCGCCGGGTCCGGGTCCGGTGGCCTTGTCGCCGGAGGCTCGGGCCTGGCTCGCCGATCTGAAGGCCCAATGCGACCGGAAGGGCGTGTCGGTGGCTTATGCGATTCCGTGGTTCTACGGATCTGAAGCGGACCGCCCGGCCATGGTGGAAGCCCACCAGCGGTTCCTTGAGGATGTGGGCCGCATCGTGCCCATCCTTCCGGATCCGTCGATGGGCGTGAACACGCGGCGCGAAGACTACGCCGATTCGCTGGTGCATCCCACGGGCGAGGCCGCCCGGCGCCGGACCGACGACTTGGCTCGCATCCTCCGGGATTGGCACCCGGGTTCCGTCACCCGTTGAACCGCCCGGGTATCGATTTTACTGCGGGTCCATAAACGCGCTTTCCCGAGCCGCCTGCTCTTCACACACTGCGCCTCGCACATGAGTTCCAATACTTATCGGATCGCCGCGCTGGCTGGCGATGGCATCGGCCCTGAAGTCATGCGGGAGGCCTTGAGCGTCCTCCGTGCCGTGGGCGAGAAGTTTTCCCTGAAGTTCGACGTTACCGAGGCGCCCGTCGGCTGGGCCGGCATCGACGCCGCGGGCAAGGCCCTGCCCGACGCCACGCTCGAGCTGTGCCGCCGCTCCGATTCCATTTTGTTCGGCTCGGTGGGCTTGCCCGACCGCGACCCGACCATCCCGAAGGAACAGCGCCCCGAGCGCGCCGCCCTGCTGCGTATCCGCAAGGAGTTCGGCCTCTTCGCCAATCTCCGTCCGGTGCGTCTGCCCAAGGCCCTGGCTCATGCCTGCCCGCTGCGCCCTGAGCGTCAGGGCGACGGCATCGACATCCTGGTCGTCCGTGAACTCACCGGCGGCTTGTACTTCGGTGAGCCCAAGAAGACCGAAGACCTCGGCAACGGCCAGACCCGCGCTATCGACACCATGGTGTACACCACCTCGGAGATCGAGCGCATCGCCCGCGTCGGCTTCAAGGCCGCCCAGTTGCGCCGCAAGAAGCTGACCAGCATCGACAAGGCCAACGTGCTGGAAAACGGCGTGCTGTGGCGCGAGGTGGTCACCCGTATCGCCCCTGAATTTCCCGATGTGGCCCTCGAGCACATGTTTGTCGACAACGGCGCCATGCAATTGCTGCTGAGGCCGACCCAGTTCGACGTGGTGCTTTGCGAGAACCTCTTCGGCGACATCCTCAGCGACGAGGCCGCCGCCCTGGCCGGTTCCCTCGGCATGCTGCCCAGCGCCAGCCTCGGTGCGACGAATGGTCAGCAAACCTTCGGCTTCTATGAGCCCGCCGGCGGCACCGCCCCGGACATCGCCGGCAAGGATCTCGCCAACCCCATCGCCCAAATCCTCTCCGTGGCCCTCATGCTGCGCTACAGCTTCGGGCTCAATGCGGCGGCCGACGCCGTGGATGCCGCGGTCGGCAAGGCCATCGATCAGGGCCTGCGCACCGGCGACATCTTCTCGGCCAGCGAGACCGGAGCCCGGCGCGTCGGCACCCGCGAAATGGGTGCGGCCATCGTCGCAGCCCTGTGAGTTTCCCGGCTGTCTCTATTCTGCGATGAAGATCGCCGTCATCGGTTGCGGGGCACTGGGCAGCTATTACGGCGCCCTGCTGTCCCGCGCTGGACACGAGGTGTGGTTCCAACTGCGGGCCGACCACGAGGTGGTCGCCCGCGAGGGTGTCCATGTCGTCAGCGATCGGGGCGGCGAGTTCCACGCCCGGCCGAACTGCATTCGGGTGCCCGAGTCCGCGGGCGTGGTCGACCTGGTCCTCATCGGCCTCAAGACCACGGCCAATGGCGAGTTCCCCCGGCTGGTTCCCGGTTGGGTCGGTCCGCAAACCGCCGTGCTCACGCTTCAGAACGGCCTCGGCAACGAAGACGCCCTGGCCCGCATCGTGCCGCCTGAGCAGGTCTTGGGCGGCCTGTGCTTGGTGAGCCTCAACCGCACGGCCC
>Ga0255131_1000769_pt1 | contig 10127 bp, 9 predicted proteins | sample Law_Yuk_RepC_8d_FD_188554 | JGI IMG/M metagenome (GOLD analysis project Ga0255131, IMG submission 188554) | Freshwater microbial communities from St. Lawrence River, New York, United States - Law_Yuk_RepC_8d | ecosystem: Environmental > Aquatic > Freshwater > River | place: USA: New York... | reverse complement strand
TCTTTTAAGTTTGGAGATGTTTTAATCCCAGTTCTAAATAATATTGATGACATGAATATCCAACCAGATATCTCTATTTATATTGAAAATGATCCTGAAACTAAAGAAAGAATGAAATACTTGACCGATCAGATTTCTCTAAAACGGTCAAAGTATAAGGTTCGTCAAGAACTTACTTCTTCAGAAAAAGAATCAAGTTGGTTAAAGGATTTCATTAGTCATCATAACATTGAAGTTAATTAAATTTCAATTAACCAGAAGACAGAGTCCGCAACTGAATTTTGTAATTCTACATAAATATTAGTTGCGTCTACAACTAATTTACTTGGCTTGGCTAATCTAGCTCCAGAAATACCCAGTGGGGTAATCTTTGGATTACCATACTCAGTTCTTGCAATAGTAAATTTACTGTAATTATCAGTTAGTTGAATTGGATATACTCCACCATCGGCTATAGTTTTACGAGCTTGACCGTCACTAAACTTCATTCCACTATTCTGTGAATCACCAACCATACCTACTAAGATTTTCTTAGAAGTAGTCAATGGTAAACCGTCAATTGAGTACACAAAAATACTAGCATCATCAGAAAGTGCAGTGAAACTAATGTTTTGATAATTCACAGGGAATGTTGTTGCTGAAGCATGAGATAAGGAAACAAGTTTTGGAGTGTTAATCCAAGCACGTTGTTTTCTACTTGAAATTCCCCATTCGCGGAATCTTCCCTCTACAATATTCAAACCTTCACACCAAGTACCTGCAGTTGGAGTAACATTAGATAATCCTGAAGGTAATGCACTTCCTAATGTTGAAACTTGCACTGTTGTAGAATCTAAAACAGTAACAGTAAGTGTCGCTGCGCGTTGACCAGTTCCAGGCCATGAACCACCAGTTCCCCCGGTTCCAGTGAGATTAGTTAGGAAAAATTCATCACCAGTAACTAATCCGTGAGATCCAGTTGAACCACCATTCGCTCCTAAAACAAAAATAGGAGCAGTTGTAGTAGCAGTAGCACCGAGAACAGTTCCAGTTGTGTACACAGAAAGAATATTACCATTATTCTGATTCATAGACTGAAAATGTTCTGCAGCTTCACAATAAGTTCCTGCAGTAAATCCAGAAGTTCCAGTTAATGTCAATCCAGAAGTTACTTGAACATGCTGACTGTCAATTACTGTAATTGTACAAGCAGTAGTTGCCTGAGCAGTACCGGGCCACGTTCCACCACTTCCTGTAAGATTTGTAATAAAAATCTTATCCCCTGTAATTGTATTTACATACAGTGGAGTACTCAATGTAAGAATAGGTTGAGTTGCTGTCGCTGTCACCCCACCATAACTTCCAGAAATCATTACACCACCAATTGTCTTAATAGGAGTAAAATCACCTAGAAATTGCTTCCATGACCTTGCCAAATTAACTGTAGCATATGTATCATCGGTTGCTGTAATACTTGGATCATAAGCAATGTTACAGCGATTAATTAAACCTGAATACATCATTGGACGTTGTAAACCTCCTGGCAATCTTGCTGCACGGCTTGCTGTTCTAGTAATTACACTTCCAGACGATACCCATCCCCATGCTTTCTGATTAACTGTATAATCATTCTTAGACGATTGTCTTGTTAGTACTCCACCTTGTTGAAGTAAAGATACAAGCACACCTGTATAATGACCAACAGGATCACCATGTTGAGCATACGGGTAGGTTCTACCAAATCTTTGTGCTGTAGTTGAATCACTTAAAAGTTTGTAATCTTTCTCCCAAAATCTTCCCTGAGAAAAATAACTCACTCCTGCAGCGTTATTCTGAACCATTGCAGCAACCCATACTGGAAATTCAGCACGATACTTCGACCACGATGGCCAACCGTACTCACCGAACCAAGCAGGTTTACCTCCTGCTTGCCATACACCAGTTGCGATTGTACTTCGATTAGAAGCATCCCAAATTGGAACATTATTCTTACTTAACGCAGAACCAACAGATAATCCGTTATCAGCCAACATCGGGTAAGCATGTAGATTACAAACCGAGTTACTAGACTGAGAAGCAATTCCTCTATAAGCTAAAAATGAATGATTAGCTACAGTATGTTGTGCAAGAAGACATGAGACTCCAAGCGAAGACATAGTTGAAGTATAGAAAGAACTTAAATTATCATCAAGATATGTAGAGTACATTCCAATGTCAATAGACACGTTTGTACTAGCTGCACTTCCACTCAAACTGTTATTTGGAATAGATGCTGCACCTGCAGCAGCAAAATCAGCGTGGGCTGTTCCCCAAGATGTGTTCAATGCTGCAATATCTACATAACCATGAAGTTGAGCAGAATCAGCTAACCACTCTGACCAAGTTTTTGCTGCAGGAGTTGCACCAACATCACGAGTTAACCACACTGTAGGAAACTTGTTTGACGCACCGTTTACAGATGCAAGATATGTAATATCAGATTCATTAAATAATTCAACCATCAATGATGCATTATCTTGAAGGATATTAATTCCGGTATATTTATTTACTCGATTGTAAATTGCATTAATACCAGCTAACCAGTGATCTCTAACATTCTGATGAGTATAAATTCTAGTTTTATATCCACCATCTGAATGGCTAGGGGCAAAACGATCAGTGGCTCCATCCATATCTTTACCAAGCCACCAATTCATTGGATTATGAACCCAATAAAGACCAAGACGTTTAGCTTCAGATAATGCAAAATCAAATCTATCTAAAATATCAACATTAAGATTCCATTCACCATCTTGACCGGATAAAAGTAAATTTTCAATACCATGAATTCGTAATGCGTTATAACCAGAACGTACTAAATGCTCTAATCCAGCAGTAATATCTGACTTACTAGTTGGAATCCAGAAAAACCCAGTATCAGGATTCCATGTTGCAACGTTAAATCTGACAACTGAACCATTTTCAACTAAATTATCACCAGATACTGTAATCCTACCTTTACTACCTGCTGGAACAGCAGTTGTTTTCAATGATGTAAAATCCAGAGGACTATCACTTAGGATATGTAATTGTTGATCTTCTTGAACAAACCAATCACCAGGGGAAGTTGATTTTGGTGTTCTAGTTGGCACAGCAGTAGATAACATGGAAACAGAATTAGAATCCAAATTAACTTTATCATTCACTGAGTCATATACACCAGCTACAGCACGAGATAAATCAACAACAGTAGATGATCCGCCTGATAACTCTACACTTAATTTACCATCAATCCCTAGTCTTGTTTCACTTACATTAGGCATATTATTATTTCCTTATTTTAAAGAGAATAAGTAGACCCTGAAGCTCTACTCTTCACATAAATTAGACAACGTCCAAGATCTAAATCAAGAGCAGTTCCACCATTTGCATTAATTAAAATTTTAGCAGATAACTCATTTACAGCGCCTGCGGGCATGATTAGATCTGGTGTTTCAAATACTACAATTCCTGATGGAAGATTAGTATGAGCAGCAGACGCTTGATTCCAAGCTGAACCTGCAGTGTAGTTAACACCAGCAGTTGATAATTTGACAGTGTAATTACCTTTTTGAGATGCAGCATTTGGGAATCTAAATTCTATTCTCATCCGAACCTTGTCGCCAGCATAAGCTAAAGCTTGAGCAACCCATGTCACAGCACCATCTACAACTGTTTGACCTGCTTTAGTAGGCCATGTAGGTTGAGTACTTCCTGTACTTCCACTGGATGCAGTTGCAAAATAAATAAATCCATTAGCAACAGTCGGTACTACAGCATCACCAACAGATTTTGCAGTACTTGCTGCCCATGCTGTATTAGAAGCACCATACTTTAAGAACTGAGCAAATCCTACACTAGAAACACCACTTGCAGCATTTACTCTAGACCAAGAACCTTTAGGTCCATCTGTACGAGCAACAACAGACCAAGTACCATTAGTAGCACCCTGGTACTCATTAGAAGCATACCAACCTGAAGTAACAGATCCACCATTAATTCCACCAGTACCATTACCAAAGTAAGCACTGCTTGTTCCACCACCTAATCCAGCACCCTTAGTTGAAGGAGTAACAAGAAGATTACGATAATCTTCATAATTCCCAAAACCAGAACGCCTCACAAATCCAGCGGAAGAAAGTTTAGAATAGGCCACTGGCAGAATCAAATTTACCCCGTGATCATTTGGATGTAAATTATCACTGGTTGCATTTGCAGCCGGTTGTCCATTCGAAGGATCTGTGTATGAAGAATATGCGTCTAATACAATTACATTAGGATACAGTTTTTCTGCAGTTGTTGTCAACCACTCGTATACTGTATGTAACTCGGAACGTTTAGCGTAAGTATCAAAATATCCAGCTAAAGTTGCAGAAACATTAGTTGCATGAATTACTTTACAATTCATTTGAGCAGCTTTAGAATATACTGACTTTAAATTATTGATAATTACCGAGGAAGAAACTCCAGTTGCAATATCATTAGTGTATCCACAGAAAATCATAATAACTTTTGGAGAATACACCTTAGAAGTATCAATCTGAGGTAACCACTGAGTTGACGTATATCCAGATACCCCTAAATCAGCTACAATTTCAAACGGTGAACCAAGCCAGCCATTTAAAGTAGTGAACAAGCCTGAGGCATTATGTGTACTCTGACTTGCAGTTTGAGTCCATTCTTGAGCAGCAAAACTATCACCAACAATTACTGCGTTTAATACCCCACCAGTCTCACCAAATCCAGAGGATGACAAAGCACTTGCTGAATAATCATTCAGAATACCTGTTTGACGATCAACACCAAGACAAGTAGTTAAGTCTCTCAATTCTGTAGAACCATCATCTAATTCTACAGCCAATTTACCATCAATACTAAGTTTGATTTCACTTACATTAGCCATTTTATTTACCTTTATTTTTAACTTACATTATCAGCATTATTTGATGAAGTATCTGTACTAGCTACATTATCACTAGTTCCATTTCCAGATCCCTTAGACATTCCATCACCGGATCTGGAAGTTACATCACTAAGCAGCGACTCAAAATCAGTTCCTTCAGGTAACTCATCAGTACCAAGAACATTCCTAATTTTATTGATTGTATCAAGATCCTTTGTTAAGAATCCAACAGAAGCAATACGCTGAATAGCTTTTGAGAATGTCTCAGCATCTACACTATCAATATTTTCGTAATCAATTACACAAGCTCTAGACACGTCCCAGCCATTTAATTCATATGTCTGACGAATTAGATCTTTATTAACTACATCACGAATAGCTGAAATAAAAGATTCAGCAGCAGTCCCAGTTAAACTATTCTTAATCTGACCCAGAGCAAAGCTACCTGTACTACTTTGACCCATAATCAAAATATCAGCAAATAAAGAAGTCAGAATCAGATTCTTATAGTATTCTTTAATCTTAACTGTATCAAAACCTTTTTGACCTGAAACACTAAGAAGATCCATCTTAAATAGAGCTTGTTTAGTTTCAGGATCAAACGCCTGTGGTAAAATCATTGCAGATTGCTGGTTAATCTGTAGATTAGCCATTGCCTGTTCATAATATTTACGAATTGCAATTTGTTCTGGAGTAGCATCAGCAGAAAGATACTGAGGTGGGATATAAAGAACAGGTAAACCCACAAGATCTTTAGTAACACCAGTTGCTTCAATTTCTTCAAGTGCCATTAAATAACGCCATGCTAAATAAGCATCACGTAATGGACTCTTACCAAAAGGATCACCTCTATGGCGACCTGTTCTAAATAATAATACTTTAGAAATTGGAAAAGCTACTTCAGATTTATTCTTATAACGATTCATTGGATCTTGTAAAGCAGATACATTCTGTTTAACACCAATTAAATCATTACCATCATCAGAATAAATGAATTTACTAATACTTTCCTGACAACGAATTGGAATTTTTCTCCAACCAATCTTACCATCATTATATTTACTACCATTGGAAGTAAGTCGGCGACGATAAACCTTTTCATGAACAGAGAAACCAAAAGTTGTCATACTTAAAGCTTCTTGAATAAATTCAGACCAAGAATGTTCCATGTCTTGCATGCATTCTTCAATGAATTTAGTCTGATCTTTTTCTTCCTGAGTAGGTGATTCTGGAGGTCTTACAACCCAATTAGCTTTACTAATAATGTTGTCATATAAAGTTAAAGCTGAATTAATTGTAGAATGAACAGACATTTGTTTATATGTCTTTAGATTATAAGGAAAATTCAATTCCTTCTTCAGTTCATCCGAAGTAACACCGTCGAAAATATTTAATCCAACATAACCCATTTCTGAAAGTTTAAAACGATTAGGATCATCTAATCCTTTTTCTACTTTAGTTTCCATATTGATCCTTTAAAAATTAAAAGAAGGTAAATTGACAGGTAAAGGTGGAGCAGTTAGTCCAGTTTGCCCTAAACTTGTATTAAAATTAAAAGGATTTGTCGAAGTGAATTCTTGAAGAGTTACATTAGGTAATACAATCTCTTTGTTTAAAAGTAAGAAAGCATCAGAGCAACAGTCTACTTGGTCATCCTTTCGTTTAGGATCACCATCAAAAACTTCTAATTCATCAAAGAAATCTTTATTCCAATCAGCTTTGACAACATTAACAAAACCTGCTTGTGCTACACTAGAAAAAGGTGCAAATCGAGTTATCTTAGATTTTACTGGCTTACTAAGTCTTACAGTAAATCCCATCTCAGCTAATCTACGCTGTAAATCCTTAGCATATGCTCCTGCGGCTGCGGCAGGGTCTTGTGGGATTGAAATAATTACATCAAATCCATCTTGTATAGCAGTACTGAAAATAAGCTTTTCAACTTCATGCACACGATCTCTCATTGACACAACATTCTCAATTGTGTACACTTTAGACGCATCCTTGGAGATTAAAATACCTCTAGTCCAGTCAGGATTCGGATATTGTTCAGAAGGTTTTGAAAAAGCAAAGTCCCAAGCTCTTACTCTTTGTTTTGCTCTACCATTTGGTAAATCAACAAGGTTAACCCAATCTCTTTTAAATAAACCAGAAGACTCTGGTCTTGCAAACCAAGACCCTAATAATAGTCTTTCCATTTCAACTCTAGGTAAAGCAAGTAAGTTAGAAATATAACTTGGTTGTGCTTTAAGTAAAGGTGGATTATCTCTGCATGTAGCAGGAATAAATGTAAATGACTTAATACCAGATTCATCACCAGCACCATGAACTGATTCGGCCTCTTCTAAGCTGTTATACCAAATCATCGAGTTAGCTTGTCGGACAAAGAATCTCTTTACACCAGCTAATTCTTCCTTTGGAATGCCACTCTGAGGATCTAAATAAAAATCCTGAATCCATAATCTTAAAAAAGAATGATAGTCAGGGTTAGTCATTAAAAACATTTGAGGCTTATAATCAACATAGGCATTACGCATACGTGATAGCAGATAAATGATCATTTCTTCAGTGAAGTCTGTTGCTTCATCAAAGATAACTAGAGAATACTGACCACCTTTGTGATCATACATGTTACTCTCATGTTGCATGTGACTAAACTTTAATACGGCACCATTTGGGAAAATAATTTCATTTTCACGATGTCTTACACGCAATCCAGTTTTATAGATTGATGTGTACATATTAACAGCTTCCTGCCAAATAGAGCCAGGAGCAGTAATCATCTTAGATGTTCTACGAAAGATTACTCCAGTTGCTCTTGGATGTTGCATAAATTTTAATGCAATAAGCAATGATGTGTACGTCTTCCCACTGCCAGCACTACCACCTGCAAGAGTAATATCAGCATCACTATTTAAGAAAATCTCTTGTTTTCTACTCGCTGGAGCTAAAAAGATATTACTCATTGTATTCCTCTCAAATATTACTCATCATTATTATTAACCATCTTTAGAGAGAACACAGGAGCTTTATCTGTTTGCTGAACTTCTTCAGCCTTCTCTTCATCATAACGATAATCATAAAGATCTTTAACTAATGAATTGTAAGTCTGAATAACTAAAGCCGCAGCTTTTAACTTACCAGCTTCTGAAGCTTTCTCATCACCCATAATCTGAAGAATAGTCTTCATTGCAGGTGCTACAGAAGGTTTAAACTTACGAGCAAGTTCAAGTAAAGCCTTCTCTCTAAGTTCTCTATTTGTCTTGTCTGAGTTATTTCTCTCAGCAATCTTATCTTTACTTGGTCTTCCATTAGGATTACCAGATTTTCCAGGTACAAAAGGCATTTATTATTCTCCAATGACAAAAACCCCATGTAAAAGTACATAGGGTAAAAATATAGTTTTTAATTGGTGCCTCAGAAGGGAGTCGAACCCTTAATCCCTTCGGCGCTGCGTTCTTAGCGCAGTGTGTATACCATTCCACCACCGAGGCTATAAATTTGGAGCGACCAGAGGGAGTCGAACCCTACCCTACACGGCTTGGAAGGCCGGTGACATACCTTATGCTTGGCAGCACTTATTATTACCAAATAATTTCTTGTTTTGTTACTTTCCGTAAACCTAAGTTAACAAGAGCAATTGTTACAGCTTGCAACTCAGGACCAACAATAAATCCAGTATTTGATTGTAGCATAACAGCAGCAATAAGTACGGTATTTACCCAGAAAGTTTTAGAAAGATACCATTTCTTTCCTGTAGTTTCACCAACTAATACTTCAGTTGAAATACTTGTCAATGAATCTTTAATTTTATTATTTTCAGTTTCCAGCATATTATTCCAATTTAATCAACAAGTCAGTAGGAACTTCAATCTTCTTTTTAAATCCAAGTAGTGAAGCAATCCAGTAAAATAATTTATACACCATCAAAAGTAACTGTAATCGATACTGGAACTTCAATATCACTAGAAATAACAGGAGTAGTAAATTCTTTAGAAGCTGACACTCCATTACGAGTGACTTTCATCGTGTAATTCTGTCCCTGACTTAAACCTGGGAAAATTGTAGAGGGCACTGGTTGTTCAATAAATGAAACTCTTGTACCATTCTTATCAAATAACTCAAATAACCAAGGTGTCTCTGCAGTCCCAACAGGGAAACTCTGAACCTTTGTTGTCACATTACCAAATGCTGTTACGCTTGTCATAATATCCCTTAATTTTTACCAAAATAAACAGTAGCTAAATTTCTATCTAACATAAGTTGATTTACTTCGATTGAATTCACTTCTATAACACCTAAATACCTACCGTATTTATCTTTTGATGTTGTCTTAATAACAACCTCATGATTTTCAATCAGACCTTGCAAGAAATCTTTAGCCTCAGTAGCTTTACTTCTTTCAACAGAGTCAACAGAACGTAACTCTGGAGTATCTATACCATATAGTCTAATAGTCTGCTTTGTGAAAATACCAAAACCAAGGTCAATATTCACAACTACAGTGTCACCATCAATGACTCGTTCTACTTTTGCGTTATACGTGAATTCTTGTTTCATATTTACCTTGAGATGGTGCCCTCTGTCGGATTCGAACTGACGACCTACCGCTTACAAGGCGGTTGCTCTACCAACTGAGCTAAAAGGGCTTATAATTGGTTGCGGAGAATTGGAATTGAACCAATGACCTGTGGGATATGAACCCACCGCTCTACCAACTGAGCTATCCCGCGATAAAACCTATTCTATATTACGTTAATACTTTAATTTTAAATTGTATCAAGAGGCTCTTGTACTTCATCTAGAAAAACAGGTTTAGTCTTCCCAGTTGGATTCGTAATAGTCTGAACATCAGCTTCGTACACCGATTCATAAACAGGAATATCATTCAAATCATCTAGACACATTTCACAAGTCAAGGTTGAGTTATATCTCGTCTGTTTAAAATAAGAACCACAAGTAATACAAAGCATATTCACATCCCTTATTATTTATAAAAGCTGGTTACGGCTCCAGCGACAACTGCAAGTGCTAAAAGGAGTTAAAACACAAACGATGTCCGATTACATTGTTGTAACCTAATCTCACTCTATCAAAGCAACAGATAACTATGAAAGGAAATTAAAATAGTTTTTATTTGCTTCCAGAAAAGAATGTTTACAACAAAATTAATTTAATTTAACTAATGAATTATATCATTCATTATCTTGATATACAAGTAATATTT
>Ga0255131_1000767_pt1 | contig 10136 bp, 8 predicted proteins | sample Law_Yuk_RepC_8d_FD_188554 | JGI IMG/M metagenome (GOLD analysis project Ga0255131, IMG submission 188554) | Freshwater microbial communities from St. Lawrence River, New York, United States - Law_Yuk_RepC_8d | ecosystem: Environmental > Aquatic > Freshwater > River | place: USA: New York... | reverse complement strand
CTGCAAGAATTGTCCAGCCTCCCATGGAGTGTCCTTCCAGGCCGATGTTGCTGGTGTCAACAATGTCCAGACTGCGCAGATACTGCAGGGCCGCAGGACCTCCGAAGCCGTTGGCGAATGCGGGCGCGTCGGAGTAGCCATGTCCTGCCTGGTCCAGTGCCAGCACCACGTAGCCGCGTCGCGCAAACTCGATGGCGAATCCTGACTGTGCTTCCCGCGAGTTGATGTAGCCATGCACAGCCAGAATGCCAGGGGCGGGCGTGTCAGGCGTGGCGTTGGGCGGAATGTACAGATAGGCACTGAGGGTTTTGCCCGCGGCGCCGTTGAAGCGCACGTCCTTGATGCGGATGTCGCCGCTGGTCTGAATGCTGTGGGCGAGCAGCGAGCCAGCGAGAATGAGGGCCCAGCCCAGTGCGACGGTGCGCCAGAAGCGTGTCATTTTATTGTTGTCCTTGCCGTGAGTGGCGAGTGAATGGGCCCGGGGAGCAGCAGGCAGGGCGATGGTAAGGGATCGATCCAGTCACTGCAATCAAGCAGCCGGCAGGCCGGAGCGGGACGCGACACGCTGCAGCAACGCGTGGTTCAGTGGACTGGCCAGACCATGCAGCGTGGCCAGTTCGCACAGATACCCGTTGAGATGGGCCAGTTCCGTCGCGCGACCCTGCCGCGCGTCCTGCAAGGTGGATGAAAAATTCCTTGCTGCCACCCGCAACACCTCGGCGACACTTTCCTGCAGATCGGGCAGTGGCGGCGCCTCTGGAAGCACGTCCAAAAGGCCCTCGATCTCGCTTGTCAGCGCGTCCAGATCTTTTCGCGCCTGCGGAATCTTCAGCAACTCGCCGTTGCGGCAATCGTAGAGCACGGTCAGTGCATTGACCGCGCAGTTCACTGCAAATTTCTGCCACAGTCGGCGGGCAATGTGCGGGTCCGTGTCGATCTGCATGGCAGTCGCAGGCAACAGGGCCTGCAGAGCATCCAGTGCCCTTGCGTTGTTGCCCTCCAGCTGACCGAGCCACGCTGTGCCGTGTCCGGCGTGGACCACGTGAAAAGGCCCGCGACGCCACGCGCCGTGACTGGTGCTCAGGCAGTACACCCGGTCAGCGCCGTATTGGTCAGTGATCTCGCGTTGCACCCGCACGCCGTTCTGTAGCAGGACAATGCAGGTATCTTGTGTCAGTTGCGCGTGCACGCTGCGCAGTGCTGCCGCCACGTCCTGGGACTTGGTGGCCACCAGCAGGTGCGACAGCGGAGGGCCAACGTCGGTGACAGCGGCGGCGGGTACGGGCGTGGGGATGGGGCCAGAGGTGGGAGCGGGCCTTGCCCGCGAGTCATCCACGTCCTCGCTTTGACCCTGTTCGCGGGCAAGGCCCGCTCCCACCTCGTCGCGCTCCCGCAGCGGCTTTTCCCAGCCTTCCTCCAGCGTTACGCCACCGTGCTTGCGGTATGTCTCCACCTCTTCGGCGGAACGCAGCAACAGGGCCACTCTGCGGGCCAATGGCGGGTGCTGCCACAGCCGCACCGCCCACAGGCAGCCCATGGCGCCGGCACCAAGCACGTGCCATTGCGCAGCGGCGAGATCAGAAGCAGGTGTTTTCAAGGTTCGGTATCCTCAGGCAGCAGGGGTACCATGATTCACCATCTTCCTGCGCAGTGGTAGTATGACGGCCATTCATTCAGTGCCAGAAACCCGTCAGAGGAAAGCCCATGCCATCGTTCGACATCGTATCCGAAGTAGATATGCCCGAAGTCAACAACGCCCTGGACCAGTCCAGACGCGAAGTCGCCACCCGCTTTGACTTCAAGGGTGTGGACGCCAGCTTCGAGATCAAGGAAAAGGAGATCACCCTGACGGCGGATTCCGAGTTCCAGCTCGAACAGATGCTGGACATCCTCAAAGGCAAGATGGTCAAGCGCAACGTGGATGCCAAGTCGCTGGAGATCGGGGAGCTGCAGAAATCCGGCAAGCAGGTGTTTCAGGTGCTGACCATTCAGCAGGGGCTGGAAGCCGACATGAGCCGCAAGATCGTCAAGCTGATCAAGGACTCCAAGTCCAAGGTGCAGACAGCCATACAGGGCGAGAAGCTGCGGGTCACCGGCAAGAAGCGCGATGATCTGCAGGAAGTGATCGCGATGCTGCGCGAAGCCAAACTCGACGTGCCCGTCCAGTTCAACAATTTCCGCGACTGACTGGCGGTCTGCTCATCCGAACCCCTCACCGCAGGATACGCGCCGATGCGTGATTCCAGGCCCAGTCTGTCCGCACGCACCGCCGCCAACCTGCAGGCGCTGGCCGTCTATGGCGAACGGCGCGTGCTGGTCATGCTGTTGCTGGGGTTCGCCGCCGGCCTGCCTTTTCTGCTGATTTTCGACACCCTGTCCGTGTGGCTGCGGCAGTCAGGCCTTTCACTGCAGTCCATCTCCATCTTCGCCCTTGCCACGCTCAGTTACGCCTTGAAATTCGTGTGGGCGCCTGTGATTGATCGCGTCCGCCTGCCGGTGCTGGACGCACTGCTTGGTCCGCGGCGCTCGTGGATGCTGCTCACTCAGCTGGTGGTCATATTGGGACTGTGGCTGATCGCCGGTTCAGATCCGCAACTGCAGCTGTGGAAAGTTGGCGCTCTTGCTGCGCTGGTAGGCTTTGCCGGCGCGACGCAGGACATCGTCATCGATGCCTGGCGCATTGAAGCCGTTGATGAGAGCCGTCACGGGGCCATGGCGGCCGCGTATCAGTGGGGCTATCGCATTGCGATGATCGTGGCCGGGGCCGTGCCTCTGCTGCTCGCAGAGGCCTTCAGCTGGCAGGTCTCCTATGCCGTGATGGCAGCCATGATGTGCGTGGGCGTGGCAGGTTCGCTGCTGGCCCCACGGGAAGTGGCCATCCGCCCGCCAGCAGCTGCACTCAGCCAACTGCCCGCGCGCCCCGCCGTGGAAGCGCTGGAATGGGCACTGCGCCTGGCAATCATCCTCGTTGCCGCCTTGCTCATGGGCTCGGGACTTACTGGCAACGCCGTGCTGCTGCAGGACATACTGCTGCGAGCCGGCGCGACACAGGAGTTCGGCGAGACGCTGCTGGCGCTGTGGCGCTCGATCCCGACCGGCGTCTATCTGCAGGTGTTTGCGGTGCTGGCCGGACTGGGGATGCTGGCCCTGGCCTGCCGGCCCATTCCCGGAGTGCAGACGCGTCCCGGCGAGCATCTCAGCCGTGCCTACGGGGCGCCGCTGCGCAATTTCTTCACCCGCTTTGGCGGCCGCCTCGGCGGCCTGATTCTGGCGTTGATCTGTTTGTATCGTTTGTCTGATTTCGTGCTCAATCTGATGGGGCCGTTCTACCTGGATCTGGGCTTCACGCTCAGCGAGATTGCCCAGGTGCGCAAAATCTTCGGCGTGGTCGCCCTGATCGGCGGCGTGGCGGTCGGGGGTTACTGCGTGGCGCGCTTCGGAGTCCTGAAGACCATGCTGTTCGGCGTCTTTGCCAGCCCGTTCTCGAACCTCGTCTTCCTGTGGCTGACCACCCAGGGGCCACAGGTGTGGGCGCTGTATGTGTCCATCAGCATCGACAACCTGGCGACCGGCTTTGCCGGCACGGCGCTGATCGCCTACATGTCCTCACTCACCTCCGCGGGGTTCACGGCCACGCAATACGCCTTGTTCTCTTCCCTTTATGCCCTGCTGGGCAAGCTTGTGGCATCGCAGAGCGGCCGCATTGTGGAAGGCGCAGCCAGGTCAGCCGATGCAGGCGGGCTGCCTTCAGCCTTCATGCCGCTGCTGGGGGGGCTACCGCCGCAGTCGCTGGCAGGCGGTGCCGAAGTAGCCGGGGTATCGGCCGCGGCGCTGGGCGCTGGCTATATGAGTTTCTTCCTGTATTCCTTCGGGCTGGGAATAGTGGCCATCACACTGGCGTTTCTGGTGGTGCGGGGGACTGTACCTGGTGGGAGCGGGCTTGCCCGCGAACCAGCTGGCCCTGAAAGCGTCGCGGGCAAGCCCGCTCCCACAACAGAGCAGGCTCCCACAACAGAGCAGGCTCCCACAACAGAGAAAGCTCCCACAACAGAGCAGGTTCCTTCAGGGGTGCGCGCATGAGATTTCCCATACTGATCTTCATCGTCATTCCCTTCATGGAGATCGTGATACTGCTGAAGGTCGGGCAGACCATCGGCGCGTTGCCCACCATCGCCATGGTGGTGGGAACGGCCTTCATAGGCATCAACCTGCTCAAGCGCCAGGGACTCAGTACCCTGTTGCGCTTCCAGGAACGTCTGCGTGCCGGGCAGCTGCCGGCTCAGGAGATCATTGAAGGCATGCTGGTAGCATTTGCCGGCGCACTGCTGCTGGCCCCCGGATTCATCACTGACACCCTGGGAGTGCTGCTCCTGACGCCCCCGGTCCGCAAGCGCATTGCGAAGCGGGTCCTGAGTTCCGGCAGCATGTTCATGACGGGCGGCAGTTTTGCATCCGGTACCACGTTCGGCTATGGCGATCCGTTCGCGCGCAGACCCGGCCCGCGCGGGGATGTCGGAGACGGAGACATCATCGACGGCGAATTCCGCAACGAGTCAGATCCTCGTGCCACCTTGCCCGACGACACTGAAAAAAAATGAATTTTTTTCCGCAGGGCCATTGAAAAACGCGGCCAGCCCCCCATCTTGAAGCCACTACTGCGGACGGCGACGTTGCCGAGCCTGACCGCGCGCATTCAACAACACTGATCCAGGAGACAAATAGTAATGAAAATCAGACCATTGCAAGACCGAGTCGTAGTACGACGCAAGGAAGAAGAAACCAAGTCAGCAGGAGGGATTGTGCTGCCCGGTTCTGCAGCTGAAAAGCCCGCCCAGGGTGAAGTGCTGGCGGTTGGCCCAGGCCGGGTCATGGAAAATGGCGAAAAGCGTCCGGTTGATCTGAAGGTGGGTGACACAGTGGTATTCGGCAAATACGCCAGCAACACCATCAAGATTGACGGGGAAGAGCTGCTTATCCTCAGCGAAAACGAAATCTACGGTGTCATCGAGGCCTGATCCCCGGCGCTCTGACCCACTCCTCTTGAACACGACATTTTGATTACAGGAACTTAAGAAAATGGCTAAAGACGTAAAATTCGGTGATCCCGCGCGCCAGAAAATGCTCAAAGGCGTAAACATTCTGGCAGACGCTGTGAAAGTAACCCTCGGCCCTAAAGGCCGCAATGTGGTGCTGGACAAATCCTACGGCGCCCCGACAGTCACCAAGGACGGCGTGTCCGTGGCCAAAGAGATCGAACTGAAAGACAAGTTCGAGAACATGGGCGCCCAGATGGTGAAGGAAGTGGCGTCTCAGACGTCCGACGTGGCCGGTGACGGTACCACCACGGCAACAGTGCTGGCCCAGGCCATCCTGAATGAAGGCCTCAAGTCAGTCGCCGCGGGCATGAACCCGATGGACCTGAAGCGCGGCATCGACAAGGCTGTAAAGGCCATGGTCGAAGAGATCAGCAAGCTCTCCATCCCCTGCACGGACTCCAAGGCGATTGCCCAGGTCGGTACCATCTCTGCAAACTCCGATGAAGACATTGGCGCCATCATTGCCGAAGCCATGGAAAAAGTGGGCAAGGAAGGCGTTATTACCGTGGAAGAAGGCTCCGGCTTCGACAACGAGCTGGACGTCGTGGAAGGCATGCAGTTCGATCGCGGCTATCTGTCTCCCTACTTCATCAACAATCAGGACAACATGAGCGCCGAGCTTGAAAACCCGGTGATCCTGCTGGTCGACAAAAAGATCTCCAACATCCGCGAAATGCTGCCCGTGCTGGAATCCGTTGCCAAGTCCGGTCGCCCCCTGCTGGTGATTGCGGAAGACGTAGAAGGCGAAGCGCTTGCGACGCTGATCGTCAACAACATGCGCGGCATCGTCAAAGTAGCGGCTGCCAAGGCACCTGGTTTCGGTGACCGTCGCAAGGCCATGCTCGAAGACATTGCCATCCTGACTGGCGGCACTGTGATTTCCGAAGAAGTCGGCTTGAGCCTGGAGAGCGCCACGCTGGAACACCTGGGTCACGCCAAGAGCGTGGTCCTGTCCAAGGAAAACACCACCATCATCGACGGCGCTGGTGACTCCAAGATCATCGAAGGCCGCGTAGCGCAGATTCGTCGTCAGATCGAAGACACCTCTTCTGACTACGACAAGGAAAAACTGCAGGAGCGCGTGGCCAAGCTGGCCGGTGGCGTGGCAGTGATCAAGGTCGGTGCCGGCACCGAGATGGAAATGAAAGAGAAGAAAGCCCGTGTGGAAGACGCACTGCACTCTACCCGCGCTGCGGTGGAAGAGGGCGTGGTCCCCGGCAGAAAGTGGAAGGCCTGAAGGGCGACAACGAAGATCAGAACGTGGGTATCGCGCTGCTGCTGCGCGCTGTTACGTCCCCGCTGCGTCAGATCGTGCAGAACGCAGGCGACGAGCCTTCCGTGGTGCTGGACAAGGTCAAGGCCGGCACAGGCAATTACGGCTACAACGCTGCCACTGGTCTGTACGTGGACATGGTTGAAGCGGGCATCATCGACCCGGCCAAGGTGACCCGCAGCGCGCTGCAGGCCGCTGGCTCTGTCGCTGGTCTGATGATCACTACCGAATGCATGATCTGCGACATCGTCGAAGACAAGCCTTCTGGCGGTGGCGGAGACATGGGCGGTATGGGTGGCATGGGTGGCATGGGCGGCATGATGTAACGTCCGACCCCTGTTGGAGCTTGCTTGCAAGCGAACCCGACTCTGTGGGAGCGGACTTGTCCGCGAACCAGCCAGAAAACCCCGCTTCGGCGGGGTTTTTTTTGAATCGGTCATCGCCGCCTGGCAAGCTCCTTTGCTACTAAAAAAAAAGGGAGACCTCGCAGTCTCCCTTTCCGGATATGAAAGCATATTGAAATGCTCTCAAGTGACAGGGCATCTACCTAGTTATTGGGACTCCAGTCAATCGACACCCAGTAGCGTCGGCCGAATGGATCCTGTAGACGGCTTTCGAACCCAGCGCCTACGCCCAGTTCAGGAGTTGGCTGTGGCATCGTGTTGAACATATTGGTCATGCCTGCGCTCAGTGTTATCTGGCTGTCCAGATACTGATCGAGCACATAGGCATACTGCACGTTCCAGATGTCCTGACCATGGATCTTGCGTGGCGCAACCCAGCCCTGGCTGTAGCGGTCGACGAGCACGTTGTCCCAGATTACACTGGAGTAGAAATTGCTTGAAAGGCTGGCACTGTGCTTGTCAAGAAACCAATTCAGCATGAATGTCCCTTTGAATTCAGGCAAAGGCGGCACGATGGAGGTATTGGCATTCTGACGGCCATTGGCATCCTTTGTTCCGCCGGTCAGATCCGCGTACTCGTAATTCAGAAACTGCGACAGAGTCAGGGTGGGTTCGAAAGTTCCCCAATTGTCGCTCTCATACGTGTAGCGAGCCCGCGCATCGAGCAGATCAATCCACAGCGAGCTGATGTTGGCTGACTGGCGAATCACCCTGGTAACGCGCTGGCTTACTGGATCACGATACACGATTTGCTGGTTTTCAGGTTTGGCCAACCAGTCATTGGCGCGCAAACGCGTCGGTGAACCTGGTGTTCTGACATACTGCTCCTTCGTCAAGCCATTCTGACTGAGAAAGCGCCCAAACTCCGCGTTTACAACGTCATCATTGGTCAAGGCGCGGATGCGGTCCACATACTCCACTTTCTGATAGTCCACGCTGATGCTCAGGCCTTCGAGAGTGCCATCTGGCTCCCAGGTGAATCCGACGTTGGTAGTTTCCGATGTTTCGGGCACCAGAGCGGGGTTACCAGCAAGACAGGTGGTTCCGCCAGTCAGATCGATTGGAGTGAAGGGATCAGTACCAGAGAACAACTCCGTACAGTTGGAATTTGGATCGAAGGGACGGATGCTGAACGCTGTCGGGGCCAGGAAGCTTTGACCCCAGGACCCACGTATAGCCAGTGTAGGCAGTGCCTCCCAACGCAAGGCGACCTTCGGAGTCGTTGAATCCAGACCGAAATCAGCGAATCGCTCATGGCGTCCGGCCACTTGCAAAGCCAAACTCTCCAGTATGGGCACTTCAATCTCTGCGAAAGCCGCTTTCACTGAGCTGGCATAGTACTCGTCCGTCGGAACAGTCGAGAAGATATTGGTGTTGTAGTTCTGCTTCAGCATTGAGTAGGGGTTGGCGAAGGTCCAGCCCTGCGAGTCCCGCCACTGGTAGCCGGTGGCCATTTGCACGGCGCCTGCCGGTACATTGAACAGCTCACCGGTAGCCACTACCTCCGCAATCTCCAGCATGTCGCGTGACGTCTCGCCATTGTTGGGCTGGAACAACCAGTCCACCAATTGCTGCGAATTCTTGGTCTTGCTTTCGACGTAGAAAGGCGAGCGGCTGTCCGCTGATCCAAAGGGGTTGAACCACTCGTTGCCATTCGGCCCGCCTTTGCCTATCAGAGCATTTTGCAAGCGGGGCAGGCTCAGGGTGACACTGTCGCGGTTGGACACGCGATTTTCCTGTCTGGAGTAATAGGCAGTGGCGGTCCATGTGTCGCTCAGATCAATGTAGGAAGCCAGCTTCCAGCGGTCGGCGTACTCTGTGACTTCGGATAGCAGTGCGCCGGAGGATCTTTCCAGATGACTTGGCCAGGTCGCGTTGGCAGTAAAAGGGCGCCAGTCATAAGGAACCACATCATAGCCAAAGGGATTGGCTGGATGGTTGGCCGGGATCAACACGGCACCACGGTTATTCTCTGATACTGCCGTTGATGTGCTGCCCCGCCCGGTACGAAAGCGGAAGTTGAGATTGGTCTGCAATTCGAAGCGCGCCCAGTCAGTGGCCTGCCACGTCAGGTTGGAGTACAGGTTCTGCTCTTCGATCTCGGCTGCATACGCATGCACCTTGGAGTAATTGTAGCGACAGGTTGCCGTCGTCGCAGCCGAAGCCACAGGAGTGCGGACACCGGAGGGCGTGTTGTGGGCTTTAGTGAGATCTTCCAGGCCCTGATTGTAGGTTCCACAACTAGGATCTATGCGGCTTGGAGCTACCACCGTTCCGCCGTGACCGGCGCCTATGTTTGCCGCGCCATTGTTGACGCGACGGAAATTACCTGGATTGCCAGAAGTCGATGAGCCATCGGCCATCCTCCATGCGTCGGGGCGTTCGAAAGGCATCAAAGAGGTTTTCTTCGTAAACTCGTAGGCGCCTACCCAGTTCACGCCATTGTCAAAGGATTTACCCAGCAGAAACGACATGGCGGGCTCTTCCATATCCGCATTTTCCGTTCTGGAATAATAGGCACGTGCCCGGAAGCCTTCAAATTCCTTGATTGGCAGCATGTTGACCACACCGGCAACCGCATCAGATCCGTACAGCGCGGAGCCACCGTCCAATACCACTTCCATGCGTTGAGTAGCGATGTCGGGCAGCAGGGCCGTAATTGCGTTGCTCACCACACGAACGCCATCCATCAATACCAGGGTGCTGTTTTCACCCAGGCCACGCAGGTTGAACTGGGTGCCATTGGAGGTTTGGTTGCCGTCGGCAGAACCCAGTACGTTGTTCACCACATTGGTATTCTGGGTAAAAGAGAGGTTACGGACGTATTGCGCCATGGTGGGGGCGCCCGAGGTATAAAAATCTTCCTGCGAGACAGTCTCTACAGGCGACGCTCCAGCAAACTTACTGTTGCGGATGTAGGACCCTGTGACTACGACTTCTTCAACTTCGGGGTCACCTGCCGCTGCAGGTGCCTGGGCGTGAGCGACCAGTGGCAGTGAAAGAGAAGCAACGAGACAGGAATGGATCAGATGACGCAGTTGCCCGCGCCGGGTGAAGTTCAGCATTTTTTATCTCCAGTGTTGGCCCCCAACCTTAAGTCGATGGAAGGCCTTTATTATTAAGATATCAATAAGTTGGTGCTGAATAGGGCACTACTTGATTATCACTGGAAACTACATGCAGGACGCAAATCCCATACGTCGATATACAACCACTTCGCCTTATGTGTCCTAATGGCACCAGAAATCCGGAGTGGAAGCAAGCCGGCTTGCAATTGCGCCGACCCGTCGTCAGATCGAAGACACTTGTGCTGATTACGACAAGGAAAAACTGCAGGAACGCGTGGCCCGGCTGTGTGGGAGA
>Ga0255131_1000758_pt1 | contig 10170 bp, 7 predicted proteins | sample Law_Yuk_RepC_8d_FD_188554 | JGI IMG/M metagenome (GOLD analysis project Ga0255131, IMG submission 188554) | Freshwater microbial communities from St. Lawrence River, New York, United States - Law_Yuk_RepC_8d | ecosystem: Environmental > Aquatic > Freshwater > River | place: USA: New York... | reverse complement strand
CGCGTGCACGATCAAGAGCAAAGGCCTCAACGAAAGTTGAGGCCTTTTTTTATGCTCTGACGGAGTCAGCATTCAGAGAATGCTAGCGACGGAAGAGCATAAAAAAAGCCAACGCGGCGCGTTGGACTTTGGTATTGCAGGACTAAACAGTAGGGAAAGCCGCGCGCAGCGCGGCAATCCCGTGGCATGGATCCAAGCTTGCTTGAGCGTGAGGGGCTGGTCATAAAAAAAGCCAACGCGTAGCGTTGGACTTTGGTATTGCAGGACAAAACAGTAGGGAAAGCCGCGCCTATACCATTCAAGGTTGGATTAAGGGCGTTAACAGCAATACGATGTCCGCTGTGCGTGACCCAGGCCGCGATGGTGATGTATCCCTTGCTGGTAACACCCACAGCAAAGTAGCAACGGATGCCTTTGGCTATACCCTTGGGTACTTTGCTGGCGATTACAACCCCATTGGAACCTTTACCACCGCCAGTAAGTTTGAGGCCAGTACCGCTGGTAGTGATTTACTCGCTGCCCGTAGTGACCTATGGAACGGAAACATTTCCCACATGGTTACTTGTTTGCCCAAAGCCAGTGATTACGCTGCAAACCAAACCATCACTCCCGAGGCTTTTGGTAGTGCCTATCAATACGACCAGTTGAATAGACTATCTAGTAGCCGCGCGTTTACCAATATCAACACCACCACCAACCAATGGCAGTCTGGTGCCGGTACAAACCCCTCAGCATACGCCACAGACTATACCTATGATGCCATGGGAAACATTCTCACACAAAAGAGAAATGGCGGTGGGACATCTGCTATCGCACTGGATGAATTAACCTATAACTACCACACCACCACCGATGGTTTGGTCTCCAATAGGTTGTACCAGGTAAATGATGTGGTTTCTGCGGGGAATTATTCTGACGACATTGACGATCAAGGCACCTTTAACAACACCCACTCCACCATTGAAACCGCAAACAACTATGGTTACGACGAGCTAGGCAATCTAGTACGCGATGTACAGGAAGAAATTGCCAGCATTGAATGGACCGTCTACGGCAAAATGAAGAAAATCACCCGAAACTCCAGCAGTTCCAAAGCAGATCTGGAGTTTGGGTATGACGCCTCAGGCAACCGCCTGTGGAAGAAAGTAACGCCCAAAGGCAGTGGCGCTGTCATCTCCACTTATTACTATCTTCGTGATGCACAAGGAAACGAAATGTGTCGTTACGTTAAATATACCAATACTAGCAGCCAACTCATGTACGTGGCCCAAGAGCATAGCATCTATGGATCTTCGCGTGTGGGTGTAGATGGACGTAAGGACACACTCTATAAAGCAGGTAGCTATTCTCTCGCCTGGGGCGGCGTTAGCACATCGCGCAGAGAGTTGGGCTTGAAATCATTTGAACTCGCAAACCACCTCGGAAACGTCCTGGTAACCGTCTCTGATAAACCCGTTTATAAGGTCTCTAGTACGACTATCTTCTTCCAACCCGAAATTACCTCCATCTCCGATTATTATCCATTCGGGGCGCCTATAAATGGGCGAAGCTACTCGAGTAACGAGTATAGGTTCGGGTACAATACCCAAGAAAAAACCGATGAAATATCCGGACCCGGTAATCATAATACAGCTCAGTTTTGGGAGTATGATACAAGGCTGGTTAGAAGGTGGAATACCGATCCAGTCGTAAAGCCTTGGGAAAGTCTGTATGCCTGTTTAAGTGATAATCCAATATTACTAAACGATCCGGATGGTGATGATGTAGTAAATGGAGATAGGTTGACTGCCGATAAAAAAAAGGGGGCGATGGGAGAGGCAAACAATAGACTTTCTGATTTCAAAGCAAATCACCAAATCGATGACGATACGAAGAGGGAAGATTTTTTATCTCAAGGTGGGGCTAAGCAAGAATGGAAGAAATACGAAGGTTTGATAAAGGAAGCCGAGGAAGCAACTAAGGAATTTAACGGAGCGGATGCACGTGCAGAATTTACGCAAGGAATTATTGACAATTGGAAGATTAGCGCTCCCAATTTGTTTTTTGAAGTGGATAATCAATCAACGGATTTTCGGCTTGAGAGTTTTTATTTTGACCCTGCAAAAGAGGACGCATTTGGATTTACATGGCCAGCATTCCCGAACGTAAATGGAATCTTACAAGCACCTAAAGACATGTTAGTACAAATTGCTGAAGGAGTAAATGTGTCTTCAAAAGATCCAGAAACGGAAGAATATTCATTGAATCATGAGGCCGGCCATTTCCTTTATTTCGTAAAGTTTCCAGCGGAATATGCCAGATATTATGCTGAATCCGTAGGAAACAATACCTATGTGGATGGAGGACATGGAGAGACGAATGAAAGCGGTAAGGTTGCAACTAAATATGGAAAATTGAAAGATATTCCTTCACCATCTCCTGCTATATTACTTAAAGGCAATTAATGCGAACAAAAGATGAATGAACGAAATAAGAGCTTCTTGTATGTTACAAAAACAGGATGTAAAGTTTTGTTTTGTTTAGTTATTCTATGTGGCTGTAGAGTAACTAAAATAAAAACAGTTTGTTTAAGAGGAGTGAGTGAAAACACGGCTTCATTTGAAAGAAAAATCTTACGACAGATTGATTCTGTATATAAATCAACACCGGATTTCAAGTTTAAAAAAATAGTAGGGTCAAGATGTGTAAATGATACAATTATTGAAGTCAAAGTTCTAAATACCCATTCTACTTACTGCTTATTCTACTTCAATAACAATGTTCACCTAATCGAGGTCCATATTATATTGCCACCCGTGTATTAATCAGCTTGGGCGTTAGAACGTGGTCGCTTTTTTTATCTCAACCAGTGAAAAAAACGCTGACGACATACCCTATTCGTCGCTCTAATTTGACCCCACTTCATTTGAACTACTCACAACTCTATTTACCCAATGTTTAACTCCTTACTATGCATCATTGATTATACTTTACCGAGGGGGTCAATTTCATTCCAACGAAGAGGTGTATGTTTGTCCGATTATTCCACATCAGTAAACCACCAATATTTGCAATGGTAAAAGTTACACCACTGTTATTGGTGTAAAGCAACGGGATGGTTTTACTAGAGGTAACAATGTAACCCGCACCCGAACCAGTGCTAATGACATCATTGATCAATACCGCGGAACCACAATTCACTTGGGTAATTACACCGGAATTTATCAAAAGCAAATTGCTTGTATAGCCGGCCGCCATCCCTTGTCCGGATGATGAAATGTCTAAACTCGTCAATTTTGCCACCGATCCAGTGGGTACCATACTAAATGTAGCTGCATCGTTCAGACTTTTATACATATTACCATCCCCCGCGGCAATCCAAATTTCAGATGTTCCCCCAAGGGCTTTGATTTTGTTAAGGTTATTGGGTTTTGTACTCAATACGCTGGTATTCCAAGTGCCGGAGTATTTTCGAATTGTTCAAACCCACTTTTAACTAAAAAATGCCAATTTAACTTTAGGGGGTCAATTTGCAGCGACGAAAGGGGGTCAATTTGACCGGCGTATACAGTATAGGCAAATCAATGATGCATAATAAGGAGTTAAACAATGGTAACATTGGGTATTTTTGGATGTGAGTAGTTCCGACGCAAATGAGTCAGTTTACAGCGGCGAATAGGGTTTGTCGTCAGCGTTTTTTGCACTAAACCTCTGGTCCAGGATTCAGGGAGTATTATAACTTAATGATATTGTAAAACTACCCGAAAAAGAAAAAGAAGCCTTATTAATGAGTGTAGATGCTTTCTTGAGCTGTGGGGGCTCAAAAAATTTCAGAATAACTTTTCCGTTTACACACTTTATGGGATACTACCAGCCCCATTAATTCGAGGCTTTTTCTTTTAAATTAACGCATTTCGTTATTGGATTATCAGGTACCCACTGTAACCCATTTCCAAAACCACTTAAAGCTTTAAAAATAAGCTTCTCGTCTATGTTTGCACAAGTATATTCATAGACAAGTTCAGCTATCTTTTTCCCTGTATAATCATTGTAAATAATTATCTCAAAGGTATTCTTTGGTAGTATGGTAATATTTACCCACACACCTCCATCCTTTCCTCCAAGCCATTTTGATGTTGCAGGAACTATCCCATCCATTTTTTTTAACATTTTAGCCTCTCGCGCAGTTGTACATCCTTGTATAAAAAGGAATAACACAGCAAAAAGAGATATATAAAATTTAACCACCATTTCCTTGTTGTTCTATTTCTTTATCCATGTCCTGTTCATCTTCGGAAGGAATATATTCTCCACCTCTTGTTGTTTTACCTGTTTTAGGATCATATCCGACTCTTGTAGCTCCACTCTTAATAACTTCTTTAATCATCTTTACTGGTCTTGGGCTTGTGTTCTCGGGTATAGTTGAATTTTCCTTGCTTTCCTGTACTACGTCACAGCTAAAAGTACCACAGTTGTTTTCTAGAAGTTTATACGGCTCTCTGTCAGGATTATTATTTTCTTCTAATTTTTTCTCATGGATTTCCTTTGCTTTTGCAAACTCATCTTGATTTAAAGGAACTTCTGCTGCTTCAATACGACCACCATGCCCCGCTTCTTTTGATACAACTGAAAACACTTGTGACAATGATTCTTCAGTTGGTAAACCATCTTCACCAAATTGAACAGTCCCAACTTTATGTATACTATTTAAAGTTCTCGCTACTCCTTTGCCTTCCTTATCATAACGCCCATATTCAACATAATAAGCATCTCCATTTGTCGGGTCAACAATTAATGAGCCTGCATGACCTAATCCACCCCTTTTTCCTAACTTAGTAGATATTTTGTAATCAGGGAATACAACAATGTATGCTTCAAGTCCATCTAAGTCAATGGCTGCAATAGGCATATTTGATGCAAACTGATATGGTGTAAGCATTGGGTACTTACGGGTCAATGGGTCAACACTTAAAAACCTACCTAATCTTGGGTCAAATACTCTAAATCCATAATCTTGTGTTTGGGCTTCACCATCACCCTCTTTTCCATTAAACCCAAACCTATAATCATTACCGAAGGCGGCGGAACGTCCTTGTATAGGAGCACCGAAGGGATAATAATCGGATATTGAGGATATTTCAGGATTAAAGTATACAACCCCACTAGAAACCTTATAAATGGGTTTATCGGAGACGGTTACCAGGACGTTTCCGAGGTGGTTTGCGAGTTCAAAGGATTTGAGACCCAGTGCCCTTCGCGATGTGCCAACCCCGCCCCAAGTAGGCGTATATACACCACCCATATACAAAGTATCTTTACGTCCATCTACACCAACGCGAGAAGATCCATAGATGCTATGTTCCTCGGCAACGTACATAAGCTGGCTGCTGGTGTTGGTATATTTAACGTAACGACACATTTCGTTTCCTTGTGCATCACGAAGATAGTAATAAGTGGAGGTGACAGCGCCACTGCCTTTGGGTGAAACTTTCTTCCACAGGCGGTTACCTGAGGCGTCATACCCAAACTCCAGATCAGCTTTTGTACTGCCAGAGTTTCGGGTGATTTTCTTCATTTTCCCGTAGACAGTCCATTCAATGCTGGCAATTTCTTCCTGTGCATCGCGTACTAGATTGCCTAGCTCGTCGTAACCGTAGTTGTTAGCGGTTTCAATGGTGGAGTGGGTGTTGTTAAAGGTGCCTTGATCGTCAATGTCGTCAGAATAATTTCCCGCAGAAACCACATCATTTACCTGGTACAACCTATTGGAGACCAAGCCATCGGTGGTGGTGTGATAGTTGTAGGTTAATTCATCCAGTGCTGTAGCAGATGCCCCACCGCCATTTCTCTTTTGTGTGAGAATGTTTCCCATGGCATCATAGGTATAGTCTGTTGCATAGGCCGTGGGGTTAGTGCCGGCACCAGACTGCCATTGGTTGATGGTGGTGTTGATATTGGTAAATACTCTGCTGCTAGCTAGTCGATTCAACTGATAGTATTGATAAGCACTACCAAAAGCCTCGGGAGTGATGGTTTGGTTTGTGGCGTAATCACTGGCTTTGGGTAAACAAGTGACCATATGGGAAATGTTTCCGTTCCATAGGTCGCTACGAGCAGCTAACATATCACTACCAGTGGTACTGGCCTCAAACTTGCTGGTGGTGGTAAAGGTTCCAATGGGGTTGTAATCGCCAGCAAAGTACCCAAGGGTATAGCCAAAGGCATCGGTTGCTACTTTTGCGTGGGTGTTACCACCCAGGGATAAATCACCATCGCGGCCTGGGTCACGCACTGCGGACATCGTATTGCTGTTAACACCCTTAATCCAACCTTGAATGGTATAGGCGTAATCCAACCCTTGAACTTTTAGATCCCCCAATTCAGCGCGAGACAGCGGACCGTGTTTGTAATACTGATAGTTGGCATCCTTATCCCACAGGATGGCATCTTTGCTGGTTTCTACTTGAACAATTCTGTTATCAGCATCGTAGGTGTAGCGGTGGTGGTATTCATCACGTTGTCCTGGACTGTAATCCACTTGGTTTACCTTGCCACTGATGAGATCATACTGATAATAAAGGTGTTTGTACTGATTGCTCACGGCGGCCAGATCCGGCACATCTTGCACCAAATGGTCTACATTGCCGTGAACATCATAGCTGTAATAGGTTGCATGCCCAAACCCGGTGGTTGCACCGGCGCTGAGGGCCGTATGTACATCCATGTAATAATAGAGTCATTAGCTTCTAGTTTCTTCAATCATCCAAAATAAGATGATTTATTATTTTCCATTCACCATTCTCTTTTATTAAACCAACATTTAAAATTAAATTCTTCTTTTGATTAACGAGTTGAACCCTAGCACCAACTGGGTTTACTTTGGGTGTAGTATAATCACCTAAGACAATATATTCGCGGTTTTTTATTATGTCTTTCTTTATTATTCTGACTTTTATTTTCCCTTTTCTAAGTTTTATTGGTGTATTTTTTGTCAAGATGTCATTCTCAATAATAATAATCCTCTTTGACTTATAGACACTGTCAAATTGGGGGCTATTAATAATTAAATTCAATATTTTTTCTTTCTCTAAATTATATTTTTGAATATTAAATGATTCCTGTGAAAATCCTGAAATACTATTTGTAATTTGAAATATTATTAGTGTTATTCTACCTATCATATTCATTTTGCGTAGTTTATGGATTATTCTATTTCAGCAGGAGCAGCTTCTTTTTTAGGATATAAGGAAGGGTCTCCTTTCATATTATCCTCATTCATTTGACCATAACCCCTAAATTTATAACCATCTAGCCCAGGTAGTTTCCAACTTCCATTTTTTTGTTTTTCAAAAGTAAAAGATTTCTCTCCGTAATTTTTTTGTTCTGAGGTTGAGCTAGTGCTTAGCGTTTTCAGTGTCAAAGTCTCTATTATACTTCCAGCAGAATTTTTATATGAACCCGTAACCGGCAACTCAGATAAAAGAACTGCATGACCCTCCATATCTGCTGATTCTCCCATAAAAACAATGTCACCAAGTTCTCCTTTTAAAATATCAGTGACAAATGACCTGTCTGTACCATCTCCCGCTTTAAACCAATTTTCACCACCTTTAGGGGTTGAGCGACCAACAAATCCGCCTGATTTTGTTGAAAATCCAGTAGACTTTAATAAAGGTGTAATATTCCCTCCAGAGTTCATGTAAGCTATAAAACATGATTCATAACAAACAACCCTTGTTGGTACCTCACCAGAGGTAAATCTCCATCTATTATCTGTTGGTCCAAACCATGGTCTGTCATAATCTGAAAGTATACCTTTATTAACCATGTTTTGACGTGCCCAAGTTAATGCTGGAATATTTTCACCTCCCCTAAGGTCAATAAAATAAATAGAATTATTGTTGAATGATGCATATGCAGAAATATAGGGAAACTTCTCCGCTAATGGATCCAGCGCCAACCACCTACCCAATCGCGCATCATGTATTCGGTATTCAAATGCATAGCTATTCCCTTCGCCTTTGGATTCACCATCTAATTCTTTTCCATTAAACCCAAACCTATAATCATTACCGAAGGCGGCGCTTCGACCTGCGATAGGTGCCCCGAAGGGATAATAATCGGAGATGGAGGATACTTCTGGCTGGAAATAGATAGAGCCACTAGAAGCCTTATAAACGGGTTTATCGGAGACGGTTACCAGGACGTTTCCTAGGTGATTGGCGAGTTCAAAGGATTTCAGGCCTAACTCTCGGCGTGATGTGCCAACCCCGCCCCAAGTATTCGTATATACAGCACCCATATACAACGTATCCTTACGATTATCTACACCGACTCTAGAAGATCCATAGATGCTATGCTCTTGGGCCACGTACATGAGTTGGCTGCTAGTATTGGTATATTTAACGTAACGACACATTTCGTTTCCTTGTGCATCACGAAGATAGTAATAAGTGGAGGTGACAGCGCCACTGCCTTTGGGAGTTACTTTCTTCCACAGGCGGTTACCTGAGGCGTCATACCCAAACTCCAGATCAGCTTTCGTACTGGCAGAGTTTCGGGTGATTTTCTTCATTTTGCCGTAGACAGTCCATTCAATGCTGGCAATTTCTTCCTGTGCATCGCGTACTAGATTCCCTAGCTCGTCATACCCATAGTTATTAGCGGTTTCAATGGTGGAGTGGGTGTTGTTAAAGGTGCCTTGATCGTCAATATCATCAGTATAATTCCCCGCAGAAACCACATCATTTACCTGGTACAACCTATTGGAGACCAAACCATCGGTGGTGGTGTGGTAGTTGTAGGTTAATTCATCCAGTGCGATAGCAGAAGTCCCACCGCCATTTCTCTTTTGTGTGAGAATGTTTCCCATGGCATCATAGGTATAGTCTGTGGCGTATGCTGAGGGGTTCGTGCCGGCACCAGACTGCCACTGGTTGGTGGTGGTGTTGATATTGGTAAACGCGCGGCTACTAGATAGTCTATTCAACTGATCGTATTGATAGGCACTACCAAAAGCCTCGGGAGTGATGGTTTGGTTTGCAGCGTAATCACTGGCTTTGGGTAAACAAGTAACCATATGGGAAATGTTTCCGTTCCATAGGTCGCTGCGGGCAGCGAGTAAATCACTACCAGCGGTAATGGCCTCAGACTTACTGGCGGTGGTAAAGGTTCCAATGGGGTTGTAATCGCCGGCAAAGTACCCAAGGGTATAGCCAAAGGCATCGGTTGCTACTTTTGCATGGGTGTTTCCACCCAGGGATAAATCACCATCGCGGCCTGGGTCACGCACTGCGGACATCGTATTGCTGTTAACGCCCTTAATCCAACCTTGAATGGTATAGGCGTAATCCAACCCTTGAACTTTTAGATCGCCCAATTCAGCGCGAGACAGCGGACCGTGTTTGTAATACTCGTAATTGGCATCTTTATCCCACAGGATGGCATCTTTGCTGGTTTCTACTTGAACAATTCTGTTATCAGCATCATAACTGTAGCGGTGGTGGTATTCATCGGGTTGCCCTGGACTGTAATCCACTTGATTTACCTTGCCGCTGATGAGATCATACTGATAATAAAGGTGTTTGTACTGATTGCTTACAGCAGCCAGATCCGGCACATCTTGTACCAAGTGGTCTACATTGCCGTGAACATCATAGCTGTAATAGGTTGCATGCCCAAAGCCGTTGGTTGCACCGGCGCTGAGGGTCGAATGTACATCCATGTAATAAACCGCCGTAACCCGTTTTTTCGTGTTTCTCTGGGAGATTACGCCACTGGGACCTTGCTGGTTATCATAAAAAGTTTGGGTAATTTCTGTGCGTGTGGTGCTGCCCCCGTTGGAAATCCAAGTAGATAACAAAGCGTCGTCTATTTGTCGACCCGATAAAGTAGTCTCTATTCGGTCTGCTGTGGCCTTTTCTCCCACTTCAGTAATTCTACCCAACGGATCATACAATGTATAACTGTAGGCTTGGCGCGGCAATCCCTTTAAATCAATCATAAAACTTGCCGTCTTCGTCAATTTTGCCGATGTAGCCAGTTTTGAAGGCGGGAGCACGATCGGGAAAAGAATCACAGGTACGTTGGTCAAATGCTTCTTTGGTTGAAAACGCCGAAATGATCACCCATCCCTCCTTTTTCATGATGTTGCGTAACAATGTCTCTCGGTCCTGTGGTGCTACCGCTCGT
>Ga0255131_1000756_pt1 | contig 10190 bp, 5 predicted proteins | sample Law_Yuk_RepC_8d_FD_188554 | JGI IMG/M metagenome (GOLD analysis project Ga0255131, IMG submission 188554) | Freshwater microbial communities from St. Lawrence River, New York, United States - Law_Yuk_RepC_8d | ecosystem: Environmental > Aquatic > Freshwater > River | place: USA: New York... | reverse complement strand
ACTTGGTGCTGCGCAGCCTGCAGACTGGCGAGCACACCGACTGGGCCCTGGCCTCGGTGGTGCTCAAGACCGTGGTGCTCTACGCCATCATGGTCACCGGCGCGATCTGGGAAAAAGTCGTCTTCGGCCAGTACCTGTTCGCCCCCGCCTTCTATTGGGAAGACGTGGTCAGCATGGGGGTGATGGCCCTTCACACCGCCTATGTCTGGGCTTGGTGGCAAGGCGCCTGGAGCGCCAACGACTTGCTGCTGCTGGCCTTGGCCGCGTACGGCAGCTACGCCATCAACGCCGCGCAGTACATCCGCAAGCTGCGCATGGCGCGGCTGCAAAAACAACCTTCCTCCACCTCTTTGCCCGACACGGGTGCACAGGCCAGCACATGAGCACCGTCATCCCGATCCGCGCAGAAACTGCTGGTTGCACCGACGTCGTGCCCTTGGTCGAACGCGGACAGCGCGAGGTGTTTTGTGGCCTGACCGGCATCATCTGGCTGCACCGCAAAATTCAAGACGCCTTCTTTTTGGTGGTGGGCTCACGCACCTGCGCCCACCTGATCCAGTCGGCCGCGGGCGTGATGATCTTTGCCGAGCCCCGCTTTGGCACCGCCATCATCGACGAGCGCGACCTGGCAGGCCTGGCCGATGTGCACGAAGAACTCGACCGCGTGGTGGGCCAGTTGCTGGCGCGCCGCCCCGACATCCGCCTGTTGTTTTTGGTCGGCTCCTGCCCTTCCGAAGTCATCAAGCTCGACCTGTCGCGCGCCGCCGAGCGCCAGAACCGGATCCACCACCCCGCCGTGCGCGTGCTCAACTACTCGGGCAGCGGCATCGAAACCACCTTCACCCAAGGCGAAGACGCTTGCCTGGCGGCCATGGTGCCCACCTTGCCCGCCAGTGCACCCGACGCCAGCGCAAACAGCGCCCCCGCCCTGATGGTGGTCGGCACCCTGGCCGATGTGGTGGAAGACCAGATGCGCAGCCTGCTCGAGCGCATGGGTGTGCAGGTCAGCTTCTTCCCTCCACGCCACAGCCAGGCCATGCCGGCAGTCGGCGCCAACACCCGCTTTTTGTTGGCCCAGCCCTTTTTGGCCGACACCGCCCGCGCCTTGCAGTCGCGCGGCGCGCAGCACCTGGCCGCGCCCTTTCCGCTGGGCGTGGAAGGCACCACCGCCTGGCTGCAGGCGGCCGCCACCGAGTTTGGCGTGGCCCCCGAGGTGTTCGAACAAGCCACCGCCGCCCCCCGCCAGCGCGCCGAAAAAGCCCTGGCCATGCAGCGCGAGATGCTGCAGGACCAACGCATCTTCTTCTTCCCCGACTCGCAACTCGAAATCCCGCTGGCGCGCTTTGTGCACCGCGAACTGGGCATGCAGTTGGTGGAAGTGGGCACGCCCTATTTGCACCGCCAGCACATGGCCGCCGAGCTGGCCTTGCTGCCTGCCGGCACGCGCATCAGCGAAGGCCAGGATGTGGAGCGGCAGCTCGACCGCTGCGTCGCCGACGCGCCCGATCTGGTGGTCTGTGGCCTGGGCCTGGCCAACCCGCTCGAAGCCCAAGGCATCACCACCAAATGGGCCATCGAGCTGGTCTTCACCCCCATCCAGGGCTACGAACAGGCGGCCGATCTGGCCGGTTTGTTCAGCCGTCCCCTCAAACGCCGCCTGAAGCTGGCGGCCTGAAAGCGCAGGAACACCCCATGCAACTGACGCTCTGGACTTACGAAGGCCCGCCCCATGTGGGCGCGATGCGCGTGGCCACCGCCATGACCGACGTGCACTATGTGCTGCACGCACCGCAGGGCGACACCTACGCCGACCTGCTGTTCACCATGATCGAGCGCTTGCCGCGCCGCCCGCCCGTCACCTACACCACCTTCCAGGCGCGAGACCTGGGGGGCGACACGGCCGAGCTGTTCAAGGACGCGGCCCGCCAGGCCATGGCACGCTTTGAGCCTGCCGCCATGCTGGTGGGCTCGTCTTGCACCGCCGAGTTGATCCAGGACGACCCGGGCGGTCTGGCCCAGGCCCTGCAACTGAACATCCCCGTGGTGGCGCTGGAGCTGCCCTCTTACCAGCGCAAGGAAAACTGGGGCGCCAGCGAGACTTTTTACCAACTGTGCCGGCACCTGGTGCACAAGCCCGACAGCACCGAAAAGCCCGCCAAGGCTCGGCCCAGCTGCAACATCCTCGGCCCCAGCGCCCTGGGCTTTCGCCACCGCGACGACGTCAAGGAAATCACCCAGTTGCTGAACCAATTGGGCGTGGACGTGGCCGTGGTCGCGCCCCTGAACGCCAGCGTGGCCGACATCCAGAAGCTGGCCGAGGCCGACTTCAACGTGGTGCTCTACCCCGAAATCGGTCTGGCCACCGCACAGTGGCTGCAGCGCCAGTTCGACCAGCCCTACACCAAGACCGTGCCGCTGGGCAGCCACGCCACGCGCGACTTCATCGCCGAGGTCTGCACCCTCACCGGCCTGGCCCAGCCCGCGCAAGACCCGAGCAACGCACACGCCCACTGGTACGCCAAGTCGGTCGACTCGACCTACCTGACCGGCAAGCGGGTCTATATTTTTGGCGACGCCACCCACGTGGTGGCCGCTGCCCGCGTCGCCAGCCAGGAGATGGGCTTTGAGGTGGTGGGCCTGGGCACCTACAGCCGCGAATTTGCCCGCGAGGTGCGCGACTGCGCCAAGCGCTACGGCGTCGAGGCCCTGATCACCGACGACTACCTCGAGGTCGAAACCCAGATCCAGGCTCTGCAGCCCGAATTGATTTTGGGCACCCAGATGGAGCGCCACATCGCCAAGCGCCAGGGCATCCCTTGCGCCGTCATCTCGGCCCCGGTGCATGTGCAGGACTTCCCGGCCCGCTACGCGCCGCAAATGGGTTTTGAAGGCGCCAATGTGCTGTTCGACACCTGGGTGCACCCGCTGATGATGGGCCTGGAAGAGCACCTGATCGGCATGTTCCGCGAAGACTTCGAGTTCCATGCCGGCGCCGCGCCCTCGCATTTGGGCAGCACGCGCCCAGCGGCCGAAAACACCTGGCCCGTCTCGGCGCCTGCGGCCCAAGCACCCAGCCCCGCACCCGCTCCCACATCCATCGGCTTGGTCTTGCAGGCCGACAAACTGTCCAGCAGCGGCGTACAAACCATCGCCATTGCGGCCCAGGCCGCATCGAACCAGGCCACCTGGAGCCCGGAAGCCGAAAAAGAGCTCGGCAAGATCCCGTTTTTCGTGCGGGGCAAGGCACGCCGCAACACCGAGCGCTTTGCCCAGGACCTGGGCGTGGCGACCATCACCGTGGAGACGCTCTACGATGCCAAAGCCCACTTCAGCCGGTAAGCAGTCCACATCCGCTGCACCCCGCATGAGCGTGGTGCTGCTGACCATGGACAGTCACCTGGCCAGCGCCGCACAGAGCGCTGCCGAACGGCTGGCCCGCGACCTGCCCGGCCTGCAGTTGCAAACCCACAGCGCCTCGGCCTGGCGAGACAGCGAAACGGCCTTGGCCGCCTGCCTGGCTGCCGTGGCGCAGGCCGACCTCGTCATCGTCACCATGCTCTTCATGGAAGACCATTTCCTGCCGGTGATCGATGCCTTGCAGGCGCGGCGCGAGCAGTGCGACGCCATGGTCTGCATCATGTCGGCGCCGCCCGTGACCCAGCTCACGCGCATGGGCAAGCTGGTCATGGGCCGCGAGTCGAGCGGCCTGATGGCCCTGCTCAAAAAACTGCGCCCCAGCGCCAAGAACAAGGACACCGGGGCAGAAACCGGCGCACCGTCGAGCGCCGGTGCCAAACAAATGGCCATGCTGCGCCGCCTGCCCAAGCTGCTGCGCTTCATCCCCGGCACCGCACAAGACCTGCGCCTGTACTTCTTGACCATGCGCTACTGGCTGGCCGGCTCCGAGCACAACATCGAGCACCTGGTCAAAACTCTGGTGCACCGCTACGCCCAGGGCCCGCGCGAACACCTGCGCGCCTTGGCCCAACCCGAAGACCCGATCGAGTACCCCGAGGTGGGCCTGTACCACCCGCAGATGAAAAACCGCATCAGCGAACAGCTGAGCGAGTTGCCCGGCCACGGGCGCAAAGACCAGCCCGCCGTGGGCCTGTTGCTCTTGCGCTCGTATCTGCTGGCAGGCAACACCGCGCATTACGACGCGGTGATCGCCTCCTTGCAGGCGCGGGGTTTGCGGGTCATCCCGGCGTTTGCCAGTGGCCTCGACGCACGCCCGGCCATGGAGCGCTTTTTCAAGCCCGGGGGCGGCGCCTCCATCCAGGCCCTGGTCTCGCTGACCGGCTTTTCGCTGGTGGGCGGGCCCGCCTACAACGACGCCAGCGCCGCCGAAGTGGCCCTGAGCGAGCTCGATGTGCCCTACATCGCTGCACACCCGCTGGAGTTCCAGTCGATCGAGCAGTGGGGCGACTCCACCCGCGGCCTGTTGCCGGTGGAAAACACCATCATGGTGGCCATCCCCGAACTCGACGGCTCGATCCTGCCCATGGTCTATGGCGGGCGGCCCGGTGCGGCCGGCCAGACCTGCCACGGCTGCGAGCGGCGCTGCACCTTCCCCAGTGGCCCGCGCAGCCAGGACATGTTCACCTGCGCCGAGCGCACCGAGATGCTCACCACACGGGTCGAGCGTCTGGTGCGCCTGCGCCACAAGCCGCGCGCCGAACGCAAGCTGGCCATCGTGCTGTTCAACTTCCCACCCAATGCGGGCAGCGTGGGCACCGCCGCCTACCTGTCGGTGTTCCAGTCGCTGTTCAACACCTTGCAGCGGCTGTCGCTGGAGGGTTACCAGGTGACGCTGCCCGGCAGCGTGGACGAATTGCGCGAGCGCCTGCTGCAAGGCAACGCCAGCCAGTACGGCACGCAGGCCAATGTGCTGCACGCCATCGACACCGGCCACCATGTGCAACACGAACGCTGGCTCAGCGAGATTGAAGCGCAGTGGGGCCCGGCCCCCGGCAAACACCTGACCAACGGCCAATCGATCTTTGTGCTGGGCGCAGACTTTGGCCAGGTGGTGGTGACGGTGCAACCGGGCTTTGGTTACGAGGGCGACCCGATGCGCCTGTTGTTTGAAACCGGCTGCGCCCCAACCCACGCCTTCAGCGCGTTCTACCGCTACCTGCGCGAGGACTACGCGGCCGACGCGGTGCTGCACTTTGGCACGCACGGCGCGCTCGAATTCATGCCCGGCAAACAAACCGGTCTGTCGGCCCAGTGCTGGCCCGACCGGCTGATCGGCGCCCTGCCCAACATCTACCTGTACGCCGCCAACAACCCGTCCGAAGGCGCGTTGGCCAAGCGCCGGGGCGCGGCCACGCTGGTCAGCTACCTCACGCCCTCGCTCACCCACTCGGGCCTGTATAAGGAGCTGGTCAGCCTGCAGCAGTCGATCGAGCGCTGGCAGCAAATGGGGCCCGACCAGGCGCAGGACCGCGCCAGCCTGAGCGAGCTGATCCACGAGCAGGCCAAGGGCATCGACCTGAGCGTGCCCGCCAGCCTGAACGGCAGCGATGCCGCCTGGATCGAGCAGCTGGAAAACCAATTGCTCGAACTCGAATACGCCCTGATCCCCGAAGGCTTGCACGTCATGGGCCAGGCCCCGACGCGCGAGCAGCGCCTGGGCACCCTGCGGGTCATGGCCGAAGCGATGGGTCTGAACGCGGCCCACAACGCCGCACTGATGGAAGCCCTGGTCGATGGCGCCAGCGAAGCCCAACTCCATGCCCAGTTCAGCACCACCTTGCCCGCCAGCGACAAGGCCCAGGCCGAGACCCTGCGCCAACTGGTGCGCAGCAACCGCCTGCTGGGCGAAGACCACGAGATGCAAGGCCTGATGCGCGCCCTGGACGGCCGCTACCTGCCCCCGGCCCCGGGCGGCGACCTGATCCGCAATGCCAATGTGCTGCCCACCGGCCGCAACCTGCACGGCCTGGACCCTTTCCGCATGCCGTCAGCTTTTGCCGTGCGCGACGGCCAGCGCCAGGCCGACAAGCTGCTGGCGCGCTACAGCCAAGACCACCAAGCCCTGCCAGAGACCGTGGCCATGGTCTTGTGGGGCACCGACAACCTCAAAACCGAAGGCGGGCCGCTGGCACAAGCCCTGGCCCTGATGGGCGCCGCCCCGCGCTTTGACAGCTATGGCCGCCTGGCTGGCGCCCAGCTGCTGCCGCTGGCCGAGCTCGGCCGCCCGCGCATCGATGTGGTCATCACCCTCTCGGGCATCTTCCGCGACCTGCTGCCGATGCAGATCCGTTTGCTGGCCGAGGCGGCATTCCTGGCCGCCAGCGCCGATGAACCGGCCGAGCAAAACTTCATCCGCAAGCACGCCCTGGCCTACCTGGCCGAGCACGAAGGCAGCACGCTGGAGAGCGCTGCGCTGCGCGTGTTTGGCAACACCGAAGGCGCCTATGGCGCCAACGTCAACCACCTGATCGACAGCAGCTGCTGGGACAACGAAAACGAACTGGGCGACGCCTTCACCCAGCGCAAAGGCTTTGCCTACGGCCGCGAAGGCCGCCCGGTGCGCAACACCGCGGTGCTGCAAAGTGCCCTGGCCAGTGTCTCGCTGACCTACCAGAACCTCGACTCGGTGGAGCTGGGCGTGACCAGCATCGACACCTACTTTGACACCCTGGGCGGCATCAGCCGCGCGGTCTTGCAGGCCAAGCACCAGCGCGACGGCAACGCCGCCGAAGCCCCACCGGTCTTCATTGGCGACCAGACCCAGGGCGAGGGCGTGGTGCGCAGCCTGACCGAACAAGTGGCGCTGGAAACCCGCAGCCGCATGCTCAACCCCAAGTGGCACGAAAGCATGCTGCAGCACGGCTACGAAGGCGTGCGCCAGATCGAAGCCCACCTCACCAACACCATGGGCTGGTCGGCCACCACCGGCCAGGTGCAGCCCTGGGTTTACCAACAACTGGCACAAACCTTTGTGCTGGACCCAGCCATGCGCGAGCGCATGGCCCAGCTCAACCCCACCGCATCGGCCAAAGTGGCCAACCGCCTGCTGGAGGCCACCCGCCGCCAGTACTGGCAACCCGACGCCGAAACCATGTCCGCTTTGGTGCGGGCCGGCGAAGAACTTGAAGACCGCCTTGAAGGCATACAAGAAGGACTCCCAGCATGATCGAAACCACCAGCATTCCCGTCAACAGCATCCAGAGGGTACGCGGCGCAGACGGCGAGGGCAGCGTGCAGGTGCAGATGGACCCCACCGTCAAGATCGGCACCGCCAAGGTGTTTGCCGTCTACGGCAAGGGCGGCATCGGCAAAAGCACCACCTCGTCCAACCTGTCGGTGGCCTTCAGCAAGCTGGGCAAACGCGTGCTGCAAATCGGCTGCGACCCCAAGCACGACTCCACCTTCACCCTGACCAAAAAACTGATGCCTACCGTGATCGACGCGCTCGAAACGGTGGACTTCCATGCCGAGGAGTTGCGCCTCGATGACTTCGTCTTCAAGGGCTACAACGGCGTGATGTGCGTGGAAGCCGGCGGCCCGCCCGCCGGCACCGGCTGCGGCGGCTATGTGGTCGGCCAGACCGTCAAGCTGCTCAAAGAACACCACCTGCTCGAAGACACCGACGTGGTGATTTTTGATGTGCTCGGCGACGTGGTGTGCGGCGGATTTGCCGCACCGCTGCAGCACGCCGACCGCGCCTTGATCGTGACCGCCAACGACTTCGACTCGATCTTTGCGATGAACCGCATCGTGCAGGCGATCGGCGCCAAGGCCAAGAACTACAACGTGCGCCTGGGTGGCGTGATCGCCAACCGCAGCGACGCCACCGACCAGATCGACAAGTACAACGCGGTCACCGGCCTCAAAACCATGGCGCACTTCCCGATGCTCGACGAGATCCGCAAGAGCCGTCTGCAAAAGTCCACCCTGTTCGAGCTCGAAGCCACCCCGGCCGTCAAGGCGGTGCAGGACGAGTACATGCGCCTGGCCGCCGCGCTGTGGCTGGGGGCCGATGCCCTGCCGTCGGTGCCCATGAAAGACCGCGACATTTTCGACCTGCTGGGTTTTGACTGATCACACCCGGAAAGTGCCCCCATGAACACCCCCGCTTACGAACAACGCCGCAGCCAGATCGAGCACTACTTCGACCGCACCGCGGCCGATGCCTGGGCACGCCTGACCTCGAACGAGCCGGTGGGCCGCATCCGCGCCACCGTGCGCGCCGGGCGCGACACCATGCGCGAGACCTTGCTGTCGTGGCTGCCGCAAGACCTGCGCGGCCTGCGCGTGCTTGACGCCGGTTGCGGCACCGGCGCACTGGCCCTGCAGGCGGCGCTGCGCGGTGCCGATGTGGTGGCCATCGACCTGTCCCCCACCCTGGTCAAACTGGCCGCCGAGCGCATGGCCACCGAGCACCCCACATTGCCCGGCGCGGTGGAATTCATGTCCGGCGACATGCTCAGCCCCGATCTGGGCCACTTTGACCATGTGGTCTGCATGGACTCGCTGATCCACTACGACAGCGATCAGATCGCCGATGCGCTGGCCGGTCTGGCGCAGCGCACACGGCGCTCCATGGTCTTCACCTTTGCGCCGCGCACCCCGCTGCTGGCCCTGATGCACAGCGCGGGGCGTCTTTTCCCTCGCAGTGACCGCTCGCCCTCGCTGTCACCGGTGGCACACGCCGACTTGCTCGAGCGCATGCGCCACCACATCGATTTGCAGGACTGGCAGGGCGCGCGCATGCAACGCGTGGCCAGCGGCTTTTACACCTCGCAGGCCTGGGAGTGGACCCGCTCATGAACCTGCGCATCCCCATGCCCCGCTGGTTCACGGCCTACGGCACGCGCTTCATGCCGTTTGCCGACGCGGCCTCGCCCGAGCTGCCGCTGGCGCGCCTGTTGCGCCTGTCGCTGTTTCAGGTGGTGATCGGCATGGTCACGGCGCTGCTGGTGGGCACGCTCAACCGGGTCATGATCGTGGAGCTGCAGGTGCCCGCCTGGTGGGTGGCGCTGGCAGTCGCCATCCCGATGGTGTTTGCGCCCCTGCGCACCCTGATCGGCTACCGCAGCGACACACACCCTTCGGCGCTGGGGCTGCGCCGCATCCCTTACCTGTGGATGGGCACCTTGCTGCTGTTTGGCGGCCTGTCGATCATGCCTTTTGCTTTGTTGCTGTTGTCCGAGCCCGAAAGCGCCAACCTGTGGGTAGGCCAGTTGGGTGCCTGCCTGGCCTTTGTGCTGGTGGGCGCGGGCATCCAGGTCACGCAAACGGCTGGTATGGCGCTGGCGCACGACCTGGCCAGCGACGACAAACGCCCGCGCGTGGTGGCCTTGCTCTACAGCATGCTGCTGGTGGGCATGATCGCCAGCAGCGCGGTGTATGGCCTGTTCCTAGCCGACTTCAGCCCACAAAAACTGATCCAGCTGGTGCAGGGCTGCGCCGTGATGGTGGCGGTGATGAACCTGGCTTCGCTGTGGAAACAGGAAGCCCGGCAGGCCAAACGCGGACAGCGCGAAGCCGGTGGCTTTGCCAGCAGCTGGCGTGAACTCATGGCCCAGCCGCAAATGCGCCGCTTCATGTGGACGCTGGCCCTGGGCACTTTCGCCTTCAACATGCAGGACATTGTGCTCGAGCCCTACGCCGCCGACATATTGAAGCTCGACGTGGGCATGACCAGCGCCTTGACGGCGCTCAGCGCAGGCGGGGCCTTGCTGGCCTTTGTCCTGTCGGCGCGCTGGCTCTCGGGCGGGCTGCATGCCTGTCGCCTCGCCAGCCTCGGTGTGCTGCTGGGTCTGCCCGCTTTTGCGATGGTGATTTTTTCGGGGCCACTCGAAGCCGCATGGCTGTTTCGCATCGGCGTGGGCCTGATCGGTTTCAGCGGTGGGCTGTTTGCGGTGGGCATGCTGGTCACGGCCATGGGCATGGCGTCGGAGGGCGGTCCCCTGGGCCATTTGGGCGGCCTGGTCATCGGCACCTGGGGCGCGGTGCAGGCCACCAGCGCGGGCGCGGCCATGGCGCTGGGCGGTGCTTTGCGCGACGGCGTGTCGGTGCTGGCGATGTCGGGCGCACTGGGCGAGGTGCTGGTCACCCCCATCACCGCCTACAGCTTCGTCTACCACCTGGAAATGTATTTGTTGTTTGTCGTGCTGGTGGCCCTGGGCCCCATGCTGCGCGCCAGCCGTTTGGCAGCGCGGGCACAGGCCCAACAC
>Ga0255131_1000728_pt1 | contig 10422 bp, 4 predicted proteins | sample Law_Yuk_RepC_8d_FD_188554 | JGI IMG/M metagenome (GOLD analysis project Ga0255131, IMG submission 188554) | Freshwater microbial communities from St. Lawrence River, New York, United States - Law_Yuk_RepC_8d | ecosystem: Environmental > Aquatic > Freshwater > River | place: USA: New York... | reverse complement strand
CTTCAGCACCTTCGACTTGGACGGTTCGGAGGAGTCCTCGGGTTCGGTTGATTACGTGCGGTATCCCTACCCCAACCAGGATGTCTGGAACGCGAGCTCCTGGGAGAAGCCTTGGCGTCCGGCGGCCCAGGACCCTGAAGGGCTCTACGAGATCGTCTGGCTGACGAATTTCCGACAAATTGGCAAGGTCTCCACCGCACCGAGCGATCCCAGAGCCTTAGCCATGACCGTCACCATGGTGACGGATCCTGCGAGCGGAGCCGCCAAGGGCGGTGCAGTGCGATTCCTCCAGTCCGGCAATGTGAGTGTGCCGAAAGGCGCTCCGGAGGTGGGTATCCGCATGCACTGGGGCGAGAGCGATGTGTTCCAGGGTAGTGATCTGGCCTTCACGATCACACTGCCTTCGGGCCAGAACGTCCAGATCGAGGACGAGGCGACGCTGGCAGAGCTCGAGAAAACGGGCCTCACCGTGCTCACCGATTTCAATTACGAGGAGCGGTCCGCGTGGGTCTTCCTGATCGATGCTCCCAACGGAGAATATAAGATCAACGTCGAGTCGCCGCGCAAATTCTCCGAACTGGTCTTCGATACCATCCAAGAAGACGAAGCCGGCGTCATCGATATCGATGAACCCCACATGGACGACTTCGGCAACTTGGTGCTCTGGTGGTTCGACTTGGATGTCGATTCCAATGCGACTGTCACACTCTCCCTGCTCAATGACCATCGGGACCAGCAGGGCTTCGAGGTCTTCAAGACCTCCGAGGATGACCCCGGGGACGACGGTTTGATCTTCTCCAGCGAGGATATCGATGCCCTGCTCAACGGCGAATTCGAAGAGGGTATCCTGGCTGGATGGCAGTTGGCCCTGATTGATACGGAGGATATCACCGCTCCCCCTGGAGATTACTACGTCGTGGCCACCATCTCGGACGGTTACAACGCGCCGGTTCGGAAGGTCTCAGCGACAACGGTCACCATCGAACGCACCAAGTCGTTCAAACTCAATTCTCAGCGCAAGGTGACCTACCAGCCGAAGAGCAACGGGCAGGGAGCCCTGGCCCCTCAGGAGTTGCCGGCCCAGGTGAGCGGTATCCGCAGCCGCCCCGAGGTGGACGGGTTCACGATCCAATGGAAGCCCGTCACCAATTCGTTGGTGAATGGTTATGCCGTCGAGTTCACCACCAACAGCGTGCCGGGCACCTTCGAGCGCGCCGAGGCTGTCCCTGTGGACAGGACCGAGGTGCGGGTCGGCGGACTGATTCCCGGCATGCCCTACCTGGTGCGTGTCAGCGCGGTGGGAGCCGATGGACAGACCGGGCTTTCGAGCGAGGTGATGACGATCGTACCGACTTTAGGCTTCGGGAGGACTCCTCCGGTGTTCCGCTCCAAAGCCTCGCAGGTGGGCTTCCCTGGGCTCCAATACACCTACTTCCCGAGGTTGTTCGATGGCGACATGCTCCACTTGAGCGACACGAATGCCGCCGCTCACATCAACCACGCGCCCAATGGCCAGCCTCTGCCGGATATCACTGCAGGCTATAATTACGTTCTGCTCGCCGGTCCGGAAGGCATGAAGGTCGACCCCAGCGGAATCGTGCTGTGGACGCCGACCACCAACCAAGTGGGAACCAATGTCTTCATTCTCCATGCCTACGAGGTGAATGCCAAAGAAGTCGGCGATGCTGCGGTTGAGAGAACCCTGAAGGTGTCCCAGACCAACGAGGTGCTGGTCTTGAATCCGGATGCCAAGCCGACTGAGGTTCCGACTCCCGGCAACCGGTTCTTTGCTCCCTTGGGATTCCGGCCGAAGGGTGGTGTCAAACAGGCACCGCCCGCAGGCAAGAACTACAACGGCATCGAGTCGCTGGTGTTCCGCTTCCTGAGCGTCCCGCCTCCCTATGTCCGGGAATCCGAGAGTCTGGATTTCTTGATCGCCTTTAACGCGGATCCCAAGTTGGTCACTTTGGAGCTTCTTCAGGGTCCCAAAGGGATGGAACTGCAGAACACCAATCGGCTGATATGGAATGTGCCCGTTGGAGCCAAGGGTTCCAAGGTAGTCGTTCGGGCGTCGGTCATCCCGGAGGCGGGTGCCAAACCCGAAGAATTCATCTTGGATTTCTATCTTCCAGTTCACCGGGTTGACAATCAATTGAGCAGCCCGGCGCAGATTCTGATTGATGCTTCCAGCACTGAGACCAAGTTGAGCATTCTCTCACGGAACGCCGATCCGACCGCATTGCCGAAAACCTATCGCCTCCAGGTCAAGTCAGACCTTGGAGACGTCTGGAAGGATGTCATGGATGTGCCGGTGGACCGGGCTGCAGCCATGAAATCGATGCTGATACCCAACAGTACGGTGACATTGCCATCCACATCAGCGGCTTCATTTTATCGGGTTGTCAATATTGATTGATATCTAATGATTTGATGCGATATCAAATCGGTCTACAAAATCGCCCACCCGTGAGGGTGGGCGATTTTTATTAAACTTGAAGAGAAGTTTCAATAGGGTTTGGCCGGGACTGGGAGCCTGGGTGATTGTTTTATTGATGATCATCCACTCCTGGGTCTTCCGAATGGAAGCTTCAGAACCTCAGTTTCAAGCAAAGGGCGGGCTGCAAGCGGGTGTCGTTCAAACAAATCCGATCACCAGTCAACAAATTACCAATATCACCTTCATTTTGAATGGATGGGGACTGGCGATTCGTGATCTCAATGCAGATGGTTGGCCCGATCTGGTGCTCGGTGGGAAACCCGGTTGGGGAGGGGTTTATTTCAGTGATCGTGGGCCTTGGAAATTCACCAATGCGACTTCCCGATTGTCGGAAACGATTCAAAAATCTGCCATCGCAGGAATCGTGGTCAGCGATTTGGACAGTGATGGTCAATTGGATCTCATTACTTCGACCTATGATTCTGGTGTTCGAGTAAGTTATGGCAACGGACGACTCGGTTTCCGAACCAATGAGGTGAGCTATGCCCCACCAAAAGGTTCGTATTGGGGTGGAATGGCGTCTGCCGATATCGACCAAAATGGAAGTGTGGATATTGTCGCACTGGGGTATCGTCAAAACCGAAGCCGCAACTACAATTCATTGCGCACCAATGCAGGGGCCGATCGTCGGTTGATCAATACTTCAACCATGGCTCCTGGGGAATTTGATCCCGATCGCTTTCGGGTCAGTAATACGGGATTGGTGGCTGAAATGGGGGCACCCAGTGTCATCCTCTTGAACCAAGGCGGGACCAATCTGACCCTGCGACCGTTTTCTGGGATTGCCGATTATGGTAATTCAACCGACAAGGCTTTGGAGTTGGATTGGTCGTTATCGTGCGCGTTCCAAGATATCAATGGTGATGGACGGCCCGATCTTTATGTCTGCAACGACTATCATAGCCCGGATCGATTGTGGATGAATGTTGGAGGAGGACGCTTTGTCGACAAGATTCATGACTACTTGCCGTACACGAGTCTGTTTTCCATGGGGGTTGCATTCACAGATTTGAATCAAGACGGTGTCCCGGATTGGGTTGTCACGGATATGCTACCGCGGAATCCGGTTCAGAGAATTCTCGAATACGATGACACCTACTTGAATGAAAAGCCGTCGGAACTCTTTGGTTCACTCAGGCAGATCAGTAGAAACACGGTATTTGTATCCAATCGACCCCATGTCACTTGGAACGAGGTGGGAGTATTGAAAGGTTTGGCCGCTTCCGGGTGGAGTTGGGGGCCGGTGTGGCTGGACGTCAATGGTGATGGGCGGATGGATTTGTTGGTTCCGTCGGGATATGCTCAAAACCTTCAAGACCAGGGAAAGCCTCGCGATATCGGTTTGACGGACTTCTACAGTACCAAAGAAAACGGGTTGTTTGTGTTCGTTCAAACCCCCGACGGTCGGTTTCAGGAGCAGTCGGAAGCCTTGGGTTTGAATCAAGCGCGATCCATCACCATGGCGGTGGTCCCGTGCGACATGGATCATGATGGGGATGCGGACCTGGTGGTGCACAATTTCGCCGAACCGCTCCAGATGTTCGAAAATCGAACGGACAGCCGGTTTGTCTGCATCAGCCTGGAGGTGACTCCCGGGGGAGTGCCGTTGGAAGGCACGCGCGTCCGCTGGAAGAGTGGCACCCGAGCGGTTTCCTCGACCTGGTTCGGGGGCGGCACCTACCTGAGCAGCGTGCCCCCCGAGTTCTACGCTCCATTGGACAGCGGTGTTTCCAAGGTGAGTGTGGAAGTCACCTGGGTGGATGGCCGGGTGGATGAATACTCTCTGGCTGCGGGATGGCACGGGATCCGAGCCCCCAGGTCCAAGCCTCCAGGGTCGATGAGGCCGCCTGTGGCGATCGAGCCTCAAACGCGTTCCAAGCCCTATGCGAAAGGCAGGGAGTTGCGGTTGCCGGGCACCTCGGGTGATCACCACGACGACTTGTTCCTGCAGGTCTACCTGCCGGTCTCCCTCGACAAGAATTGGTTCATGCACAAGACGCTGGGCAGCCACGTGTGGTTGGCGGACAGCGGTGGTGGCAGTCTGGTCAAACTGACCCATGCGGGCGGGGGCATTACGAACTGGTCGGCGGAGCTGATCCAGAAGCGGGTCAGTCCGGCTCCTGCCGCCTTCCTTCCGGGGCCGAGCCTCGGATGGCTCGAGAACACATATCGCCATGGGGCTGGGCTGAAGGCCGGGCTGTCTCGGTTGGAGTCGGGCTCCCGAGTCCAGTCCATCGGGACGATTCTGGAACAGGGGTTGACCTGTGTGGTGGGGCCTGATTCGGGGCCCTGGCTCCTCGGAGGGGCTGGATATTTTGGTCGTTTCCCCGAACATCCGAACGCGGTTCTTTGGGATGTCGGCACTGGCACTGGGGAGACCGTAACAAACCTTCCCTTCGAGAGTCGGATCAGCGATGCGATCTGGATGGATTCCAACGGAGGCGGAACTTGGGTGGTCGCGGAATGGTTTGGTCAGATCTGGGAGACTTCCGAACCCGTGGGTTCAGGTCGTTGGCAACCCATCGTCAGTCCGGCCAGGCAGGCGGCCCTGAGTCATGTCCAGACAGCGCTCTTCAAGGGGCCCGGCGCGAGGATCCGTGGACGGGAGGAGGTTCTCGTCGCGGGCTATGGGATCAATAATGAATGGGTGTTCCGTGCCAATGACAATCTGGGTTGGCTATTGCTCCGCTCCACCAATGAGACGGAATTCTCCGGCCTCATCGAATCCATGTGGGACGACGAAGGCGTGGCCCGACCGTTGATTCCGTACAAACACTTCAAAGGGGACCCGGACCAGCCGCCCTTCTCGAACGTGGTGGACTATTCCAATGCCCGCGGGAAGCGCATCCACCGAGGCATGGGTGAGGCCAAGCGGGTGGATGTCGCCAACTCCATGCTTTTCAAGGGGGACTCAGGTCACTGGGAAAGACGGCCGTTGCCGTTGGAGTTGCAAGTCGCGCCCATTCGCGATGCCGTGGTCATACCGACTCCGGAAGGCCCTGCTTGGCTCATTACCTTCAAGGAAACCGAGGGGCATCGAACCTTTGGATCGCCCCCACAGTCCTGGCCGGCTCTCGTATTCTGGCCGGGTTCGAACGGCGGAACCGGAAAGGTCGCCTCGGCTGACGGATTGGGATTCTCCGGTTTGATGGGCGACGCCCAGCTGATTGTCGTGGGTGAGGCAATCCAACCGTTCCAGGTGTTGGCGGTCTGGAAGGACGGTCGCAGGTGCTTGATCTACCGACTTGCCGGCCAGTCGCCGTGATCAACGGTTCTCGGTCCATCCGTTGCGCAGTTCCAGGCGTCGGACCCATTCCTGAATTTCTGGGTTTTGCATACGCCGCAGAGTAACCAAGCCCGAGGGTGGGCGTGATGGACGGAGCAGGGGGCGGCCGCCCTCCACGGTATCTTTCTCATTCGAGAATGGCGGTCCGGCCAGCCCCGCCAACAGGGCGGAGACTTTCCAGTCCGTCTCAGGTAGCTTGGAAGCCAGATCCACGGCCTGCTCGAGGTTGGCCGTATCGCCGGAGGTTCGGATGCATTCTCCGAGGCGTTGCACGAAGTGTGCGTGGCGATTCAGCGCAGGTCCGCAATTGGGGTCGGAAATCAGTTGTTTGAGGAATGACAATTCCCTGCCGGCGAGTCCGCTGATGGCGGCGTCTTCCAAGAGAATCGAGATTGGGTTGGAAAGGAGCACCGCGCGCAGGACCCCGTCGGCCTGAGGGGTTTTGGCGGAGCCCAGGCAGGCGAGCAGCGACGCATGGGTCGCCCTTGGAAATGCCGATGATCGCTGGAGAACCCAAGCCAAGGCCTCTTCGCGGAGCGGTCCAGGAGGTGGGTCTGCGGTGATTTGTAAGGCTGCCGACCTCACCGCCGGATCCGGATCGTCCATCGCGATCCGAAGGACCTCGGAGGTCAACCTTCCTTGTCCCTCGAGAGTCCACAACGCCCGGAGGCGGATGGGTGCCGGCGTCGAATCCTTATTTCCGACCAATCGTTGGTGGTCCGAAACCCATTGCTCGAGCATCCTGGCGGATTTGGAAGACGAAGTCTCCACCAGCAACCGCTGTGCGGCATCGTTCCAAAAGCCGTTGTCGCTGGTGAAGAGTGGGGTGATTTCCCACAGGCTGGGAACGGTGGCGAGTCGGGTCTTTTCCCGGGGGGCTTTTGACGTGAGAGTGATCCGCAAGATCCGACCGGTGGCCTTGGATCCGTGGGATCGCGGAGATCGATCTGCAGATTCCTTTGGCTGTGTCGGCTTCTGGGGTTTCGTCGTGAACCCCTCTCCGATGTCCACGATGTACAGCGCGCCGTCGGGCCCGTTTTGAAGTTGGACCGGAGTGAAATCACCGGTCTCGAGACTCAAGAAGACGACCGGTTTCACTTCGGCCTGTGACGCTGTCGATTCGATGTCGGAAGTCACCGGGTATTGGCGGACCGTCCCATGCTCCGGGTCACAGGCAAAGAGAGCATGGCGGTACTGTGCGGGCAGGAGATCTCCTCGGTAAACTACGGCTCCGGTTGCTGGATCGACCCACGTTTCGGGTGCCGCCTTCAGCCGTGAAGCGGCCTGCGACGGTTGGAGTTCGATCGGCATGGCCCCTCGCAGGTCGCCCCGGATCGACTGACCCTGGGTTTCGGTGGAGACCTTCGCGCCGGGAGTCTGAGGCGCATGGTTCGGGTTCCGATGCAGGAACCGGTAGGGGAGGGATTCGAACTGGAATCGCCCCTCAGTAGACACATGGATCAATCGCCCGACCTCGTCATGGCCGGAGATCGTGTGCGGTCCTGTGGGAATGCGCTCGTGGTTCCAGTGTCCGGGATGTCCGGGTATCGCCCGGATGCGGAGCCCGTGGCTGGGCCAATAGATCCAATTGTCGAGATTCGCAAAGATCGGTGGGTCCAGCCGTCGTTCCCGGGGAGGGGCGTTGTCCGAGCCGAGTGTTCGATCGGTTCCAACGCTCGTGACTGTGGTGCGTTGATCGGAGCGCCCATCACCGTCCAAGTCTTGGAGCCAGATTAGTCCCTGGGCTTGACTGACATAGACTCCCGAGGGTTGGGCCACGATCGAAGCCGGTAGCCTCAACCGATCCGCGTAGACGATCCTGGCGTCCATTCGACCGTCGTTGTCGGTGTCGCTGAGGGTGACAATCCTTGCCGATAACCCCGAAGTTTTCGGTCTTTTCGACGAGCCCGGTGCGTCATCCGAGTTCCATTCAACCACCCACAACCGGCCACGGTGATCGAACTCCATGTTGATCGGGTGGGTCACCAGCGGGGCGGCGGCTACGATTTCCAGCGCCATTCCGTCGGGCAAAAGCGCTCTTTCAGCGATCTGGGCTTTTGTGGGTGCTGACAATGGCGGCTTGGGTTCTTGCCCGATCCGCGAAGAAGCGACGAATCCATCCGCGGAAACAGCCGCGCTATCGAAGGAGTGGCACACCACCAACCAGCCGATCAAGGCTTGGCAGATCCCTCGATCCAGAGACAGGCAGAAGCGGCGTGGCACTTGGAAAGAATTATCAGCAGGCATGGATTTCCACAACCCGGCGGAGATTCCGGGTCGGCGCTTTGCCCATTAGAAAGGATGCGGACAGCCGAACCGGCGGATCTACCGGGCGTCGGAGCCCCATTGAAAAAAAACGCCGGACCCCTGCGCGGAGTTCGGCGTTTTTGTTGCGGGTGACGGGTTGCCCAGTCGGTGACGAGTGTCTGTTTTCGGGCCGTCAGAGCACGCCCATCAGATGCTCGAGGACCAATTGGTCGAGGTCCTGGTAGTTGCGCGCGGCGATGAGTTGGGCGGCTTCCTTCTCGGGGTAGCTCTTGGCCTTGGCCAGGAGGTGCTCGAAGGTGCGGCGCGAGTTGGACAGGTGCGAGAGCCACTGCTTCTCGGAGGTGGTCCGGAAGGGGTGCACGTCGAAGCAAACGAACTCGCCCTTCTTGCCGTAACCGTTGCGTTCGAGGGCGCGGATTTGGTTGAAAGCCACGCGCAAGTTGGCCGAGCCGAAGGGCTTGTCCTGATCGAACTTCAAGCCGTTCTGGTCGTTTAAGTGCAGCGACCAGAGCTTGCCGAAGGACATGGCGAAATCGATTTCATCGGCCGGATCGAGGCCGGCGAGGATGGCGTGGGCCGACTCAATGACGCAGCCCACTCGCTTGGAATCCTTGGTCAGTTGGGCAATAGCCAGCGCGTGCCCGGTGGTGGGCAGGTAGGCGTGGTCCATGGGCTCATTGGGCTTGGGCTCGATGGCTAGGCGGATCTTCTTATCGTGCTTGAGCATCGCGTCGAAGGCCTCGACCAACAGTTCGGTGGAGCGCGCTCCCGACTTGGACTCGCGCAGGTAAGTGCCTTCGCGAGCCAGCCACAGCACCAGGATGTCGGTGCCCAGTTCGTTGGCGATGTCGATGCTCTGGCGGGAACGATCGATGGCGTAGCGGCGCAGCTTCGGATCGTTACTGGTGTAGCCACCGTCAATGGTTTGCGGAGCGAACCACAGGCGAGGGGCGACCATCTCAGCGACGAGGCCCTCATTGTCCAAGCGCTTCTTCAAAGCCTTGGCTTCTAGCAGAACTTGCTTCGAGGACTTCGTGTCGATGTCCGGCACGGCGTCGTCGTCGTGGAACATCATGGCGTCGAAGCCGAGGGTCTTGAGCTGGGCGAGCTTCCAGTCAAAGGATTCCTCGCGGCGGACGGTGGGGCCGTAGGGATCCTGACCCTGGCTGAAGTTCCACGGGCCCACACAAAAACGATATTGCTGTTTTTTGGACATGTTAAGTGTTGGAAAGACTTTGAACGCGAGGCCGGGGCAGGGCAATCGGGAATGCAGCCTCGAGGACGGGGCGGCCACCTACTTCTCAATGGTTGGGGGTTTGCTGGGTAACAAGGCACTGCATCTGCTGCGAGGAGGGGTCATGAATTTCGCTGGCTTCCTTGCTGATCAGTGCCGGTCGCGCTCTGTCGCGACTGCGCTGTCGGTCGCGCTGTGTCTGGGAGTGTTAAGTGGTTGCTCCGGTCCGTCGGAGCAGCAGGAACAAGTGCTGCGCATCGTTGCGCGGGGAGTCGCTGGGGATCGTTGGATAGCGACTTTGCCTAAGGCGGGCCCCTTGGCAATGAGGTGGGTTCCCCCCACTCGGTTCGTAATGGGCAGTCCGCTTCAGGAGCAGGGTCGGTTGGTGGATGAGCCTCAGCATCTAGTGCAGTTGACCTCCGGTTTCCTCATCGCTGAGACCGAGTTGACCCAAGGTCAGTGGCTGGCGCTCATGGAGACCAATTCGAGCCCAATTCAAGGCATGGATCTGCCGGTGACCCAAGTCTCCTGGGAGCAAGCTCGAGAATTCTGCCGTCGACTCACTTTGCAACAGAAGGACGAAGGACACCTGCCTAAGGGTTGGGTTTGGGATTTGCCCACCGAGGCGCAATGGGAATTGGCCTGTCGGGCCGGTAGCCCCGCGGCCTACGCCGGAGAGCTCGACAGCTTGGCGTGGCATGCTGGCAACAGCGGGGGAAAGGTGCATCCGGTGGGGCAGCGTGAGGCCAATGGTCTCGGTATTCGGGATATGCATGGAAACGTGGCTGAGTGGTGCGTGACTTGGTTCTTTTCCTACCCGACCAATATTCCGGTCTTCGTGGATCCTCTCGGTCCGATTTGGAGCTTCGCCCCCACCTATCGGGGCGGTGGATTCAAGTCAGCCCCGGCGGCCTGCCGCTCTGCGGCCCGTGCGGCGGGTGTCCCCGGAGAGGTCCCCAACGAGACTCTGGGATTTCGATTGGCCCTGCGGTTTCGGCGGGAAACCATGTAATTTAGATGCGTTTCCGAGGCTTGCAGTCCCCGGGGTTAGACGCAGTGCCAGAGCCTGAACCCGGGAGAGGTGCTCTCTCGGGATGGTTCTTGCCTGAGAGACATCTGCTTCCTGTCCTCCGGCCC
>Ga0255131_1000711_pt1 | contig 10525 bp, 10 predicted proteins | sample Law_Yuk_RepC_8d_FD_188554 | JGI IMG/M metagenome (GOLD analysis project Ga0255131, IMG submission 188554) | Freshwater microbial communities from St. Lawrence River, New York, United States - Law_Yuk_RepC_8d | ecosystem: Environmental > Aquatic > Freshwater > River | place: USA: New York... | reverse complement strand
GGTGGTGATCTTGTATATTTTTATAGTCACCTATACGAAAATGAAGTGAAATTGTATCGACGAAATTATAGAGTTGGATATATTTATTTTTGGCATTTTCCCTCTGTTCATTCAATTTAATAAACCGAAATATATCATGTACTTTTTCTTGAAAATATTTATAAGACTGAAAATAACCAAATAATTTAAATGGTTTATTTATTTGTGTATAAGGAGTCAATTGATTATAATGAAACCCTTGTTCGCGGTATATAGGTAAACTACTATCATATAATGATTTTACAAATGGCTTCAGTGTTGAGAAGAAATTGTCCCAATAAAACGGTCTATCAAGTCTAGTAATTGGTTTATTTTCAAAATAAAACTGGACGTTATTTAATAATCCATATTCTATCAACGTGAAAATTTGAAACAATTGGTTTCCTAGACCACCCATTACTTCGATTGTAATCATTATTATATAACAATTTAAACTATTTTTAATATGTTATTTATTTTATTGTAAATATTATTTATTATTTCATCATATCTTCAATTAGACCATCCAAATCATATTTGAGTGTCCATCCTAATTTCTCTCTAGCCTTTGTAGAATCTCCTAATAATAATTCTACTTCACATGGGCGAAAATATTTCTTGTCAATCTTAACTACAATTTGTTTGGTATTCTTGTTTATACCAACTTCATCTAGTCCAGTACCCTCCCAATCTATATCTACATTTACAAGTTTAAACGATCTTTCAATAAATTCTTTTACAGTAATTGTCTTACCCGTTGCTAAGACATAATCATCTGGCTCACTTTGTTGAAGCATTAACCACATACCATATACATAATCTTTGGAGTGCCCCCAATCGCGCATACTATGTATATTACCTAAGTGTAAGCAATCTAGTTTACCACTCATTATATCCTTAATACCGTTAATAATTTTTGCTGTAACAAAATTGGCTCCTCGTCTAGGTGATTCATGATTGAATAATATTCCATTACACGCATACATGCCGTATCCTTCTCTATAATTTTTCACTAAATAATGACTATATACTTTTGCGCACGCATATGGAGATTGTGGATTGAATGGAGTAGTTTCCTTTTGTGGTGTTTCTAACACAGCACCATACATTTCACTTGTTCCAGCTTGATAAAATCTAATTTTTTTCTGTATATTAGTAGATAATGATCGAATAGCCTCTAATAACTTTAATGTTCCTATACCATCTACCAAAGATGTATATTCGGGAGTTTCAAACGAAATTTTAACATGACTTTGCGCTGCCAAATTGTATATTTCTAATACATCAAACTCACAATTTTCAGAAATAATTTTATGAATAATATTAGTTAAAGATGACCCATCTGTTAAATCACCATATTCTAAAAATAAATTATCCCGAATATGATCTAATCTAGTATGTGTATATACTAAAGATGTACGTCTAACAATACCATATATTTTATACCCCTTCTCTATAAGTAATTCTGCCAAATAAGAACCATCTTGTCCGGTTATACCAGTAATAAATGCTAATTTAACCATATTATATAAATAATTATAATACAATATTTAAGTAATAATTACTAAATTAAATTTATTCCACAGTAACCACTTTTGCTAAGTTTCGCGGCTTATCCGGATTAATACCTCGAACAATCGACAATTTATAACAAATATGTTGTAATACTACCATGTACAATATTTCTTGTAACTCTTTGCTTTCAGGAACAATTATATATTTTTCTGGGTCTATTTCCAAATCCAAAATTTCACTTATTACTAATATATCAGCACCTCTTGTTTCAACTTCCTTGTATACATTCCACATTTTTGTTCGATTTTCTTGGTTAATTAGTAAAATAACCGGATACCCTGGACTTAGCAAAGCAAATGGTCCGTGTTTTAAAGCTGTTCCAGAATATCCTTCCGCGTGTATATAACATATCTCCTTGAGTTTAAGTGACATCTCCTTGGAAATATGCTCCATTGTTCCTTTACCAAGTACAAAAATATTTTCCTTATTTAATAACTCTATATGGCATGGTTTAATTAATTCGTCTGCCATTTTATTTATCTTCATTACTTGATAATTTATATTCCTTATGTCTTGAAATATATTTGTAGCGATGGCGCATTTTTTTAATTCTTGACTATACCAAAGAGAAAACATTTTAAATATAAGTATACTGCTTGTAAATGACTTTGTGGATGCTACAGCCACCTCTCTACCAGCATTCATATATATACCGCAATTAACCTCGCGTGCTATTAACGAATCTACTACATTTATCACACCCATTGTGATGATATTATTTTTATGCTTTATTAATTGAATAACTCGATGTAAATCCTTTGTTTCTCCAGACTGACTACACATAATTAATAATGTTGTTCCAGTCAAAGGAATATCGTTTAATTCGAAATCCGCACCATCAAAACATGATATATTATTAACACATTCCATCTGTTTTAAATAATACCTTCCTATCTGACAAGCATATAAGCTCGTTCCGCAGCCTATGAAAATGACATTTTTTATATCGCTTAACTGTTTTTTTATATTATCGAGTCCACCTAATTTTATTCTATCATTTGTTAATCTGGCACCATTGTTATACGCGCGTAATAAAGAATCCCCTTGCTCCATAATTTCTTTTATAGTCCAATGCTCATATGGACTGGGTGTTAATGCCATGGCGACATTTGTATTTTGTATCTTAGGTCTTTTTATATTTGTAATAATACCTTCTTTGGTTGACAATATAACTAAACTGTCATTCTCTAGAGCACAATAATGTTTCATTTGATCTAAGAATCCAGTTGATTCTGAGCATGCCATAATATAATGATCGTTTTCTCCAATCAAAATAGGTGAGCCATTTTTTATCAAATAGACATTTGATGGATTATCTAAATATTGAATCGCTAGTCCATATGTACCGTGAAGCAGAGTAGTAGCTTTTAATATTGCGTTTTCTATACTCAATTCACGGTTATAAAAATCTATTAAATTTACAACAACTTCGCTGTCGGTTTCAGAATAAAATGAGAATCCATTTTCAATTAAAAAATGTTTCAATTCTTTATAATTCTCAATAATTCCATTATGAATTAACGAGATCTTACCAGAATTCGATATATGGGGATGAGCATTTTTATCACTTATAACTCCATGAGTAGCCCATCTTGTATGTCCAATACTAACAAGTGATTTACAATTCGATAATTCATCTGAAAAAAGTTTGAAATTGTCAATAGACGTATTTAAACATGCGCGTTTATGTATATGTATTTTATCGTTTATTATGTATGATATACCAAATGAATCATATCCTCTATTTTGTAATATTGCTAAACTTTGTAATAATAATAATATGCTATTGTTTTCTCCAGTATTTTCTCCAGTATATTTACATAAAACAACGGAGATTCCACACATTAATATAAAATTAAATATAATTTAAATTTTATATTATTCGTTAAAATATGTTTAAAAATCGAAATCTAGGTCAAATATGTCGTCTTTCTTAGTTTTATCTGCCAGTGCGTATTCAGCTACGCGTTTTTCAAAGAAATTAGTCTTTCCTTCTATGCTAATCATTTCCATAAAATCAAACGGATTCTTTGCGTCATATATTTTATCATAACCAAGTTGAAGTGATAGCCGATCTGCGACAAATTCGATATATTGACACATTAGTTCACTATTCATTCCAATAAGGCGACATGGCAATGCGTCACATATGAATTCCTTTTCAATGTCGACCGCCTCTTTAATGATTTCAACCACTTTTGCCTTGCTCACCTTTTTATTTAATTTACTATACAATAGAACCGCAAATTCGGTGTGGAGAGCTTCATCACGACTGATCAATTCGTTTGAAAATGTGAGTCCGGGCATGAGTCCTCGTTTTTTAAGCCAATATATAGAGCAAAATGCCCCCGAAAAGAATATTCCTTCTATACAAGCAAACGCAATTAGACGCGTCGCAAATGAACTTCGCTTGTCTTGAATCCATTTTATCGCCCAATCTGCCTTTTTCTTTATACAAGGGAAATTATGAATCGCATTAAAGAGCAATGTTTTTTCTTCTCTATCTTTAATATACGAATCAATCAATAAGCTATAACATTCACTGTGTATATTCTCCATTGCTATTTGAAAACCGTAAAAGGCGCGCGCCTCTGATAATTGAACCTCTCCCATGAATCGCGCAGCCAAATTTTCCAAGACAATTCCATCGGACGCGGCAAAAAACGCCAAAATCATGGAAATAAAATACTTTTCATCTTTTTGTAAGCTATCCCAGTCTGCTGTATCTTTGGATAAATCAATCTCTTCTGCTCTCCAAAAGCATTCAACTTGCTTTTTATACATTTGCCATATAGATTGGTCTTGTATTGGAAACATTACATAGCGGTTATCGTCTTCTTGTAACAATGGTTCTATAACGGGCTTAGACATCCTAAATATTATAGGCATAGATTTTTATATCGATTAATTATATTATTGTCTACATATTGATTCGATAATACCTACATATTGTAGCGAATGATGTAATGAAACAACGCGTATATATTGCCATATGTAGGCGTTAAATAAAATAAATAATAGTATAATGGTATATATAATAGTAATATGAATTTAGCTGTAAGAGATCATAAAATATTTCAATTAAAATCAGAAGTCGAAAATAGAAAACGAATGTTGTGTGCTAAGCGTCAACAATTAAAGGCTACTGCGAGTGAAAATGTCCTTCTTAATGATGTATTAGCTGACTATGAAAAATATAATAACCATATTATCTCTCAACGGAACAAACAGATTGCTTATTTTGAAACCCTAAATCAATATATCGATAACATAACTAGTGATTTACAATTGACCGATACCAAATTAAAGGAATCAAAATACGAACAGAGAGAAATTCTAAAAGAAATATCATTTTTAAAAAAAGAAATAGACGATTTAGTAAAAACAACCGAACCATAGAAGTTATGGGTTTCAGATAAAATTCTAATGATAATATAGACATATGAATAGTCGTGACATATCGATACAAGATATAGAACAATTATTAGAGAGTAGACAAATGAAAATAAAAGACATGGAGAATATGACAACTAGTAGTAGAGAGAAATTAAAGAAAATTAATAAAAAACTCGACGAACAAGAAAAACAATTAATTGAAATAATATCTAGTATAGCGCAATCTCAGCGTGAAGTTGATAATTTAGATGATTTCAATGTAAACAATGACCAGGTATTTGCTAAAAAAATAAAGGACATATTAAATGACATGCGTAAAATACGACTAACTTTAGCTGATATTATCAGAAAAGGATAACCATTTTACTTATAAAGTTTGAATATAAGTAAAATATTTATATAATATTATTATATAAAACGATGGCAACCGAATCATACAATTCTATATTAGATAGAATGTCCGGATTAACTAGTCTTGCTACTCATATAGAAGAAATTACGAAAGGTAAAAACGCACAGACAGAAGGGATGTTAAAATTAATAGCCAGTATGAGTGCTAAAATTAATGATGTCAGAGAGAATGTGAATAAAATTCGCTCTGGCAGTGTAGAGATTAATAATAGAATAAAGGGATTTATTAAAAGCTCTGATGATACACAAAAGGCTAATTTACAAAAAATTAAAGATAGTATTACAAAGCTTGGTAACGTTGCTGACCTCAACGCATCTATAGCTGGTTTGGATAAGGATGTTTCTTTATTAGTAGAAAAGGCGATGGGTGCTGGTGCAGGTGATGATTCCGATGAGGATGCTGCTGCTGCGGTCGAAGAAGCATCGATCTTTAGAGAAGCGGATGGTCCCAACGGAGAACCAATAAAGGGTGGATACACATATGGCAAATCTAGACACAGAGGAAAGAACCGCAGAAGAAGAACAAAAAAATCTAGAAGGAAGGGAGATAAGAAACGTTAAATCATATGTATAAGTAGTAATAGTAGTATAAATATATTATTCCATTCACAGTGTAATTTTACATCAATATTTGTGTAAATTTACATTATTCCAAGTTTAAATTTAATATTACATTCCATCGGCCAATTACCATGTAATTCCCTATATTTCATATTAGCCAAATTTTTCATACTTTGTAATCTTTTCTTTCGAATTTCTCTCCATTTGCGTTGAATTAATCGTATCCAATGCGTTTTGTTAATAGCAACGGAGTATTTGTCCCACTCATTTTTTCCTACCGATATAGTAACTGGTTTAACAATTTGAATTGTAAACTGATTTGATTCTCGAATTATATTTCTATAATTTCGTATAATCGGATGGAGATTATGGTTATTCATTTCATATTCAAGCTTATTGAGATTATCATTATACATTTTATTTATATATTCAGCATCATTATTTAGTTCATCTATTTTTTTATAAAATTCGTTCAAATTGATAGTATCAAGCACTAGATAATGCCCATATAAATACTGGTGTTTATTGTTTAAAATTCCATGTTTTAATGGAAGATATGGTTCTATGATAGCTAATTTATAATTAGACATATTATTCTTTGTGTTTCATTTAGACGAATATATTTATTCACATTCAATTTTTTCTATTATAAATATATATAATAATGAAATTCGTAATGCCAAAGGTTGATAAATTATTAAATGACAAAAACGTTTTATACGTTGTATTTGCTCTAGCCATATTAAATTTGATGGGCTATTTGCTAGTTCAAAATACAGAAGCAATCGTTTTTTTCCTAATAGTCGGATTTTTGTCCACATACTTTAGTAAAAATATGATTATTGTTCTTATTATTGCTATGGTCTCAACTTCTATTTTCACTTCCACAAGAGGCAGATATGTAAAAGAGGGTATGAGAACAAGCCGTGAGGCACCTAAAGAAGAGGCAGATAAAAAAGAAGATAAATCGACGGATTCGGCTAAAAAATCAGATAAAGATAAAAAGAAGATGCCCTCTGATTCTGAAATGGACAAAGCAGAAAATGATGAAGAAGATGAACCTGAAGCAATGTCTAACAAATCCAATACAAAAAAAAACAGATTGGATTATGCCGGAAATCTTGCGGAAGCGTACAACAACCTCCAAAAAACAATTGGAAAGGGTGGTATTAAGGCGTTAACCGGACAAACTGAAACCCTTTTAAATCAGCAAAAAAATTTAATGGACAACATTAAAGGAATGGAACCCTTCATCAAAACGGCCGAGTCGTTCATGAGCAAGTTAGATTTAGGGGGTATTAATGGTATGCTTTCTAAGCTTGGTGGAAAGTAAGAGAGTTTAACCATGCTGATCTAACAAATATAACTAACAATAACTAACAAAATATTATATATAATCTCATTTTATAATATATAATAACATGTCTAGGTGTCCTCCCGGAGTTATTTGTTTTGAAAATTTTACATTTACATTTGTAATTATTGCCTTATTTGTCATTATTTATATTGTGTACAATAGACAATTTGGTTCTAATGGAAGCAAGCAACAACATAATATGAATATATCCAACACTGGATCCAATATGGGGTCCAATATGGGTTCAAACATAGGTATCGATGTGTCATCATTATTTGGTTTATTCCCTAGACCGAGTTATTCATTTTCAAATGTTCAAAACGATGTGTTGATGAATCCATACGCACCCCCACTTAAAGATGAGCGTGTTATTATGACAAATGATGTTCGTGGTGGTATTCCAATTAATATAAATACACGTGCTGTAGATACAAATTATAGACAAGTGGGTCTATTAAAAAGAATGAATGGTCAAGAAATGTTGTTACCATTAATGGGTAGACCATTATATGTTGGTCGCGACAAGTGGCAATATTACACAATGAGCGACAGCAATAATCAAATAAAATTACCAGTTTCATTTAAATCAAAAAGTTGTACGAGTGAATATGGATGTGATGAAATATCTAATGGCGATACGGTTTATGTAGATGGAATCAATGCTACATTTCAAGTAACCATGTATGATAATGCGACAATGCGATATTTGCCATTTGTGTAATTTGCGTAATTCGTCTAAATATACTACATACTAAAACTATGATGTTCTCTAATTTGTGTAGAACCAGATTCATCTAACTGAATTTGGTTATTTCTACAATAAATGGAACAATATGGCTTATTATAATACATATGTTCCGGTACACGTATATGTCTCGAACAATATCCACAATAGTAATTATTCTGTATAACGTAACTCTGCGATTTTTTAAGGGGTACAGTAGTTGTAAATATTTTATTATACCTCATCTTTTTTTTGTAGAAGTCACTATACAAGCTTTTATCCATATCATATACTATATCATATGATTCATTGTATTCATCTGAATCGTATGGATTATCTTTATTGGTTAATAGTATATCAGTATTTTGATTAATTTTTTGATCAATATAATCATCATCTGTTTCTTCATCGTCGTCGTCATCTATACATTTAGAGTCACCAAATTTTAAATACGGAGAAAGAATATTGGTTATATATGTGTATAGCCGTTGAATTAATCTAACAAGCATAATAAAAAGTAATCAACTTTATTTATTTTATTTTATCTATAACATTATGAACTAATATTATACATAAAATTATGGAATTATATTATATTATATTATAAAAATTCTAATTTGGAGATGATGCGATATTTGCCAAAGTTTCAATTGCTGAATTACCAGTATAATCCTTTACAATTATATCTTTGGCAGCATCTTTGCGAATAAGAACATCAATGGTTACTCGTTTAAACTCGTCATTGTATTCTTTTTCATGTAATTCTAGTACAATATTATTATTATTATTCGGATCAGCTGTCGATTGACTATCATTTTGTTCTTGATTATCAACTGGGCTTAGATCTTGATCTGTATTTTCAACACCACTAGACTCATCTGGTATTTTAACTGTTTTACAATCAAATATATTTTCAGACTTGTTTCTATACTGGCCACAATTTATAAATTTGGCAAATAATTGCTCATTTATTTCAGTGAAATTACTAGATTGATCGGAATCAGTATCGGCACCACCCATCTTATTTTTATTTTCAAATTGTGTGTACGTTTTAAGCAAAGAATTAAATATTTGAGAATTTTTGGCTAAGCTTGGTACATTTTGAGCATATGCGTCTTTGCCGGTTATTATTTCATTCATTGTAAATGGTTCGTCAAATCCGATAGCTTTTCTAACCATTATTGAGTCATTGTCTGTTCTATTTACCAAAAATTTTATAAATTTAGTCATCGATATAGTATCTGTTTCTTGGCTATCCTTTATTTTTGTAAAAATACGACTTATATCATCACTTGTAATTATGGGCGGTTGGCTACTAGCGGGATCTGCTTGATCATTTGATGAATTCATCTGCTGTTCTGGTTCATTCATCGGTTGATCTTGTTCATTCATTTGTTGTTCTGCTGGTTCATTCATTTGCTCATCTGACTCACTACTAGAAACCGATTGATCATCTGATACACTTGTAGTTTCAGATTGTTGATCCGATGGATACATTTTATTCATATTATCCATATAAATTTTTAAAGCAGCATCTATGGAAGCGGCACATTTACCACTATTAGCTGTGATATCTCTCTCCATCATTTTTATATATTGTCCGAATTTCTCTTCAGCCTTTTCTTTTGTATCTGGAACAATATTGTAATTCATTTCACCTACGAACAAATTAACGCATTCATTTGATATAGACATAGTAAATCCGCTTGGTTTTTTATTGAATTTCTTTTCAAAATTATCAATGTATGTTGACCATTTGTCAAGTAATTCTGTTTTATTCTCCTCGCTACAATATAATATAGAATCATTTAGAGTATCAAATTTTGCGTCTGCTTCATTCTCATCGTCTGGTACATCATCCGTTATACTATTTGGATCACATTCATATTTCTTTAATGCTTCAGCTGCTTTTAAAGCAGTATTCGTTTCAACTGGTGATTCAGTTGTCGAACCAATTGGCGAACCAGTCATAATATGATTAACATAGTCATTCAATATATCCATAGATATTTCAACATATTCACCCTTTCCACTTTTTAACTCTACTGTAGATCTATCTACATGTTTTACCTTGTCCATAGCAGACAATAAATTCACAAGGGCTATATTTTCTGGACGGGTTTCATTATATCGCATGGCAGTTCGATCTGCTATATCGGCCTTATTTATTTCTGCGTCCCAACTATTAAATGCCTCTATTGCGGGGGTATTGAGTCGCTCATCGCTATTATTATTTATATACGGTTTAACACAAAATAAGCTTGTTATATCTTCCAAAAATGGTTTATTATACAAAACACCTATAGTCTGATATATATTTCCGGTAGCATCAACATATAGAGTGTGTTGGCCCATGGATTGGTCGTATGGCGGTATGTATTTACCGATAAAAGATTCAACAACTATCATTCCGTTGGGGGTTATGTTTACATTATTGTTGGTAAACCAAGCAGTCAGTATTTCAGTAGCATTGCTAGCATTGA
>Ga0255131_1000703_pt1 | contig 10591 bp, 7 predicted proteins | sample Law_Yuk_RepC_8d_FD_188554 | JGI IMG/M metagenome (GOLD analysis project Ga0255131, IMG submission 188554) | Freshwater microbial communities from St. Lawrence River, New York, United States - Law_Yuk_RepC_8d | ecosystem: Environmental > Aquatic > Freshwater > River | place: USA: New York... | reverse complement strand
CGCCCATGATGCGGTCACCCTCAGCCTGTGGGTGTATGGCGGCGCGACGCAACCGGCGCAGGACAGCGTGTTCTGGGCCGGCAGCCAACCCGACGGCGGCGGCACGCGTTCCCTGAATGCCCACCTGCCTTGGAGCGATTCGGTCATCTATTGGGACACCGGGTGCTGCGATCCCGGCCTGCACCGGATCTCGGTGGGAGTGCCTGATGCCACCCGATGGAAAGGTCGCTGGAACCACTACGCCTTCCTCAAACAGGGCGACTCGAAGCGGATCTTCTGGAACGGCACGATGCTCGCGGAGGGAAAAAACACGGAGAACCTCAATGCGATCCGGAGCTTCTTCCTCGGCAGCGGAGCTGGCGGCACGAGCACCTATCATGGGCGGATCGATGATGTGGCGATCTGGGACGAGGCTCTCAACGCCGCACAAATCCAGGCACTCGCCTCGGGCGCGTCGCCGCTGGAAATCCGTCGGTACGGTCCGCTGATCGCCACCGATCTCGGAACGGCGATGCGTGGGGTCAACGCCTCGGCTCTGGTGCGGATTCCGTTCACGGTGACGGATCCCTCGACCTTCGACTTGCTGTTGCTGCGGGTGCAATACGACGACGGCTTGGTGGCCTGGCTCAACGGAACCGAGGTGGCCCGACGCAATGCCCCGGGAGGGACAGGCTCGGCAGTCCCATTCGACGCCACCTCAACGGCCGTCCGGCCCGAAGGAGCCGCGCTGACCGCTGAGGACATCGAGATCCGCGGTTCAGGATCGCTCCTGCGCGCCGGACGCAACGTGCTGGCGATCCAGGCGCTCAACCGCAGCCGCGACGATGCCACCCTGCTCCTCAGACCGGAATTGTTCGGCGGCAAATCCCTGGGGCTTCGCTGGTTTGCGGAACCCACGCCCGGTGAACCCAATGGCCCCGGGGTCGCGGGCTTCGTCGGCGACACGCGGTTCGAACCGGACCGCGGGCTCTACTTCCAACCGTTCGAAGTGCGGATCTGGACCGAAACACCCGGCGCGACCCTGGTGTACACGACCAACGGCAGCGTGCCCTCGCTCACCAACGGCAAGCGGGCGGCGGGCTCCAACGCGCTGGTGCGGGTGACCAGCACGACCGTGCTGCGGGCGGCGGCATTCCTCGACGACCACGCCCCGAGCGACGTCGACACCCAGACCTACCTGTTCCCGGCCAGCGTGGCGGCGCAGAAACGCCCATCCAGCATCGGCGCCACCTGGCCCGGCGGGGCTCCGGCCGATTTTGGCGTGGATGCCCGCGTGGTGTCCGGAGCCATCCCCGGGTATGGGTTCACCAACGCCCTCGCGAGCCTCCCAACACTGAGCTTGGTGCTGCCTGAAGCCGACATCTTCGGACCGGCAGGACTCTATGCAAACCCCGGCGGGCGCGAAGACGCCTGGGAGCGCGAGGCGAGTCTCGAATGGATCCACCCCGACGGCCGCCGCGGGTTCCATCGACGCGCCGGTCTGCGCATCCATGGGAACGTCTCACGCGACAAAGGATTCACCCCCAAGCACAGCTTCGGCTTGGTGTTCCGCAGTGACTACGGCAGCTCACGCCTGAATGTCCCGCTGTTCCCCGACACACCGGCCCGCGGGTTCAATCGGTTGGTCCTCCGGGCGGGCTCCACCGACACCTGGCCGGTCGCGGAATGGGACACCTTGGTCGACGGGGTGAAGCGCTGGTACCGCAAGGATGCCAGCTACATCCGCGATCAGTGGGTGCGCGATAGCCAACTCGCTCTGGGGCACGCCTCGTCCCACGGCACCTTTGCGCACCTGTACCTCAACGGGATTTACTGGGGCCTCTACAACGTGTGCGAACGACCGGATGCCGAGTTCGCCGCACTGCACCTCGGTGGCGATGCCGACGAGTACGATGTGCTGGCCGACTTCGCGGAAGTCCGCGCCGGCGATGCGACCGCGTGGCGGCAATTGATGACGGCCGCCGGAGCCGGGCTTACCGGCCAAGCCAACTACCAGCGCCTGATGGGCAACAACGCCGACGGCACGCGCAACCCCGCTTACCCGGTGCTGCTCGACGTGAACAATTTGGTCGATTACATGATCCTCTCGATCTTCATCGGCTCGGACGACTGGCCCAACCACAACTGGTGGGCCGCACGTCGACGGGGCGACGCGAGCGGCGGATTTCGGTTCTTCGTCTGGGATCAGGAAATCTCCATCAATTCGCTCATCAAGCAGCGCAGCTCGTGGGGACCGATTTATGCCGAGGCCGACGTGGCCGACACGCCCACCTATGTGTACGCACGGGCCCGTGCCAACCCCGAGTTCCGGATGCTCTTCGCCGACCGCATCCAGAAGCACCTCTTCAATGGCGGTGCCCTGAGCCTCCCGCGCAACCTGGCGCGCTGGTCGACGCGGATCGCCGAGATCGACCGGGCCGTCGTGGCAGAGAGCGCGCGGTGGGGCGATTACCAACGATCGTCGCAACCGTTCCTGCGCGAACGCGAGTGGCTGACCAACGACCTCTGGATGCGGAACACATTCTTCCCCAGCAATCATGTCGTGGCGCTGAAACGGTTCCGCTCGGCCAACTTGTACCCCACGATGGATGCCCCGTTGGCGAGTCCGCCCGGCGGAGCAGTAACTGCCGGCACGCGCGTGAAGCTGGTGAACCCCAATGCCACGGGCACGCTGTACTTCACCACCGACGGTTCTGATCCCCGCCTGGTCGGCGGCGGAATTTCGACCAAAGCCCAAGCCTACACCGATCCGGTGACGATCAACCGCCGGACCTCCCTGCGCCTTCGGGTGCGCAACGGGACAACCTGGAGCGCGCTGGTCGAGGCGGAGTTCTTCGTCGCCCAAGACTACGCCGCCCTGCAACCGACAGAACTCTTCTATCACCCGCCCGACTCGCTCGAGCGCGACGGCGACGATTTCGAATTCGTCGAACTGCAGAACACCGGTGCCGATCGCTTGGATCTCTCAGGCTTGCGGTTCACCGACGGGGTCGAATTCGGGTTCGCAGACGGCGCGGTCCTTGAACCCGGCGGTTTTGCAGTGCTGACAAGGGATCCCGACTCCTTCGCAGGGCGGTTCCCCGGGGTGCCGGTGACCGGCACCTATACGGGGCGACTCGACAACGGAGGGGAAACGCTGACGCTCGGGCACACGCTGGGGTTCCGGGTTTTCACAATGGCTTACGGAGATTCGTCTCCGTGGCCGGCGGCTGCGGACGGCCTGGGGCCATCGCTGCAACGGGCCAGCCTGACCTTGGCTTCCGACGATCCGACCGCGTGGGTGGCCGCAGAGCCAACACCCGGCGCAGCGTTCGACACGCAGGCGTCCGACACCGACGGAGACGGAGTTCCCGACACCTGGGAGCGGGAGCACGGAACCGACCCGCTGCAACCGGACGCTTCGGCCGATCCGGACGGCGACGGATTCACCAACGCGGCCGAATTCCTTGCCGGGACGGATCCCCGCGACGCCGCCAGCGCCTTGCGACTCGAGTGGGTCGGAATGAATGCAGTCCCAGCACCCGGCGAGCTGCGGTTGAAGTTCCTAGCTTCAGCCGGCCGTACCTACGCGATCCAGAAGCGGAGCGATTTGACCCAGGGCCCGTGGACCACGCTCCTGCGCGTGGAATCCAATGCCAACCCGCGCCCAATCACCGTCACCGATCCGGCATCCGGCGCTTCCGGCCTCTATCGCGTCATCACTCCGGCACCTTGATGAGGGAGGAGAATCGCCAACTCAACGCCACCGATTGGCCTATCGACGTCCTCGACTCCAGATCCCAGTCTTATCTCATTCAGACACCTTGGTTTTCTCACCCATGAAGACGTTGCAACAACTCCGACTGCTCCCTTCCGACGGCCTCCGTTTCGGATTCTGGCGGAGTTTGCTCGTCAGTCTGCTGACCGGGCTGGTTCTGAGCTCTATCGTGATCTTGGTGTCCGAGGAGGATTCGTTCTCCACCCGCCTCGGTCTGTGTTTCGCCTTGTCACTGCCAGGTTGGTTGGCGCCGCTCGTCTGGAACCGCCGGGCCGTAGCGCTTGGCGCACCCGGGTTCTGGACGGTCTGGGGGCGATTTCTGAAACGACTGGGATTGGCCGCCGTGGCACTGATTGCGCTGATCTCGCTGGCCTTCGCCATTGAGGGCATTCGGGCGGCCTGGGCTTGGCAGGAGGTCGAGGCTCACCTCAAACAACGCGGCGAACCGTTGACCTTCGAGGATCTGGTGGGCCCGCGCGTGCCGGATGCTCAGAACTTCGCCCGTCACCCGCTCATGGACGGCCTTCTGAGCCATACTGCGACGAACGATGCGAAGGGGCGCCCCACCTTCCAGTGGACTGGCCAGCGGAAAATCGCGGAACTCCAGGAAGCATTGCGGTTTCCGGAGCCGCGTTCCGACGAACCCAAAGGCGGCAATCGATTGCGCCGCACCGGGCCCGACCTTGAGGCGCTGGCCAGCTTGCTGAAGTCCGGCACCCACCGGGAGAAGCGGACGGTGTACGATCCGGGTCGCACCGAACCGCGAGAGACCAACGACCTCGTTCACCTGCCCATCCCACCGGCCGGGATGCCCACCGCGCAGGCGGTCCTCTACGCCTTCGAGGGTCGACGCGCGGTGCTCGACCAGGTCACCGAGGCGACCCGACGCCCGCGGGCCCAGTACGACCTCCGCTATGCCGACGGTCCCTTCGCGCTGCTACCCCACTTGGCCATACACAAATCCATAGCCATGAAGCTGCGCACGCGATCTGCGGCGCGGGTGGCCGCCGGCGACACGGCGGGCGCCGCCGAAGACATCGATACCCTGCTTCGGCTCGCGGAACTCACCGGTGAGGATCCCACTCTGATCGGCTACTTGGTCCGGGTGGCCATCCAAAGCATTGCCTTCAGCGCCTTCTGGGACGGCACCGCGCAGCACGCGTGGTCCGACGCGCAGTTGGCCGCGTTCCAGCAGCGCTTCGAAGGACTCAAGCAGCGGGACAGCCTCGTGAAGGCTTTTCGCGGCGAGCGCCTCTTCGGCAAGACCACCTTTGAGTTGATGCGAGAGGGCCGGCTCGATCCGGACACCCTCGGAGCCATGGAGAGCGACGAAAGTGGGAACTCGATTGGATGGGGGCTCGTTCCGAGGGCGTGGTTGTTGCAGAACCAAGCCTACCACTCGAAGGTGCTGGATCAGGTCGTGGGTGCGCTGCAGCGCTGCGACCCAGAACGCGGCATTGCCGCCAAGGGCTCAATTTGGGAGACCGAGCGCGTCGAACAGACGGTCTTCAACACGGCAGGCCGACGGTTTCATCCGTACCGGATCTTTACGCACTTGCTGTTGCCGGGCCTGGCCAAGGTACATGCCAAGGCCGACCGGAGCCTCACGACGAGTCGCCTGGCCATCACCGTGGCCGGGTTGGAACGCCATCGCCTCGCGACGGGCCGCTATCCCAAGTCGCTCGACGACCTCGTGCCAAAATGGGTGCCAACCGTGCCGCTCGACCCCATGGACGGACAACCGCTGCGCTACCGCCTCAATGCCGATGGAACATTCACGGTGTACGGCATCGGCCCGAATCAGACGGACGACAACGGCGTCTTCGAGTCTAAGCAAGGCCAGGACCTCGACTGGGTCTGGCCCCCCAACCACCCCACCGAGGAACGCCGGTTGTTCTGAGGGGGAACCTCGGGGCACCTGCAACGATGGTTTCAAAGCCAGAGTCGCATCCGTGCCCCTTCAGTGAGCAGTGCAGGATGGGGCCGCCACCAACCACTCGATGGGCTCGCGGTCGCCCCGCCTCCTGAGCAACCGCCAGCACTGAAACCCCGGCCGGACACCTGAGGTCCGTCGTTCAGGAACTTCGGGGCCAAAGGTTCACCAGCATCTACGGGGGCAGCTGAAACCTGCCAGCGACGATGCCCGGAACCGTGAGATCCTCGTCCAATGCCTCCCATCGGAGGGCGTATCCATCCAGTTCCAACCGGACCTGCGCCAACTGATCGTCCGTGGCGGCAGCGAGAATCTTGAATCTGTTCGCAGGGAATCCAACGATGCGTCCATCGTGCAGTTCGACGAACACGATGCGTCCTTCGGCCCACGCGCGCACGGCCGTGGGCTCCGTCGCCTGTATACTCTCAGCGGTTGTGATGCTCATGGAAGGAGTTCCTCAGCAGGGTTTCGTTCTCGAAAACCAATCGTTCGATTTGCCGCAATTCGTGCGAACGCACACCACGGTTGCTTGCCAAACGGATGATCGGCTCGAGCCAGATCTTGCACTCGCCCTCAGGTGTCCGGACATGGACATACGGCGGTTCGAGCCGTTCATCCGAGTAAAAGTGAAAACGGAAGCGTCCGATGCACAACACCGTCGCTTTTACTTCAGTTTATCGTCTGCCTGGCCGGCGTCCACCCCCGACTGGTCCGCATGGTCCGACCGATGTGCCAACGTGCTGCTCCAGAGAACTGCAACCGGCGCGAACGTCGGGGTCGGGTTCATGTTGGCTTATGAATCGCGAGTTCCGGCGGCGGCTGGCATCTTCAAAAATCCTGCGACGAGGAACCCCCATGCGGCCACCAAGCCGAGCCCGGCGGTAATGTGAGTGAGCTTCACGACTCGCTCTCCGACGCCCACCGAAAGGCCAAGCCCTTAAACCGCTGGCGCTCCCGGCGTTCAGAGGAGCAGCTGGTTAGGTCCTGCCTCCGCTATCGCCCTGAGTCCGCGTGTAAGCCTCGTACAACACTTCGGGATTGTCCGCGAACAACTCCGTATAGCCGCACTGACCGCAGATGTTGGCTCGCAGTTCGGCGTAAGTGCTACCTCGAAATATAATCGCCTGAGGATGGAGGAATCCGACGTGTGCCTTGAGCTGCCCGTCCGAGGGCTGGCCCTGATCCTCCACGGGTATTCCCATGATCATCTTGCTGGCTCCACACTTTGTGCATTTCGTATTCATACCTGCGTAAGACTTCTACTTTGGACCTAACGCCACAACTGACCGACGCTCGGAATGTGACACCCATCATGCGCGGCGCGGTAGCGAGATTGTATTTATAGGTGTCGTTGGGCTATTTTTTTGGTTCGTCCCCCCGGCGTTTCATGAGACTGCAATCATCCCACGCGTCTGCTGTCTTGTCGTGTTTCAGCAGGAACGCCTGCATGTCCTTGGAGTGAGCCGTCAACAGAATCCCATCATCCAGCTTCTCGTGCTTAATGGCATCGGGATGTTCTTGGAGATACTTCTTAATCCAGTCCTGTTTTAGGGATGCCATCTGGAGACCGTCGCCCTGTTGCTGCATGCGCATAAAGGTGTGTACCGGTAGCAGATGGCACTTGTAGAAGTCGTTTTGCTGGATATCGGTTTCGACTGCGTAGATATCCAAGAACCGACGATCCCCGACCTTGAGAAGATGCACGGTGAATTCCCCCTTCTTCCCTTTCTCATCGACGTAAAGAAGTGTGTAGGCGTTCTCGGCCTTCTTTGTAAACGTCCATGTGAGGTTGCCGTCCTTGTCAGCCCACACGCCAACGAGCAAGGGGTCAAAGATCAGGTCTTGATCCGTGTAGAGCGGATGCACGGACGGAATGAGGTTGCAACCCGTCATGAGGAACAGTAGTCCGAGAAAAATCAGAGTCGTAGCCTTCTTCATGTCTTTTACCTTCTCTTAATACTCAACGTTAAAGGTCACTCACACCCACGCCACTTGCTTTTGGCATGACTCCTACCCTCGAAGCGGAATCAGCAGGAGGCATGACAAAAGTGCCGAAGGCATGGTGATTCGGTCCATCGCCCCGTTAGCATTATTTTTTCCAGGTCAATGCAAGTCGTCGCTGTTCCTTAGCGCAGTCGAGCAAATACAGATTGATGAGATTCTGGTATGGAATCCCCGTATCAGTAGAAAGTGCTTTAAAGTAATTGATCACATCGGGTTCGAGTCGAATGGTGACCGCCTTTTTCAAACGCTTCACATATGGATTCTGCTTTGCCGTGGAAAAATCATACTCTTTTCTCATTTTTTCTTCTCCCAGTATGGTTGCTGTTCTTTGGTTCCGGCCCGTCGTGCCGAAATTACTCTGATCGACGAACCGCTTTTGCGAAAACAGTGAACAATGACGAGGACCCGCAGTGCGGAACTGAGCCCCATGATGATGAATCTGTCTTCGGTGGTCGAATGATCAGGATCCGGTATCAACAGAGCATGCTCGTCGTAGAATACTGTTCTGGCCTCCTCGAAGGAAACGCCATGCTTCTTGGCATTCGATGCCGCCTTGCCGGAATCCTATTCGAAAGAGATCTCGTTCACACGAGAAGAAGCAATACAAAATATTGCTCATCGCAGCAAGACATATTTTCTGCTAACGTTGTTTAGGCTACCTAAACGCAGCCTAATCTTCCCCCCGCGGACCTTTTTTGGCAGCCTGTCCCCCTAAGGCCACCCCTCGTCGAAGGGGCCGCAACAGCATTCTCTCGGCAGGCGTTGAGGCGGTCGGAAACAGGGTCAGGGACCGATTTTCGGTTTTGGGTGCCCCACTCCTTTCGGCCAGAACTCGGTAGAGGACCACGCAAACTGGATAGACTCTTGCCAAGGGATAGGTCGACGGGAACAGACACTCGCGCCCGCACCGGAGTCAAAATCGGAAATGGTTCCCTGACCCCGTTACCTCCGCTCCCGCCCTGTCCCTGTTGCCACAAGCCGATGCGCCTCCTCCATGCCGTGGCACCCAACCACCGTCAGCGGGGACCGCCGGCGGGCGCCCCAGTTCCACAAGCCCCATGAAACGCACCCTGGAAATCGAAGCCGGAATGCGCCATGGAAGGTCCATGACCGGGCCCCAGCTGAAGGCATCCGAGAAAGTAGAAGACACCTCCTTCGAGGTGGAATCCCGGTCGAATTTCCCCGTGGAGGCGACCGGATCGGTCTCAGGAAACCCGTATCCCAGACTCAGGTCGGTGGCCGGAGCCGGAAAACCCGTCACGGACCGCCTCAGGACGCCCCGGTCCTGAAAACACCAACGCCATAGGGGATCCATAACCCCACAGCCAACTCGCTTACCCCCCGGGCTTGTTCAACCAAGGGTGTAGTTGCTGGCTTCGCTCCGCTTCGCAGCAATACACCCTTTATTGTTAGGCGGCGCGGTCATTTGGGTTTAGCAGTAAACGTCAGTTTTAGTTCGTTGCCTTTGAGCTCGAGTTTCGGAACGCGCTTGAAAAGGCTCTGAATCTCTGGTGTCGAATTCGTGCGGCCCATCATGCGCTCATCGCCGAAGTAGTCCTGAAGACGGTCGGAGGTGGTGTAGGAAAACCGAAGCGTATAGTCGCCGGGGACGGTAACTGGAAACTGATAGAGCTGATATGGCGCAAAGAAATCAGTGCCGAAAGGATTGAAAGTGCCGCCAGCGGGAACAATGACGAAGTCGTTTGTCCGTAGGACATTCATGTTGCCGCAGAGGCTGAGCGGAAGGGTGACGACCTTGCCAGACGCGTCGAGAATTTCGAAACGGCACTTGGGAAATCGGCGGTCCGTGGTAGAGCCGTCAAGAGAGCCAACGAGAACAACCTCTTTTGTGGTCTTGTTGGTGATGCGAAACGTGATGTTCGGAATCTCGCCGACTGAATAGCTTGTGCGGTCCGAAGCTATGATGCAATCGAATGCTGCATCCGCAGCCACTGCACAGTGGATGACGACCGAAAAAAGAAAGGTAAGAGCGATGGACTTCATAATTTGCGAGTGCGGCCTAACGCCCAGGTTAACCGGCAAAAATGCGGAGCATTTTTGTCCGCGTTGAACCTACAGTTAGGCTGGTGGCAGATGCCGCTTCCGCTGAGCTACTCAGGGAGTTGGCCTTGATATTTGATGTTTGGCCAGACACATCGGTAAGCCTTGAACTTCAATTATGCATACCGATCAGGCAGCGGCGCCTTTTCGACGAGTGCGTTGAATACAGCCTCTGGATTTGACTGGCACCAATACTTGAAGAACAACGTTGGCTTATGCTTTCTGAAGAGACTATCCACTGTCTCGCTACTTGGAACAAGAAGGCGTGCCTCTGTCCATTGTTGGGCGACTACAGCAACAGGTTTACCGCCATAGCCGCCTACCTCAACAATCCATGTGGCGTTGCCGCCTGCAATCCAAGCCAACCTGCAAGCATTCGTTGCAAGCTGGATGAGTTCTGGAACTGACGCTTGCAGTGGTGCCGCAAATGAGCGATCATGTGATTCGCAATCGTCGCCAGCACAGACGCTGTCTCGGTCTGCTGTTATGAAAAAGGTTATTTGTGATGAAGTCATAGATTCTGCTCTTGTAGCCTAACGAACTGCCATGCCGAGTGTTTTCGAAAAGCCAACGACCAAGCTCAGCGACGGCGGCCCCGAGAAGCCTGGATTGCAACGGTGATGGACCGACGCCGTTCGCTGGAGCGCCTTGTTAGGCCACATGTCAGAGCGCATCACACAAGCTCTCCAATCCCTCGGCTCGAAATCGCGCGAGAATTTCTGGGTCAGTGCCGCAGTAGCGGATAGCTGCGATGCACGAACATCGTGCTGCCTCTATAACAAGAGCAAGCTCGTCTGCCGTCTCTGGTTGCTTCTCGACGCGACAATGCGTCGGGC
>Ga0255131_1000691_pt1 | contig 10728 bp, 9 predicted proteins | sample Law_Yuk_RepC_8d_FD_188554 | JGI IMG/M metagenome (GOLD analysis project Ga0255131, IMG submission 188554) | Freshwater microbial communities from St. Lawrence River, New York, United States - Law_Yuk_RepC_8d | ecosystem: Environmental > Aquatic > Freshwater > River | place: USA: New York... | reverse complement strand
ACGAAAATAAATAAATATTATATTTCTTACACGAATATAATATTTATTATTTTATATCATATTTTCTCTCTACACAATCAAGTACTATACTACATTACTTGCCGAATACATTTGTTAACAACTCTACCTTTTCTTGCTCCTTTCTAAATGATCTAGCGCCAGAGTCCATCAAGTTTCGTATCTCTCCATATATTTGTTGATTTGTCGACAATGTTGACATTCGATTCTTATTTTTTGATGTATCTTTGATACCAAAATAGTCGTTTAATACTTTCATGTAATTATATTGCTCTTTTTCCAACCTATCCTTTGCTTCTTCTTCTGTCAATTCTGTTTGTCTACATACAATTTGAATTACTTCATTCAATGGTTCGGTTATACTGTCATATAATTGTTTTAAATTCTCTCTTGATATGTCGTTGTCGTTTACTATTGTATCATCATTTACTATTGTATCATCATTTACTATTGTATTGTCGGTAACTATTGTATTCTCGATTAATGTGTTTGATTCTTCTGACTGGCTCATTATTATATATACTCTTAAATCTTTTTTAAACTATATTAAACGAATGTCTATTATATATTTAATGGAGTATATTCAGTCGAAGCCAAATAATATAGATGTGTATGTAAATGAATTTCATACACGTATCAAGACGGAATTTGAAAAATCAATTAATAAAATATATAATGAAGAGTTAAGCGTATATAGACAAGTTATTGAAACTGTTGTTAAATTGCCTTTTATTCAAGAAATCATTGAAGAAAATAAAACACTAAAGGCTAAACTAAAGGTACTTGAAGAAGCTGATAATGTTGTTAAATTAGAAATATTTGATAAACCAGTTTCAAAAATATTATTAGATGTTGAAACAATTCCATTTAGTAGCGAATCCAATAGCGATGCCAGTAGCGATGATGATGCTGATGACGAATCATCCGGTGATTCATCAGAAGATGATGACGATGATAAGCCAATAGTAAGTACGGCAGACACTACTACTAAGCCGTCCGCAGACAAGGAAGTCATGTCTTTGTGTAAAAACCAAGATTGTTCACCAATTCGTGATACCAAATTTACCGAAAAGTGTTCAATTTGTAGCGGATATTTTGCTGACGACGGGTCGAACGACATATATTTCTTAAATGAAAATGGAGGTGTTGGCAGTTGTGATTTATGTAAAAAAACACAAAACGTATGTATCATGAAGGGAACCGGACAATGTGTATGTGTAAACGCTTGTGATGATGATGAGTCTGATGCTGAGGAAGACGAGGAAGAAGATCAGTCAGCAGACGATGAAGAAGATCAGTCTCCAACTTTTCCAGTAAAAATAATTGTTAATAAATTAGACAAAGAAGAAGATAATTTAGAAGAAGTGGAAGAAGAGCCGTCGGCAGATCAAGAAGTGGAAACCGAAACAGAGGAAGTTGAGGAGTCAGAAGAGGAGCCGTCGGCAGACAAGGAGGAGGAAGAGCCGTCGGCAGACAAGGAGGAAGAGCCGTCGGCAGACACGGCAGACGAGGGAGACGCCGAAGTAATTGAAATTGAAATTGACGGCAAGACATATTATTGCGAGAGTGAAGAAAACGGAAATATATATGAAGATGACAACGGCGAAGTTGGAAATATAGTGGGTGAAATAAAGGACGGAGAGGCATCGTTCTTCGAATAATTTTATGTGGTTATAATATAATATGCTCGATACATTATGCCCACCGGCTATATTATATTTAGGTTTTTCATTAACACAAATTATAATTGATACATTTAAAGGCCAATACAATACTGCCTTTTTTAAAACAATTGTAATGTGTATATTTACATTACTTTTGAATATCCTATGTGAAAGAGGGTTGAGTGTTATTTCGTGGCTAATTGTTTTTATTCCATTTATACTAATGACATATATTACAGCCGTATTATTATTCGTATTTGGACTATCACCGTCTAACGGAAAATCAAACTCAAACTATAATGTGAAATATCCATCTGATTATCCAAATGAAATGTTAATTGCTAGAAACCCTCAACATAATGAAATGATAGATGACTTAGATTTTGATTTTACCCAACCATCATTACCACCACAATGTCTTACTACACAATCATCTTTACAATCACAAGTTATTCCACCAGCAGTAACTCCACCACTTGTAACGCCCTCGGCTGTACAACAACCAGCAGTTACTCAACCAGCCGTTACCCAACCAGCTGTAACACAACCAGCCGTTGCTCAACCACCCGTTACACAACCAGCCGTTACTCAACCAGCTGTAACACAACCACCAGTTATTACTACACCACCACTATCACCCGTACCACCACAATATTCTCAATATTCGCAATATCTTCAAGAGATGATATAATAGAAATATATGATTATGCGCAAATAATTTAAAAATATAAATCTTTAAATTATTATAAATGAATATACTTATAGAATTATCTAATATTGTAGGCACTGTATTATACACAGCATATGATATTCTGCTACTTGGTTGTGTGATAATAATATATCCATTTGAAAGCCTTGAAAGCAAAATGACTATACATAGTAATTGTATAAAGAGTTGTAATAATTACTGTAACGATCTATGTTATGATATTAGTTGGAAAATGTGCGAAATAGTCACAGTAGTACAAATTTTCAATAAAAAAACAGTAGTACCCATGTTTCATAGAATGACCAATAATTATTTCAGAAATATAAACGCTGTGTCACTAATTAAAAATGGAGAGGAAATAAGACAATTTGCTACATGGGAGTCGTTTGAAGTTGAAAAGGAAAATGTAGAGTTTGATCTAATATTATATACCAAGTATAACGAAACCGAATCTAAAAAAAATTACACGGCAATTGGAGAATCGTGTTTAAAACACCCAGAACAGTTATGTAGTCATATATGCGATGTTAATTTCATTATATTTCAATTGACAACTGATAATAGCAAGTATGATATTAATTTAAAAGAGCCTCAAAATTTCTTTGTAAAAGATAATACATTAAAATTTGCTTTTTTTAAATGGTACATGAAAAAGGTTTACGATGTGAATCTAACAGAGGATTTTAGCGTAAATTATATGACACAAGATATGTCTATTGCCAATTTACATCATCCATTTTATATAAAGTTTAATGAAGACGGAGTTACATCGTTTTCGACTGGAAAACCGAAACCAAAAGAGAATCTAAAAGATAATTTGAATGACGATCAAGAAACGAATGATTGTCTGACATCATCACATCGTGAAGAGAGTCTATATACAAATATAATTAATAGTGAACGACTTAAGGAACATTGCGAATAATAAAATTACAGAAATAATAACAATGCGACTAATAATATTGCGAGTAATAATAATATTAGCGAAATAATATAAAAAAAAATTGATAGCTAATAGTATAATGGAGGAACCCCATAGTTTGGTTAATTCAGCAATGCAACAGCATACTCTCTCCGATGAATGGTGTCTGTGGGCCCACTTGCCACATGATACTGACTGGTCTTTGAATAGTTACAAGAACATCTTTAGCATTAAGACTGCTGAAGAGGCAATTGCTTTAAATGAAGCAGTGCCGTCAAGATTGGTGAATAATTGTATGTTGTTTATAATGCGAAAAGGAATTACACCTCTATGGGAGGATCCCAAAAACAGAAGCGGGGGGTGTTTCTCATATAAAGTGAGTAACAAATCTGTGTATGAATGTTGGAAGAGTCTCACATATAATTTAGTAGGTGAGAGTTTATCCAATAACAAAAATTTACAGCAAGATATAACGGGAATTACTATTTCTCCGAAAAAAAACTTTTGTATTATTAAAATTTGGTTGTCTAAGTGTAATTTTCAAGATGCTTCACTTATTAATTGTAATAGTGGCATCGACGCACATGGATGTCTATTCAAAAAACACGCCCCCGAATATTAAACATAATATATATTTACCCACACAATATATTTACCCACACAACCCAAAAAACAAAAAACAATATTATGTAAACAAGTTAAAAAATAGTCATTGTATATACATAATACTTACAATGACTGTATCAAATATGCGAATTCAATTAAACTACTACTATTTTTTTGTCGGTATGACTGGTATTTTTAACAAAATATCAGAGAATATGCGTTTATTATTTAGGAAATAAATTTAATCTTCAATATTGAATATTCAACTGTAAATAATAAATAATATATAAAATAATATATTATTTATTTTGTGTGTATAAAATATAGATGTCTACATTCTTGAGTTGGTGTAGTGGAGATTCTTGTAAAAAAATGTCAGGTATTATGAATAAGCTCAATACTATGTTGAAATCGCTAACAGAAAAACCGATTAGTGAAGATACATTAAATGAACGAGTTAATATCGAAACTGAATTATATGAATTGATAAATGATTACATTCTCTATAATGAGTTAGAAATTACATATGAACATATAGAGCGAATCTTAACCGATCTACCAATAGTAAAGGAAACTATAAAAACGATGTATATTATGCATTATAAAGAGATGGGTAACGAAAGATATAGAGAAATATCAAGTGATATCAACAGTTTAAATAATTATGTCTATATAATGACTATTGCGGAAATTATGTGTGATAATGAAGGTCCTTCTTTTATGTTCGATTATACTAAACTAGAAATAGAGGAACAAATAGCTAAGTGTAATATATCTGAGCCAAGCAAACCTCGCAAACCATTACCGTATTCAACCGTTGATGAAGATAATGTAAGGAGATATACTACTATTGCTAAGGGTCCTATGGAAAGAGGTGGTAAAAGAAAAATACGCAAAACTGCGTCTAAGCGCAAGAAAACAGCCCACCGTGCTACTAAGCGCCGTCTTCATACGCGCAAACATGGTAACAAAAAAAATAAACGCCATGTTAAAAAACACACCAAGCGCGCATAATAATATTATGGATTTTGTAGAAGTATATAATTACAAGTAATAAAATAAATTATTAATCATAGTTTATTTTATTTTATTTATTTTTGTAATATTTCTTATTGTGTGATTTCTTAGCTCTCGTTTTCTTGCTTCTCTGCTTCTTAGTTCTCGATTTTTTACTTCTCGTTTTCTTACCTCGCGTCTTTTTACGTAGCGATTTCTTGTGACTTCTTCCGCCAAGAATATTACATCCCACACCACGACATTTTGGAGGTGCGCTAGCAACTTCATCAACTTCATCCAATTCTACATTTACATCACACCACGAGCTACCTACGACAGTTAGTCTATCAAACTCTTTCAATTTTACATTTAATCTATCTTTTAAAATAGGTACTAGATTAGAGTTAGAAACACTCGGATACCGTATTCTATAACTATTATACAAGGCCTTTTCATCAGAATATCCTGACCTATCTATATTTTCCCATAAAGTTAGTCTAAGCATTAAATTGCTAATCGTCAGAATTTCTTTTAGAACTTCATTATCTTTATTTTGTAAAACGTAACATTTTCTATTCCACAAGCCAGACGGGTCAGCCTTAATATCTAACATAAACTTTGGCCCTCTTCCTAATACTTTATTGATAATGTCGCCTTGGGAAGTCTCTGATAAATCCGCCCGCATTGGAATACATTCTTTAGTATCAAAACATAGCTCGTTCCATAAAGAGTCATCTCTTAAAAATCCCAACCCGGTATAACTGTAAAAAGCAGATAAATTTTTATACCCACCCACCAATTCTAACAAGCACTCATGATTAATGCTCGGATTGGCTTTTATACAATATAAACATGCTCCCATAAGTAGACTTCCCTTTACACTATTCGGTTTAACACATATTACTTTTACACACCATGATTTGGGGCTCTCTATACATTCACCCCTTTCAACGACAATGACACCCACAATCGCATTGGACTTATCTGCTAATATTAGTGCCTGGTCAACATCATCTGAACGAATCACAATTTGCGTATCAATCGCAAATAATATATCATAATTAATTTTCTTAGGCCTAGCACCCGCATCATCATCTTCATCCTCATCATCATCTTCAGCCTCATCATCATCATTATCTTTCGTACGCATACCGATTGCTGACCGCATTGCGTTCTCGGTATATCCACTATGGACACTACTATCAGTAGTACAAGGGTTCGCACTCTTTATCAATTCAGCCATAACTGTTTTATAATCGGCATACTGCTGCTTGTCTATAATATTATCCGCGTCATCTTCTGTGAAGCCGAAAAACCATTCATGAAATGTCGATCGATTATATAATTTATAATTTGTTAATAAGTCAGATACATGATTACTATATTCTTCTATTTTCGCCTTCGAGAATAGTGACATTCTTATTATATAATAAATAGAAAATATTATATAATAGTGCAAAATGTTACCTAAACAGTTATTTACACCATTTGGGTAAATAAACCTTTTCTTTTTAATCGGTCGAATCAATTGTTTAATCAATTGTTTAATCGCTATTCTTAGATGGAAGCGGACTCAAACACAGCTTAATGGTACCCAAACTTGCCACATAATACTTGACCACCAACGGCAAATCATTCTCCAAATACATTTCAATTTGACTACAAAGATTTGTACATTTGATGAAATATCCAAGATTCTTTAGCGAAAATTCACCTTGAATAATTTTACTCGAATCTTGTTTTTCGATGAATTCCATTCCACCAGTCGATTCTTCACGCTTCACCTCTGCCGTGGCAAATTGACCCTCACATCTAAAAATCAATTCATTGCCAACCGATTTAATCTCCAATCTCTCCGAAATGCACGACAAATCGCGAATAATCTTTTGAAAATCAGCGGAAGGAAGGTTAATAACTGAAGAAAAGTGGACATTTGGCTCCTCGAACTCATCTGAGTCGGGTTCAATTAATCGAAGTTTTTGGGTCTTACATTGTTTAATGTCACCATTCTCAAACTTTAATCCCAAAAAGGATACAATACCATCATAATAATCGCAATTTTCAATATAAATGGTCAAAGTATCATCGTTATCAATAGAGTTGATAAGTTTAAATAGATGGAACATATTTACACCGACAACGATTTTATCCTTGTTACATTCATAATGCTCAAAATTCTCGGCAGCCAAGAATAGATGGGCCAACATAGTATGTGATTTATCCATATTGATGATGCGAATACCATCCTTTTTAAAAGTAATATTCGTTTCCAATAAAATATCCTTAAGGGCCGTCATCAATGTGCGAAATGGCGCAATTTGAACTGTTTTAATTGTCAAGACATTGTTTGAAGTATTCATTCCTATAATTATTTTTTATGTAAAAATCTTTAAATACTTATGCGTTTATATTTAAAATTTTTATAAATTATAAATTAGTTTGTTTTAGTGGTACTAGATTTTTGACATATTATTTTATATAGATATATATTAATAATATGTCAAAAATGAATGTAGACGGACTAAAATATAAGAAAAATGGGTTCAAATATAACAAAAATGGATGGACGTATATCTCTATTCAAGGCGAACCGTATGAACGAGGAGTTGCGCATGGATCATTATTAAAAGCAGAAATCAAAAAGTGTATTTCTACTATGGAATGGAATTTATATGATTCACATGGAGTAGAAATGGATTTTTTCAAAGAAGTTAGCAATTTCTTTTTTAAAAAAACGATCGAAGAACATTTCCCAGAGTTTTTCACTGAAATGAAAGGTATAGCAAAAGGCGCAAATGTTGATTTAGACATTTTGATATTATGGAACAATTTTGCTTCTTTAGATTACGCCATGACAAAATTAACAGAATACTTGGATTATATGCCAAGTATTAAGGACAAATACGGCCATTTACTAAAATCTGTCCCCTCAATTGGACATATGGAAGGTGGGTCCAAAGACAAATGCTCAGCTTTCATGGCATTAGGTGATTATACACACGATGGCAAGATTTGTTGCGCACATAATTCTTTTGATAATTTTATTGATGGACAAAATTTCAACATTATCATCGATATTAAGCCATCCAAAGGTCATCGAATGTTATATCAAGGCGCACCTGGCTATATTTCAAGTCAAACCGATTTTTTCATCAATAGTAAGGGATTTATAGGTACGGAAACAACAATCGGTGGGTTCATTGCTTATAAACACGGAGATCCGATTACTTGTAGAATTCGAAATTGTATGCAATATGCCAATACTTTAGACGAATATGTAGAATTTTTAACGAAGGAGAATTCTGGTGACTATGCCAACTCGTGGCTTATAGGCGACACAAAGAATAATGAAATCATGCGCATAGAATTAGGTCTAGAATTTGTTAATGTAGAGAGAAAAAAGAATGGATATTTTATTGGATTTAACGCAGCATATGATCCGCGAATTCGAAATTTAGAATGTGTCAATAGTGGTTTCGATGATGTTCGCAGACATCAAGGTTCTAGAAAGGTTCGATTAGAGCAATTAATGGAACAACACAAGGGAAAAATAAACATTGAATTAGCACAAGAAATTATTGCTGATCATTATGATGTCTATTTAAATAAAATAAATCCGTGTTCCAGAACAACGTGCTCTCATTACGAACTAGACGAACGTGCTTATATGAGTCAAGCAGATAGACCATTACCATATCAACCAAGAGGTGCTGTTGACGGATGTGTAGCAGATACAGAATCTTGTAGCAAAATGGGTTTCTATGGAAGATGGGGGTCGTCGTGCGGTACATCATTCCAAGTGAAAGAATTTATACAGATACATAGGCAATGGCAAAGGTATGAACCACATTTGAATGATAGACCATCACAACCATGGACATACTTTACATCCGCAGATAAACTAACCGATATTGGACATTCAACCAAGACCAAGAAACACTTTAAAATGAAGAAGGTCGAGAGAAATACAAAGAAAAAGAAGATACAATAGTTATATTACATAAAACAAAAAGCTATTATTAGATAAAAACAAAAAGCTATTATTAGATAAATAATGAAAGATCACAATCATTATTTATGTGAAGACCATAAATTATACGGAAATACTAGTATTTATTTCCCACTAAGTCCATGCCGTTCTACTTGCGCGAATTGTGAAAAAAAAATTGTTTCTGGTTACACAAATCCAAACCATGGTTCTAATCCGTTTGGATACTGTTACCTTTGTCCCACAATTTGTATAAAATGTTCCATCACGCAGAAAAAATGTATGTGGTGTGGGTAGTGAACCTATTGTTTAGTGCTGTACATCTGCCTCTACCACTCTATCTACATATGATAAATACTAATCATTATTTTACAAACCATTTAAAATGATTTTCATATATTAAATAAACATGGAAAACAATGGAATCAATGAAAACAAATATGTCAATGATGCCAATAAACTGACAAAAATAGTGACCGATTTATATTTTAAATATCAAGACAATCCGATTATTTTCAATAAAATGACACAATATATTGAAAATTTACCGGAATTATTGGAAACCGCAAATAATACGATTATTGAACGAGCAGAAAGAAAAACAAAGCTAGAATGTGAGTCGGAAACATTCATTCATAAATTTCTTCATAATCACAAATTTTATTATCATGGATCATCTGACATCTTTTTCGAATATAAGGACAATAAATATATATTAATTCGCGAAGATGATGTTCAACATACTATCTTGTCTACAATTAGCGCGAATAAAACGCTAATGGATTGGAAGCATCGATTGAAGGTCACCATTCTAAAAAAAATAAAGGATCGCGACATATTTTCGTGTATTCCAGAATCAGAAACGATTCAATCCGTCATCAATCGTCTATGCCCTTCTATTTGCGACTCCAGAGAAAAGGCGAAATATTTTTTAACTGTATTAGGTGATATATTGATGAAGCGAAGTCAACTTGTCTATTTCCTACACCCTAAGACGAAGCCATTTCTTAAAGAGTTGAGTAATTTGTCTTGTATGTTGTTTGGCACACCCAATTTGCTGAATATTTTTAAATTTAAATATTACGATCATAATTTTACTGAGTGTCGTCTTGTAGATATTCAAGAAGCAACAAATTTAGATACATGGACCACTTATATTAAACAAGAAAACGCCCTAGATTTGTTTTGTGTCGCGGCGCATTATTCTACTAGATATGAAGGTGCCGAGAATTTCTTACAAGAACATTGTAAGGACGAAGAGTTAAAAACATACGCATTATATCTTAAGAATAATAATGAGAAACAAATCATCAATCATTTCTTTGATAAAAATATTGAACACAGTGACGATTGTTCGATTTCTTGGAAGAATATGCAGTATTTATGGAAACAATTTATTGAAACTGAAAAATTGCCCAATGTGTTTTTTACTACCACATTGAAATTGCGATTAATAGATAAATTCAAATATGATGGACACAAGGATGTATTCTTGGATTGTACGAGTAAGTTATTACCTACTGTGAGTAAATTTATTCAGTTTTGGAATGATAATATCGAAAGCAATATGGGAGAAAAAATCGATACTAACGATGTTGAAAGTATCGATAATAGTAATGATAATACTGATATAACCGGTAACGCTATTAGCGAGGTTGGCAGCAACGATAGCAGCGATAATAACAATGAAGAATTAGAAATTGATGAACTATGTTCTTTATTTACGTATTATACAAAGACGAATATCAATGAAAAGAGTATATTGGATCTAATCAAGCATTATTATCCAGATACCTATATTGAAGATGATAAATATCTACTACAT
>Ga0255131_1000689_pt1 | contig 10738 bp, 8 predicted proteins | sample Law_Yuk_RepC_8d_FD_188554 | JGI IMG/M metagenome (GOLD analysis project Ga0255131, IMG submission 188554) | Freshwater microbial communities from St. Lawrence River, New York, United States - Law_Yuk_RepC_8d | ecosystem: Environmental > Aquatic > Freshwater > River | place: USA: New York... | reverse complement strand
TCATGGTGAATGCCAATCCCATGGTGCCACTGGTTTTTACATCGGCAAAATTTTCGGTGTAGCAGCCGGGGACCACACTCAAGAACGATTTGAAATCACTGTTGGGTGTGCTCACATCGATGTCCATATCCATGTCGATTTCGCCCATTTTAATCCAACCTTTTGCAATCAAGGGTAGGTCGTTGATTTGGAATTGGTTGTCGGCGAAGCCAAATTTCATTTGGTTTAGGTCCATGTCGATGGCCGTTTCCCCGCTGATTTTTGCTTTGGAGAGGAGGGTCATGCCTCCGAACGACATACTGGCCCGATCGATACCAATTTTGTTATTGAGCGTAAAGAGGGCATCGGCAAAATCGCCCTGACTGAGAAGGTTGGTTCCTTCGGTGGTCAGTTCAAAGTCCATGGAGTGGTCGATGTAGTGGATTCGGGTATTTTCGATGTTGAGTTCTTTGATGCTGAGCGACATCGGCGCGCTGGTGTCTGTGGTTGGTTTTTCGGTGGCAGTGGTATCGGCCATGGCGATATCAAAGTTGGCTGCACCGCTTTTTAGGAAGATGATGTTGGCGCGGGCGTCTTGCAGGTGGATTTTCCGGATGACAATTTCTCCGCCACCAAACACCGATGCCAAATCCACGACCAAGTTGAGGTGGGGTGCTTTTATGAGTGTATCGTTGGCGAAGGAATCTTTTCCTACAATTTTGAGATCGTCAATGCCCAAACTGAGGTTGGGGAAGTTGCGAATCAAACTCAGGGATAGATCTGGGTTGAAGCTCACGGTGGCTTTCAAATTCTTGTTGGCCGCGGTTTGCACTGCAGATACAATTTTGCCTTTGAATGCGAAGGGGAGGATCAACAAAGCAGCAAAAAGCACTGCGAGGGTGATACCGGTGATTTTCAAGGTTTTTTTCCAGTTCATGAGCGTTGATTTATGCAAAAATAGGTAAAGGGCCGCATCGTTGAAACCGCTACTTTGAATCCCAATGTGGCGATTGAAGTAGGTCGTAATTTGATTGCTGGTATTTATACTATCAGTATATCGAACGGTGGCATGGAAAGTTCAAGCCGCTTGATCAAGCGATAACAATAGTGAGTATATCAACTACAACGGACGTTGAGATTTCAGCGTCCGTTTTTTTTTGAGGAGTAAGGTGTTTTGTTGTAAAGTGCTGCAAACAAACGGTTTGAATTGAGGCTCTGATCGTCGATTTTGGATAGGATTAAAGTTGCAGAAATTTTAGACAAGGTTGTTTTAGCTATGCGAAAGCATAATATTTTGGTTTGGATGTGCTCTGTAATTAGTCTCTTTTTTCAATAAAAAAACAATCTAAATGATTGATTTTCAATGATTTAATTTAATTTCGGGAGGGGTAATTACTTGTAACATTTGTAAAGAAATTGATTGACAAGATTTAAGTGAAGTTTCCAAAATGGTTGTATCATCTTTGAATTTGAATAATGAAGAACAATTCCATGTCATCAACCACAACCCATTCGATGATTAAACCTTCGCTGGTTACTCAGTCCCTGATGAAGGGCTTGGGAGTTAGCGTATTTGAATCAACATCGATGAATTCCAACATTGCAACTGGGGTATATCGTGAATCGATGCCGGGTATTTGTAGTATCCAGGTCTGGATTTGACGTAATGACACTAGTTTAAAGTTGAACAAAAAATTTGAAAAAAATAAATATAATGAGAACATCTAGAATATTATTTTTCGCTTTTGCATTAGGCAACTCGCTAATTTCGAAAGCACAACAAGTTACTGTTAGCGGAACAGGCGCAACATCAGCGGTTAGTTTGGTTGGTACCCGTACGGTGGTGAACATTACTGCTGGAAGCGCGATAACGGTATCACGAAGATCTAGCGCTGATACATTAAAAAATATTTTCTACACGGTTGTTGGTGGTGGTGGTGGAGGTGGTAGAAATGCAACCTATGGTGGTGGCGGTGGCGGTGGTGTAGCCATCGGTCATACGGCTGGTACCAATTTTGTCGGGAATCCATCGTCAATTTCCATTGGAAGCGGTGGAGCTACAGGATTAAATGGAGCTGCAGGGAATTCATCGTCAATCACATTGGGTACAACAATAACGGCAACAGGTGGTGGTGGTGGAATTGGCAACGTCAACCAGACAACGGGAAGTTCTGGAACACCGACTGGAACAACTGGTGCTGGAGCTAATAGTGGTGGTACCAATTCTGCAAAAGCAGGATCAAATGACGGCGGTGGCGGTGGCGGTGGTAGTGGTGTAAATGCCAGTGGTGCAAATGGAGTTGCTGTCAATCCTTCAACGGGCACTGGAGGAGCTGGAGGTGCGGGCCGAACAATTACAAACCTCTTAGCTGTATCAGGTACCATCACATATGGTGGTGGTGGAGGCGGTGGAGGAACTTCAAGCGGTGGCGTTGGCGGATCTGGTGGTGGCGGTGCAGGTTCCGTTACAAGTGCAACTGCTGGTTCAGCTAACACAGGTGGCGGTGGTGGCGGTGGAGTTACATCCTCCGGTGGGGGTGGTTCTGGGATTGTGGTTTTATCCTTTGATGCATGGGACATTTATGATGATGTTCAGGCCTCAAATAAATGGATATACGCAAATGGAACAGGATTGGGAACGGGATCCCGAACAGCAGGGCTTCCGATCAAGATATTTCCAAATGGAGCAAACACAATTTCTGTTACTTCGGCATTCATAAACGACGTAAATGCTGATGTTTATATTGAGGGAGCTGCCTTAAATATTGGAGCAGGTGGATCAATAGTTTGCCGAAATCTTTATGTTAACAACGGTGGTGCAATAACAACATCTTCTACAGGTTCTTTGACTGTTAATAATACATTTTTCGCAGGCGCTACTCAAACACTACCTTCAGCTACCTACAATAACATCTATTGCACACTCGCAACAGGAACAGTGACATTAGGAGCAAATACCACCGTTACCGGTACATTAGAATTGACAAATGCCGCTGCGATTTTAGACCTAAACGGAAAATCACTGATTGTTTCAAAATTTGGAACAGGCACAGGGAAATTAAAAGGAAGCTCAACCTCAAGAATGTACATTACTGGTTCTGCTGCTGGAACCTTTTACATGGATCAAACTACTCCGCTAACATCAAATCGTCTAAAATATTTGGGACTTGCCTCAAATGCGACGGCCACTATTGGCAATGCTTTGGTTATTTATGCAGATACGGCTTACAGTGGTATTTTGGAGTTGAAATCATCCTCGGCTCTTACTACGGGTACACCTGCTTTGCTGACATTGGCTTATAATTCTACTTTAGATTTACAGGGAATAATTGGTGGACTAGGTTTAGGTACAATCACGGGTTCAATAAATTTTGAAGATTGTTTCACTAGTGGTTTTCGAGCATATCGTCAAGCAGGCCATGTTTTAAGTACTGACTTATCAGTATCTCAGTTAACTGATGATTTTGATCTGTATGCTATGAATCCAACTTCTCTCTCAAACCCAGATGGATTTCAAATTGCCAATGGTTCGTCAACAGTAAATTCCTTGTTCCTTTACAAGGAAGATGTGTCCTCTGGTTCAAAATGGGTTCCATATGTTGTAACAGGGAATAGTCAAACACTTCCTGTAGGTCGTGGTTTTATGTTTTTCATGCGACCAGCTGGTTCAGGTGCTTCAGGTAACTATAATGCGCAGATATTTGATTATTCAGGAACGCCAAATAATGGAAATGTTTCGGCTTCCTTAACATACAGCGGATCTAGTATTAGTTCAACTAACGGTTATAATTTATTGGCTAATCCCTACTCCGCTTACCTTAACTTGAACGATTTTTTTGCATCTGCATCAAACGCACATTTGACGGCAACTGTTTATAAATACGATAAATCTGCCAAAAATTATACAACGTTTGCTCCTCAAGGGGCCTCTTCTGGAAGAACGAAAAAGTGGAGGAAGTCTGGTTCGTCCACTGATTTAGACTATCATTTGGATCCTGGAGACGTATTTTGGGTGAAAATGAATACTACTACACCCCTTACGGCTAGTTTTACTACATCTATGACTGGTGTAAGTCGAGAAATTGTCGACAAAATAGACAAAACAAACAAAATGGAAATTGACAGTACGGCATACACCATTTTGGATGTCAATTTCAAAGTTAGTACTGATTCGTTTTTTTCTGATGGTGTGACAATAACCTGTAGTGCTTTTGGTGGCGATTTGCGCACAAATACTCGTCAAGGTGATGTGTATGACATGGTGGCGGGTTGTAAAAACTTGTCGGTCACTGTTCCTTCGGGAGAATTACTGTCATTTAAATCCATCAACAATTCAAATGATTGGTTACTCCCTTTGCAGATAAATTCTTGCGCGACAACAAAAGGGGTATTAACCTTTGACATAAACTATAATAAGCCAGGTTTGGAAACAGAATTTTGGTTGATTGACAAGTTTACGAACAAGAACACGCCGATATCTTCGGGTTTAAGTTATGAATTTGATATCACAGAAAGCAATCCGTCATCTCAAGGCAGTGATCGTTTCTATATCAACTCGAAAAATTCAAAGGTCAATCTTGATGAGATAAAAAATAGTAATATCATCAATGTATTTCCGAATCCGGTAGCTGACAACGAGGTGATTCAATTTATTATACCAAATTCACAACTAGGTGAGGTGAAATTGTTTAATATGTTAGGACAGACAGTTTTTCAGAATACTGTAAATTCGAATCTAGGGATTGTCAAAATTGATTTGCAACCTTTGCATTTGGCCAAAGGCATATATGTTTTACATTTTTCGCAAGGTGCGAAAAATTATCGTTCAACCTTGAAAATACAATAATATGAAAAAAATATTTTTAGTTACTTTGACATTTTTTCTGGGTGTTTTTAGTGTAAATGCTCAAGATATAGAAAGCGATCCTGATGCAGGTACCAGTGTGCCCATCGATGGCGGTATCGTTACCATAACGCTCATCGCAGCGGCCTATGGTGCAAAGCGTCACAAAGAGAACAAAGACAAATCTCTTTAACACTTGCAAAATCCAATGCAAAGGCCCAAAGGAAGTTTCTCTGGAATACTCCTCTGGGCCTTTTTTTTGTTATTTGGCTCACACCTACAAGCCCAATCGTCAAGGGAAGTAGCCGTTGAACTGAGCGCAGTGAAAACTGCCAACAACCATACCGAATTGCGCTGGAAATCCGATACCGGTGTAATTCGTTATTTTGTTTACAAACGCCTTCACGCCGATAGCAATTGGATCGTCCTTGATTCTACCAATGCATCCACGCTGTACTATGTTGATACGTTCTCACAATTTGGGAAGTCATGCGAATACCGCGTCGCCAAGAAGAAAAACAACTACTCCTTTTTGGGCAATGGTTACATCAAAGCAGGCTTCAATCTCCCCGCCCAGACTGATAAAGGAATCGTTCTTCTCATCATAGATTCCAATTACATCGTACCCGCAAAACAAGATATTCAAGATTATATCGCGCAGCTGCAAAATGAAGGTTTTGAGGTTGTGAGAAAATCCGTCCTAAGAATAGAATCTGTTGGCAACATCAAAAGCTGGATTTTTCAGCAATGGCAAAAAGACTCCTTGCGATTGAAATGTGTTGTACTGATGGGACATATCCCTGTGCCCTACAGCGGTGATATTAGTCCGGATGGACACTCAGACCACCGCGGCGCTTGGCCATCTGATAATTACTACGGCAGTTTTCAAAATAACTGGACGGATATCACAGTCAACCGCGTCACGGCCACTAGACCCGCCAACAGAAATACCCCCGGCGACGGAAAATTTGATGTCAGCAGGATAAACCCCGTCGGCACCACTTGGAAAAATACCCGCCGGTACCAACTCCCTGTGGGTAGAATCGACTTTTACGATATGCCCGCCTTTGGCTCGGATACCATGCTCTTAAAAAGGTATATCAAAAAGAATTTGGCTTTTCGATCGGGTAAAGTGAGTTTCTCAAAGCGCGCGTTGGTCGATGACAATTTCGGCTACTTCGGGGGCGAGGCTTTTGCCAGCGGGGGTTATCGGAATTTCAGTCCATTTTTTGGCGACTCCATTGTTGATGCAGATTATGCAGGCACCGGCAGGGGGATGAAATCCACAGATTATTTGTGGAGTTATGGTTGTGGGGCCGGCAGTTATACCGCTTGCAGTGGCGTTTCATCGTCGAGCAGTTTTGTTGGCGACAGCTTGCTAAATCCATTTACTATGATATTTGGTAGTTACTTCGGTGATTGGGACAACCAAAATAACTTCTTAAGAGCACCCATTGCCAGCAAAGGGTGGGGACTGGCTTCGGTTTGGGCGGGCCGTCCTTATTGGATGATGCACGAGGCTGCACTCGGTGCGCCGCTCTACCAATGTGTAAAATCGACCTACAATTGTACCAATATCTACAGCGTTGGAAGTAGCGGCAGCGGCGTACACGTCGCGCTGATGGGTGATCCTACCCTTAGGGTATTTCCCGTGGCGAATCTTCAGCAAGTAACAGCAACATCCAACTGCGATGGCATTGCCACACTACAATGGCAAAAGAGCCTTGATGCAGCCGATTCTATCCTTTTGGAGATTTGGCAAAACAACCAGTGGAACCCATTCGGCACAACCACGGGCATAGATACCCAATTCGCCAAAGTCCTCATCAGCGGAAAACACACGCTATCCATCAGAGAGAAAAAACTCATGCAATCCGCCTCCGGAACCTGGTGGGATGTAGGCGCAAGAACACTCGTAGACCTTTCTGTGAATGTGTCTGATTCGGTGAAAATTTATAGCCATGCGCCGAAACTGTGCGCTGGCGATACGTTTCACATTCGCCTCCAAGATTTGGGAAACCGGCAGTCGAAAATTGTCCATTGGTTTGTGAACGACAGTGTTCAACCTCAAAAAGATTCGCTGTGGCCTTTGGTTTCCCAAGGACAAGGGAATCTCCAAATTCGCGTGTCGGTGGTCACAGACTCTGGCTGCACCTCTTCGGATAGCATCGTGGTGAGAGCCATCGCTTCGGATCAATTGACGTGGAAGTCACCCACCGATTCAACCATCCGTGTGCGATCCTCCCTCAAGTTGCCCATCCAATGGTATTGGAACGATACATTGATTCCCAATGAGACAGATAGTGTGCTTAGAATTCTGCGATCCGGATTGTATCGCGCGAAGACCTTGGTTGAAGGTACTTGTGAGGGTGTAACAGATACTTTGCGATATACTTTGCCGGTGCCGGTATCGCCGTTGCAAGCGTTGGGATTGATTGCGCTGTGCGATGAGAAAGTGCGTATTCATTGGAAAAATGAGGCTGCTCAGCCCGTGGATTCTGTCTACGTGTATGAAATACTGAATAATGTCCAAATCCGGATTGTTCAGCGGCTGTCAGGATTAGATACTGCAACCGTGCTCAAAGCCAAACCCGGAAAGTGGGTGATTGGGTTGGGGGGCAAAAAGCAAGTGAAAGTGGTTTCTGGTATGCGCTGGGATTTCGCCCCAGTCATGTGGGACTCGTTGGTGGTTTTTGCGCAAGATACTCTGTCATTAACCCAACAAAGCGATACCCAACTGTTGGGCGCATCGGCGCGGGGTGGTGCTTTGAATTGGTATCGCAACGATACCCTGTTAACCGCGAATTCGGCGGTGATCAAGCCCAAAATAAGTGGTGTTTATCGGGTGTGTACCATACAGAACGACAGCTGTTCAACCTGTTCCGATACCCTTCATTTTGTGGTTAAGCGCATTCTGAATGTGGGCCATGCGCGAAATATTCAGGGCCTAAGAATTTATCCGAATCCCGCAAGCGAGGCCATGAACCTCATTGGCGGCAACCCATCGGCACGATTGTCATGGCAACTGTTCAACCTGCAGGGAATCCGGATGCTTGAAGGCGTGGGCGATCGCGTGGATGTGTCTGGGTTATCTGACGGTTGTTACTATCTCACCATAGAAGGATACGAATCTTTGATATTTTGGAAAAATTGAATCTCTCATACCGGTATTTGTTTAATCATTTTCTGTTTCGGGCGGCGATATTGTTGTGCTTGTTTTTCACCATTTGGTATTCCTCTTGGATGCCAGCAATCAATGGGTTTCTTACCGAAAATACAGCGGACATCTCCGCGTGGATATTGGATGTGTTTTTTCAGATTCCCGCCCAAGTGATTGAGGTAAATGCTGGATACAAATGGCATGTGTGTGCTGCCAACAGCGCCGGTGTAAGAATCGCCCACCCTTGCAATGCCTTTGAATTGTACTGCTTGTACTTGGGGTTTATTGTGGCGATGTCCGGCATCTCCCTGCGCAGAAAGTTGTTTTTTGGCTCCGTGGGTTTGGTGATGATCTATTTTTTCAACGCCCTACGCGTGGTGGCTTTGTTTCTCATACAAGGACGTTGGCCGCAGGTGTTCGATTTTATGCATAAATACCTGTTCCAAGCGAGTGCGTATCTGCTCATTTTTGTCTTGTGGTATGTTTTTTTGAGAAAGCATGGAAACCGCTCATAAGCGCCGATTTTTTGTCGGTGTGGCCCTGCTTTCGGTCATATTTATTGCGGCCAAATTGTTGTTTTTCGCCCTGCCATGGGCCGCTGAGTTGGGAAAACTGGGTCGCGGTGTTTTTCGGGAATTGGTCATCGCCCTCAATCTGTACTTGGGCTACCGTTTGATGCCAAACCCCGTGTTTCGAAAACAATATCTGCGTGTAGGCATCTTTTTGGAACTTTGTTTTCTTGTTTTTGTGGCCCTATATGCTTACCTGCCATCGCCCCCATCGCTCATCGCCGAGCTACAAATCATGTTCCGCGAATTGCTGCTGTCGCCCATTTATTTTGTCGTCTTTTACTTCGTGGCCATACAGGGCAGTGCTGCTGCGATCAACAATCAAGGTTGAAGCCGCCGATAGGCCGAAACCCGCTCGCAAGCGTTGTTCCTAATGTCGATGTAGTATAGGTTGATATCGCCAATGTGGTAATTGGGGTTGGTATACAGCCAGCTGCCCCGAAATTTGGGTTTGCTCACCCACAAAACACCGCCTTTTACTTGGGCGTCGCAGATGTTGGGGAGGACTTGGTTAAAGTTCGATAGCACTGCGCCTCGATGCTCGTTTTTACTGGCAGGCGTTTCATTGTGTTGCCATGAAATGGGATTCACGCACACCGATCGCTCCAAAGCCAGCGGATAATAGGGCGGAATAAAATCCCTACGGTAAGTACTCCAACTCACAAAACAGCCAGTGGCTTGTGGCGTTTCACAAATGGGTAGGCCCGGCAAGGAATCTTTGGGTACGGGCATTCCGGGCAAATAAGCCACAATCAATTGCTGTTGCAACGGTGTGTTGAGGATGCACTCCTTGATCAATCTTGCCGCGTGGATGGTGCCTTGGCTGTGTGAGGCAATGATGAAAGGCTTGCCAACATTCCAGTGCTGCAAATAGTGGTAAAAGGCCGCTTTTACATCTTCGTAAGCCGTGTCGAGCGCCGCTTTTTTGTCCTCCAAATGCGATGTGAGAAACACTGAGTAATGCGCTTGACGATACCTGGGCGCAAAAATTTGTCCAGCCGCATTGAAAGCCGATGCCTGGTATTTCATGGGGCTATTGTCTACCACTTGGTTGAGCGATGCATCGTTCACATCTTGATTCCACAGGTAGTTTGTTTTGGGTTTTCGGGTATAGGTGGTTGGGTGGATGAAGAACACGTGGGCCAATGGATCCGCTGCGGATGTGGGAGCGGTTAGGCCAGCGGGCACGGCATCGGATGAATCTTTGATTTGCGGCAGGGCGCACCAGTGGGACGTATTGGCGTAATTGGGCGATGGGGGTGTTGGCGTGAGGTGGAAGCGCTGTTTCACCAAGTAGTGCTGCGCTTGCAGGGTTGATGTTGGCGCTATGAAGAAAAGGCCCAGGCAAAAAACAGTGGCCCAAGCAGTGATGTTTTTGAAGGTTGTGTTGGGGAACTCAAGGGTTTTTGTACGCATTTGGCGGAAGGGTATGGTTACAAAGCAGATGTTATTTATATTCGTTCAAAAATAACAGTATGTATACCGGATTGGTTCATTTGCACAATTTGTTGCGTTGGGTGATTTTGATAACCCTCGTTTGGTCTTTGTTGAACGCCTTCAAAGGCAAAAACGGAAAAGAAACCCTCATCATGATGATTTCCTCTCATGTGATTTTGCTCATTGGTTTGGTTCAATGGTTTGGTGGCGATTGGGGCCTCAAGCAAATCAAAAATTTGGGTATGGGCGAGGCGATGAAAAACACCGCCGTGCGCTTTTTTGCTGTGGAACACGCTTTGATGATGGTGATTGCAATTGCTTTGATTACGATCGCACATCGTTCTGCGAAAGCCGGAAAAGCCAATACCAAATGGTTCTTGTTGGCTGCGTTGATTATAATTTTGTCAATGATGCCCGGACCTTGGAAATCCAACCCGGCGTTACAGCGTGGGCTGTTTCCTGGTGCGAAGGTGTCTGCGGTTGACTAGGTTGGTCAAACGACGCTAAGATGGGGTTGATCTGACCCGCGAGTTTAGGCTTTCTTTTCTCCCACTGGTAATAAGATGCCCGGGTGTTGAATCCTGCATTGATGATGTTGGCCTCCTTGCTGAATTTGTCATTCGAACTGTTCTCGTAGTGAATGATTCTGAGGTAGTTGATGTAGGAAGTGAAGGAGAATGGGATTGTGTTGTTGAAGAACAAACTGAATTTTTCTTCTGTGCTGCCAAAAACAGTGGCTATTTTACCAAT
>Ga0255131_1000682_pt1 | contig 10767 bp, 10 predicted proteins | sample Law_Yuk_RepC_8d_FD_188554 | JGI IMG/M metagenome (GOLD analysis project Ga0255131, IMG submission 188554) | Freshwater microbial communities from St. Lawrence River, New York, United States - Law_Yuk_RepC_8d | ecosystem: Environmental > Aquatic > Freshwater > River | place: USA: New York... | reverse complement strand
ACCTTCTGCAGCGCCTGCGCCTACAAGTGTGTGGATTTCATCGATAAACAAAATAATGTCGCCGCGAGTTTTGATCTCTTTCAAAACTTTCTTTAGGCGCTCTTCGAAGTCACCGCGGTAACGGCTTCCGGCGACAAGTGCACCGAGATCTAGCGAGTAAAGCTGCTTATCTTTAAGAGTTTCAGGAACATCGTTCTTATAAATTGCCTGAGCAAGTCCTTCAACAACTGCAGTCTTTCCAACGCCTGGTTCGCCAATTAACACTGGGTTATTTTTGGTACGACGTGAAAGAACCTGCATAACGCGTTCGATTTCAGTTTCGCGACCGATTACTGGGTCGAGCTTTCCTTCGCGCGCTGCCTGTGTCAGGTTGCGACCGAATTGATCGAGAACAAGTGAAGTAGATGGTGTGCCTTCTGCACCGCCAGATGTTGCCGCTTCTTTTCCTTGGTAACCAGAGAGAAGTTGAATAACTTGCTGACGAACGCGATTTAAATCAGCGCCGAGTTTTACAAGAACTTGTGCAGCAACGCCTTCACCTTCGCGGATTAGGCCGAGCAAAATATGTTCTGTGCCGATGTAGTTATGGCCGAGTTGCAACGCTTCGCGAAGTGAAAGCTCGAGAACTTTCTTAGCGCGAGGTGTAAATGGAATATGGCCGCTAGGTGCTTGCTGACCTTGGCCGATGATTTCTTCAACTTGTGCGCGAACGCCTTCAAGTGAGATGCCGAGCGCTTCGAGGCCCTTTGCAGCAACGCCTTCACCTTCGTGGATGAGGCCAAGGAGGATGTGTTCAGTGCCGATGTAGTTGTGATTGAGCATGCGTGCTTCTTCTTGAGCCAAGACAACAACGCGTCGGGCTCGATCGGTAAAGCGCTCAAACATGGGCAAGGCTCCTTCTATTGGTTACTGCGTCAAGCCTATAACCCAACGCAGGGAAGACGCGAGGTGGATGGCTGGTACCCCTTAGAACCCCAGATTTAGCGGGGATATTCCCTATTAGGCCTACTTGTGGGGCTAAAGAGTCAGGAGCATGCGGGTATTGCCAAGGGTATTTGGCTTTGCCGCTTCGAGATCCAAGAACTCAGCCACACCGGCATCGTACGAACGAAGGAGCTCTTGATAAACATCTGGTGCAACTGGCGTTCCTTCAATTTCAATAAATCCGTGGCTGCCGAAGAACTCGGTTCTAAATGTTAAACAGAAAATTCGTGCAACGCCAACTTCGCGGGCGCGTTCGATAATTCGTTCCAGAATTTGATGTCCAACGCCTTGGTTATGAAAACTTTTTTCAACAGCAACGGTACGAACTTCAGCCAGGTCATCCCAAAGTACGTGGAGTGCGCCACAACCAATAACTTTTCCATCTACTTCAGCAACGGTAAATTCCTGAACGCTTTCATACAAAGTTACCGTCTCTTTGGAAAGCATCTGACCAGGTGCGGCATAAGAATCTACTAACTGGCGGATTGCCTTTACATCGCTAGTGCGCGCCGGACGAATATTTACCATGAGAAAACTTTGCGTTATTCGATTTCTGGCTTAACGAGTGGGAAGAGAATTGTTTCGCGAATACCAAGACCAGTAAGCGCCATCAGCAAACGATCAACGCCCATTCCCATTCCGCCCATTGGGGGCATTGCAAATTCCATCGCGCGCAAGAAATCTTCATCTACTTGCATCGCTTCTAAATCACCCTTGGCACCGAGCGTTGCTTGTTCTACTAAACGCTCGCGCTGGATCACTGGGTCAATTAACTCGGAGTAACCAGTTGCAAGTTCGAAGCCATCAACGTAGAGATCCCATTTTTCGGCAACGCCTGGAATCTCACGGTGTGCGCGAACGAGTGGTGATGTATCGACTGGGAATCCCATCACAAATGTAGGCTCAATTAACTGATCTTTTGCCACATGTTCGAAGATCTCTTCGGCTAATTTGCCAGTAATCCACTTTGGATCGATCTTCATGCCGAGCTTGGTTGCAATCTTCTTTAGATCATCGATCGGGGTAAGTGCTGTAACGGTCTCTCCAACGCCTTGTGAAATAGCGTCATAGAGTGAAATCTCTTTCCACTTTCCGCCAAGGTCAGCCTGGCGACCATCATGATGAGTAACAGTGTGCGAACCAGCAACTGCCATCGCAGCGTTCTGAACAAGTGAACGAGTTAAATCCGCGATCGAACGCCAATCGCCATATGCCTGATAGCTCTCGATCATCGCAAACTCTGGTGAGTGTGATGAATCAGCGCCTTCATTGCGGAAGTTACGGTTGATTTCAAATACGCGTTCAATGCCGCCGACAACACAACGCTTCAAGAAAAGTTCAGGCGCAATACGCAGGAAGAGATCCATATCGTAAGCATTTGAGAAAGATTTAAAGGGGCGGGCTGCTGCTCCACCGTGCATAACCTGCAACATTGGAGTTTCAACTTCAATGAAGTTCTCGTTATGAAAAGTCTCGCGAAGTGAGCGCATTACCGCCGGGCGAAGACGTGCATTGGTGCGCGCTTCTTCGCGAACAATGAGGTCTACATAACGCATGCGCACACGCGTTTCCTCAGACATTGGCTTGTGATCATTAGGCAGCGGACGAAGTGATTTTGCAGCCATTGCATATGAGTTTGCCAAGATAGAAAGTTCGCCGCGCTTAGAAGTAATGATTTCGCCGGTAACGCTGACGATATCTCCAAGATCGATATCGCTCTTCCAGGAATCTAGAACTTCTTGACCGACTTTATCTAGGGAGAGCATCGCTTGAAGTTCGGTGCCATCTCCTTCGCGCAGAGTTGCAAAACAGAGCTTGCCAGTGTCGCGCTTGAAAATTACGCGACCAGTAAGGCTTTGAATATCTCCAGTGGCTTTATCTATTTCGAGATCAACGTACTTAACGCGGATATCAGCCAGTGATGAGGTGCGAGCAACAGCAACTGGGTAAGGCTCAACGCCACGTTCGATTAAGCCAGCGCGCTTTTCGCGACGGATGCGCAGTTGTTCTGGCAGATCGTCTTCGATTGGCGCTTGTGGTTCGTTGCTCATAATGACGAGAGTCTACCTATTAGATATTTCGCTCGTGGATCAGGCGCAGGCCAATTAGCGTGAGATCAGGCTCATGCTCATCAATAGTTTCAGCAACGCCAATAATCAACGGGGCAAGGCCGCCAGTTGCAATAACGGTTGGTGCTTGGTCATAACTCTGCGCTAATTCCGCGGTGATGCGATCGACCAAACCATCTACTTGGCCAGCAAATCCAAAGATCGTTCCCGATTGCAACGCTTCAACGGTGTTCTTACCAATAACGCTCTTCGGACGAATTAACTCAACTTTTCGCAATTGTGCAGCGCGCGCAGCAAGTGCATCGACTGAAATTTCAATTCCGGGTGCAAGTGCGCCACCGAGGAATTCGCCCTTTGGTGAAACAACGTCGAGATTTGTAGAAGTTCCGAAATCAACCACGATCGCTGGTCCACCGTAGAGAACATGTGCAGCCAAAGTATTAACAATTCGGTCTGCGCCAATTTCTTTTGGATTATCAACCAACAGTGGAACACCGGTCTTGGTACCAGGTTCAACAATGGTTGTTGGAATCTTCGAAAAGTAAGAGGCGATCATGGTGCGCAGTTCGCGCAACGTAGCTGGAACGGTAGAACAGATTGAAAGTCCAGTGACTTCATAATCTGCAACTAGCGCATTGAACTGCAACCACAATTCATCAGCGGTTGTGCGTGGGTCGGTCTTTACGCGCCATGAGCGCACAAGTTCTTCGCCATCGAAGATTCCGAGGACCGTATTGGTATTTCCGACATCAACTGTTAACAACATAACTACTCCGCTCTCAGATCTAGACCGATATCAAAAACTGGCGCTGAATGTGTAAGGGCTCCGATGGCGATGTAATCAACGCCGCTTTCGGCATAGGCACGTGCGTTCTCTAATGAAATTCCACCTGATGCTTCGAGTTTGCAAGCTCCCTTAACAATCACAACTGCATCAGCGCATTGTGCAGGGCTCATATTGTCGAGCAGAACTAGGTCGGGCTTCTGCGGTAAAACTTCGCGCAATTGATCGAGCGTATCTACTTCGATTTCAATCTCTGAATCTGGGTATAAAGCGCGTACTTTGGCAAAGGCTTCTACAACGCCGCCAGCCGCGGCAATGTGATTATCTTTTATTAGACCAGCATCACTTAAGGTCATGCGGTGGTTGGTGCCACCACCCATACGCACTGCGTACTTTTCAAGCACTCGCATACCTGGAGTTGTTTTGCGGGTATCGCGAACCTGGCATTTAGTACCAGAAACTTCTTGAACCCATTTATTTGTTAGCGTTGCTACTCCACTTAATTGACTGAAGAAGTTAAGCGCAGTGCGCTCTGCTAATAAAATTGCGCGGGTATTTCCAGAAACGCTGAGCAAAACATCTCCAGCGCTTACCTGATCGCCATCGTTCTTTACTCGCTTAATTTCAGTTAAGCCAACCTCACGCAATACCGCTTCGGCAACTTCTATTCCAGCGATGACTCCGCTCTTGCGCGCAGTGAAATCAGCCTTGGCAGTTGCCTTTGCGTCAATGGTGGCAACAGAAGTTATATCATCGCCGCCCGCCAAATCTTCAGCCAGGGCTGCTTTTATCAAATCAAGATCCGAAAGAGAGAGTTTCATTACTTTTCTACCTCCTGATAGCTAGTAGTCCAATCGCCGCGCTTATCTAATTGCTGGACAATGCGCTTTCGCCAGTTGTTCTGTGTCTCTGGAAAGTCTTCACGCCAATGTGAACCGCGAGTTTCTTGGCGAATCAGCGCTGCCTTAAGAATTGCCTGTGCAAGTTGGAAGAGATTGGTGGTCTCCCAAGCTTCAACACATGGTTTATCGCTAGTGCGATCTTGAATACGAGTTAGATCAGCGCTGGTTTGCAATAGCGAATCAGATGAACGAAGCACACCGGCACCGCGGCTCATACTTAACTGCAGTTCGCGACGAGTTTCTGGGTCTAGCAAAATACTTTCGGAATTGTTTTCAATAGGTTCACTATGTTCGGACAAATTTCCGGCGATATCGGCAGCAATTCGTGCGCTGAAAACCAAACCTTCGAGCAGTGAATTCGAGGCCAGACGGTTAGCGCCGTGAACTCCAGAACATGCTGTTTCACCGCAGGCATATAGGCCATTGACGCTGGTGCGGCCATTTAAATCAACGCGCACTCCCCCTGATGCGTAATGGGATGCAGGAGCGACTGGGATCAAATCTTTTGCAGGGTTAATTCCGTGCGCAATACATGATGCGTAGATAGTTGGGAAGCGCGCTTCAAAGCCAGTTAAATGTCGAACATCTAGCCAGACGTGATGTGCGCCAGTTTTATTCATGGTGCGCATAGATGCGATTGCAACAACATCGCGCGGTGCAAGTTCGGCTAACGCATGTTCGGCAACCATAAATCGTTCGCCAGCATCGTTAAGTAAATAAGCGCCTTCGCCGCGAACCGCTTCGCTAATCAGCGGCTGCTGACCTTGGGTGTTATCGCCAAGCCATAAAACTGTTGGATGGAATTGGATAAATTCCACGTCGGCAACTTTTGCGCCAGCGCGAAGTGCCAGCGCGACTCCATCACCAGTTGAAACTGAAGGGTTAGTTGTCTGAGCAAAAACTTGTCCGAGTCCACCGGTTGCAAGCACAACTGCTTTACCAAGTGCCCGACCAACGCCATCACGGCTACCTGCACCAATTACGTGCAAGGTAACGCCGCAAACAGAACCACTGGCGTCATGAACGGCGGCGAGAAGTGCTCGTGATACTTCAGCACCCGTTGCATCACCGCCGGCGTGCAAGATGCGATTACGTAGATGTCCACCTTCGCGAGTTAGCGAGATTTCACCGCTTGCTTCAGTATCAAAGATTGCACCGCGTTCGATTAGCTTGCGAACAGCTTCTGGTCCTTCGGTAACAAGTACTCGTACTGCTTCTTCATCGCATAAATCAGCGCCCGCAACCAAGGTATCTTTCAGATGTTGATCAGGGGTATCTCCTGGACCAAGCGCTGCAGCGATACCGCCTTGCGCCCATTTAGTAGAGCCTTCATCGACCTTTGATTTAGTGACAATCAAAACCGAAAGTCCATATGTGCGCGCCTGCAGAGCGGTAGTTAAACCAGCGATTCCAGAACCAACAACGATTACATCTGCTTGGGCAGTCCAGCCAGGAGCGGGCGCTAACAACTTCATCGCACATCCCCTAACTTCATCTCCATATTGTCGATCAAACGCACCCCATTTAGCCAACCGGCGATAATCGCACGCTTATTTAGCGTGGCATCTATCGCCTTTGAAAAATCTTGCTCATCGATAATCTCGGCATAATCCAAGTCGAAGCCTTCTTGCGAACTAGCTACCGATTGCAGAGCAGTTCGCGCGGTATCTAGATCCAAAGATAGCGCTGCAGAAGTAAGTGCGCGATACAGAACTAGTGATCGCTCTCGTGATGTTTGATCTAATCGCACATTGCGAGATGACATCGCAAGTCCATCAGCTTCACGAATTGTTGGTGCGGCGACAATTTCAATATCTGATTTAAGCTCTGCGACCAGCTTTCGAATAAGAGCTAGCTGCTGAAAATCTTTCTCACCAAAGATTGCAGTCTTTGGTCTAACCAATTGAAATAACCTTGCAACAACTGTTACAACACCATCAAAGTGACCAGAACGAGAAGCGCCTTCATAGAGATCTCCTAAAGCGCCAGCAGAACGCTTTGCATAACCTGCTGGATAAATCTCTTCGTAGGTAGGTAACCAGAGATGAGTTACGCCAGATTCTTTAGCTAATTCAATATCGTGATCTGGGGTTTTGGGATATTTTGTTAACTCTTCCTGATCTTCAAATTGCAGTGGGTTAACAAAGATGCTGGCCACAACAAAATCTGATTTTTCACGCGCTAATTTAAATAGCGACGCATGGCCTTGATGAAGCGCGCCCATCGTCGGAACAAATGCGCAGCCGTCAGCGAATTCGGTAGAACTAGTGACTATCTTCATGATCTTGGCTCCAGTCCTTTCAGGTACCGGGCGGTGATGACGATAAGTTTAAGGCTTTACGGCAATTGCACCAAAAGCTCAGAAATCTTGCCGTGGGTAAGGAGAATTGCCTCAGGATCAATGGAAACCCAAGGTTCAAGAACGAAACGTCTCTCATGAGCGCGCGGATGCGGCAGCTTTAACTCATCGGCAGAACTTAATAGCGATCCATATTGAATCAAATCTAAATCAATAGTGCGCGGTCCCCATTTTTCAAGGCGCTGCCTGCCCAGTGCTTTTTCGATGCCGTGAAGTAAAGAGAGTAAATCCATAGCAGGCAGTTCGCTTTCAACGATACAGACAGCATTTAAATAATCAGGTTGTTCGATATCGCTGACTGGTTTTGTGGAGAAATACTCAGATACAGAGATAACTTCTGTGGCCTCGCGCAACATCGCTACCGCTATATCCATCTGTGCTTTGGGATCTCCGATATTTGCACCTAGTGCGATTACCGCTTTCATCGTGAGATAGTGACCGAGATGTCTTTAACTTCAGCCGCAACTGGCGCTTGTGGCTTATGAACAGTGACTGTTACTCGCGCTGCTTGAGCAAATGTCATTTTAATTCGCTCTGCAATACGGCCAGCCAATTTTTCAATTAGGGAAACCGGATTTGTCGTGATCTCTTCAACAACTAAATCAGTAACTTCGGCGTAGTTAATTGTGTCTTTTACATCATCGCTAACGCTGGCGCGGGTCAGATCAACTTCCAGTTCTATATCGACATAGAAATCTTGGCCGTTGGCGCGTTCTGCCTCAAAGACTCCGTGGTAACCAAAGCCTTTGATTCCGGTGATTCGGATTAGATCAGCCATGGTTTACAACTAAATCTTTATGTGGTTTCACGCTATGAACTCTAACTGCCCAAATGCTTTTATCAAGTAAAGATTTGGTAAGCGCAATAGTTGCTTCCTCGCGCTCGTCAGGAGTGCTACCCCCAAGAAAACGTTTCCTTGATCCCCCAACTAGAACTGGATATCCCAGATCAGTGAATTCATCAATGCGTTTCAAGATCTCCCAGTTATGTTCAGCTTCTTTTGAAAAACCTAACCCTGGATCAATTATCAAGTTATTTCGGGCGATTCCAGCCTTTAACGCTAGATCGATCTGCAACTGCATTTCTGCAATTACTTCTTTGACCACATCGCCGTATGTCGCAAGCGAATTCATATCTTTGGAATGACTGCGCCAATGCATCAAAATATATGGGCAACCCATTTCAGCAACGCTTTCATGCATAAGGTCATCAGCAAGCCCGCCACTTACATCGTTAACGATGCTTGCGCCAGCTTCAATTGCTAGCGCTGCTGTTTCGGCGCGCATCGTGTCGATACTGATAGGAATTCCAGTTTGGGAAAGTTTTTTAATGACTGGCAAGACTCGAGATTGTTCTTCTGCAGCAGATACCCGATCTGCACCCGGCCGAGTTGATTCGCCACCGATATCGATTATGTCTACGCCTTCAGCGACCATCTCTAAACCGCGAGCAACCGCTTTTTCGTAGGTGTCATGCTTGCCGCCATCTGCAAATGAATCAGGTGTGACATTTAAAATGCCCATGATCTTCATGATTTATCGATTGTTTAAGCGATGGCTTAGCGGTTGGTGATTAAGCTGATCGCTTCAGCGCGTGTAGCTGGATCGCGCAGAACGCCACGTACTGCACTTGTGGTTGTGCGCGCTTGTGATTTACGAACTCCGCGCATCGACATACATAAATGTTCGCAATCGATAATCACGATAACGCCCATCGGATCGAGAATCTTCACCATCGCATCAGCGATCTGAGTTGTTAAACGCTCTTGCACCTGTGGGCGGCGGGCAAATAAATCAACTAAACGTGCAACTTTGGAAAGTCCCGTTATTTTGCCGCGCGGGATATATCCAACGTGTGCAACGCCATGGAATGGAGTTAAGTGGTGTTCGCAATGTGAAAATACTTCGATATCGCGAATGATTACCAACTCTTCATGGCCGATATCAAAGGTAGTTGTTAATACCTCTTCTGGCGACTTCCATAGTCCTTCAAAGTTCTCTTTAAAGGCGCGGGCAACACGTGCCGGCGTCTCCTTTAAACCTTCGCGATCTGGATCTTCACCGAGTGCAAGAAGAAGTTCGCGAACTGCAGCAGTTGCGCGCGCTTCATCGTAAGGGTGCAGAGCGCGCCCATCTTCAGGTCCCATTGAAACCGGAGTTACATCGTTCACTCTTGATCGGAATCTTTCTTTGCGCTCTTGCGAACTCGTGAAGGTTTCTTTTCATCAACTGGTTCGATGACAATACGTTCTGGAACATCAACCGGTGGTTGCTGTGAAGGAATACGTGTTGCTGAACCTGTCCAGGCTGGACGTCGTGGCCAAGAGTTAACTTTCTTAAAGATCTTTGCAATCTCTTCTTTATTGAGAGTCTCTTTCTCAAGTAGTTGTAGCACCATCGCATCTAGAGTCACGCGGTTTTCAACCAAGATATCGAACGCCTCTTGATGTGCATTTTCAATAAATTTACGGATCTCAGCATCAACAGTTGCCGCAACGTTTTCAGAGTAATCCCGTTGGTGGCCATAATCGCGGCCCATAAATGGTTCTGATGCATCTGTGCCAAGTTTGATTGCGCCGATCGTTTCTGTCATTCCGTATTGCGTAACCATGGCGCGGGCTAGTGCGGTTGCCTTTTCAATATCATTTGATGCGCCAGTTGATGGGTCATGGAAGATTAACTCTTCAGCAGCACGTCCTCCGAGTGAGTAAGCAAGTTGATCTAACAACTGATTGCGCGTTGTTGAGTACTTGTCGTCATCTGGCAGAACCATTGTGTAGCCAAGCGCGCGACCGCGCGGCATGATCGTAATCTTGTGAACTGGATCAGTATGTGGAAGTGCATGCGCAACAAGTGCGTGGCCAGCTTCGTGATAAGCGGTAACGCGACGTTCATCATCAGACATAATCCTTGATTTACGCTGCGGACCAGCCATTACGCGATCAATTGCTTCATCGATCTGGCTATTTGAAATTACCTTCTTCTCCTCGCGTGCGGCAAGAAGCGCAGCTTCGTTAAGAACGTTTGCTAGATCTGCACCAGTAAATCCTGGGGTGCGACGAGCATAAGTAATTAGATCTACTTCATCTGAAAGTGGTTTGGTCTTGGCATGCACTTTGAGAATTTCTTCGCGACCCTTTAGATCTGGGCGATCAACTGCGATCTGGCGATCGAAACGACCTGGACGTAATAGCGCAGGATCAAGTACATCTGGGCGGTTAGTTGCTGCGATCAAGATAACTTGACCGCCAGTTTCAAATCCATCCATCTCGACAAGAAGTTGGTTAAGAGTTTGTTCGCGTTCGTCGTGACCGCCACCCATACCGGCGCCGCGCTGGCGACCAACTGCATCAATTTCATCTACGAAGACAATTGCGGGTGCATTGGTCTTTGCCTGCGCAAATAAATCGCGAACTCGCGCTGCACCAACACCAACGAACATTTCAACGAAATCTGAACCAGAGATTGAATAGAAAGGAACTTTCGCCTCTCCTGCTACTGCGCGAGCAAGAAGTGTCTTACCGGTTCCGGGAGGGCCGTAGAGAAGGACGCCTTTAGGAATCTTTGCGCCAAGGAGTGCGTACTTAGGTGGGTTAGCGAGAAAGTCTTTTATCTCTTCTAGCTCAGCGATCGCTTCATCAGCGCCAGCTACATCGGCAAAGGTATTTTG
>Ga0255131_1000678_pt1 | contig 10820 bp, 3 predicted proteins | sample Law_Yuk_RepC_8d_FD_188554 | JGI IMG/M metagenome (GOLD analysis project Ga0255131, IMG submission 188554) | Freshwater microbial communities from St. Lawrence River, New York, United States - Law_Yuk_RepC_8d | ecosystem: Environmental > Aquatic > Freshwater > River | place: USA: New York... | reverse complement strand
GCTTGCATATTCCCATTGGCTTTCAGTCGGCAAACGCCACTCCATGTCTCCACCCAACACCCCAGTTTTCCTATGAATATCCGTTAATCGAATACAATATCGATTTGCTTCATCCCAACTAACCTGTTCCACAGGTCTATCAATATCTTTAAAATGGCTCGGGTTATTCGTCATCACAAATTGCCATTGGCCCTGGCTACACTCTGTCTCAGAAATAAAGAAACTGTCGCTAATTACAACTTTGTGCTCAATCTCATCCGAATTCCGCATTCCCTCAGTCACTGGACTTCCCATTTTAAATGAACCATTATTAATTGCCCGAACCACAAACTCTGGTTCGCCACCCGGCACAACAAATCGATCTCCACTCACCAACTTCTTAGCCTTCAAAAGTTCTATCGCCGTCTTCCAATTTGCCACCCGCATTTTCTCATCAAAAATCTGTTTTGACTTTACCACCTTAGAACGTACTAACGTCGCCCAATCAATCAAACTTTTATCAGCACCCAAATCTGATTGCAGACTAGATATAACACTTAATACCTGCCAAAACTGCGCATTGGATCCTATCATCGTGTCATCCGAAAAAACTACAGATTCCCCGCAATCCGCAACACGCTTTATCCATAATTGAAAACCATCTTCAGCCTTTCCATTAACCGCAGCCGAATTGTTAAAAACACTAACAAAAAACCAGTTATCAGAATTTGATGAAATATGAAAATCTTCATCAATCCTTACTTGTCTTGTTATCGGTGGCAACAATTGGACCCATTGACCAATCAACGATGCTGTTTGTTTGGCAATATTCTGACGGCGTTGATGAATCTCAAATAAAGACGTCGAAATATCCAACACATTTGTAACACCAATTTCGACCTCAGTTACTTCGGCCTCTAAATCAGCTAAAACCCTTTCATTAGCTAACCCGATCTGATTCGATTTCTGAAAATTTGAAACTAAATCAACGAATAATTTGTTTGGGATTATTCGGATTCCAACCACACTGGTAGTATCACCTCGTTTGCGATTATCATTAACAGTAATCTTACCATTGATATTTTTATCAGGAGAACACCCAGTCAGCAAAAACACCATTAATAACGTCAAACTCGACTTTTTAAACACTGTTTTTTTCATATAAAAAATTTCATTCCACTCATTAGCATTCACTTGGTCGACAAATAATCTTAACGATATCTAACGTATTGTTAAAAACATCCGCAGCTTATCAACCTCAAGAGCTCCATAGCGATATCGCTCAATCGAATCCTTTTTATAAATTATTTTTAGCGCCGTCTCGTTTCTGCTTCATCTAAGACATTTTTATAATTTTGCGCCTCCCAATTGTCCCAGTCGTTGATGCTTAGCGATTTATCCACCAATAAACGCGCTCGAATCGCATCACCTTGTGCCAAAGCCACCCCAACCAACGGATTAATTGTTAGGGTATCGTTTGGACTCATTTTATATGCTTTCTCAAAGGCAGCATAAGCCTCCGTACGATCGCCCTTCTCTAATAAAGCACGACCAATCGTCATCTGGGTTCGAGCGTTAAATGGATTAATAATTGAAGATCGGTTTAACCAAACCAAAGCTTCAGCAATCGAAAAATGAGTACTTGTCGATTTTTTTTCAATTGACCTTCGAATCTCTTCACCCAGCCAAAAATGTGTCTCTGGGTTATCTGGCATAATTCTTGAAGCCTCTACTAGATCACTAAATAAATATGGGTTGCCTTCGAATCGCTGTAGGGCAGATTGTAGCAATCGATCTTCTCTTGCCAATTGAAACCAAATTGGTGCCGAATATATCACCAATCCAACCACGGCGAGAGAATACACCAATGATGCCTTCTTATACTTAAGAGTTACTCTCGCCATACTCTCCTGATCACTGAGCGCCAATAGCAACGATACACAAATTGCTAATAACATTAAAATTGCCGGAATCCTTAGGTTAAACTCAAAAAAACTATGAACCAATATCCCGATTGTGGATGCGGTGCAACCAATAAAAACAAAAGTTTTATCAGAATAAACACAACCCGTTTTAATTATACAACCAACTTCTCTCTTTAACGCCGGATTTATAATGGTAAAAATCTGACCAATCAACCCCAAAACCAGCAAACCTCCAATCAGACCATATTCAACTAGAATTTCCAGGAAATCATTATGTACATGAATTGGGTTAAGTTGGGTGAGAGCAGTCCGGTATTCTGGAAAACGGATATTAAATTGTCCTGGACCAACTCCAAATATCGGGTGATCTACCCACATTTGAAAGGCTGGCAACCACAACCAAGCCCTAAACATTCCACTTTGATTCGAATTAGTTGAGAACACTCCTAACAATCGTTCTCGGAAACCATCCGAAAAATAAAAGACGCCCACTCCAACAGATAGCACTCCAATCACCAAAAGAGGCACAGAATATTTTGCCACACTTTTTTTAAGAAACAAAAACATCAAAACACTAGTGACAAGCGTAGCTGCAATCCAACCACCTCTCGACTTGGTGAGATATAAAGCAAACACCATAACACAAAGCGCTAATACACCAATTATTTTAGCAATTTTTCTACCGCGGCTAAAGAACAAAAACGAAAACGTGATCGGAATGATGCAGTTTAAAAATCCCGCATGATGATTCGGATTTACAAACACTGATCCATAACGATTCGCATAATTAATAGGACGCTCTTGCCATAGGACTGCAGTAGACTGTGTTACATATTGGAAAACTGAGTAGAGGCTTGAACAGGTGCCAATCATAATTATTGAAAAAACAGTCATTGATGCCACATCAACAGTTCTAACGTGCTTTTTTATTATAAAAAAAGCAAACACAGCAGGCAAAGTGTTCACCAACTGATATCGACCATAATATATGACTGGCACAATTAGGGTTAATATTAAAATATAAACCACCGTTAACATACCTAGGCCAGCCAATCGTGAATTGATCACCAGACATTCCTTGTTGCGTGCTGCTAAAATTGCCGATAACACGATGCAGATTGATAACCCCGCGTAAGCTACCCAAGCCTGAGACATATTTACACCCCCAAACCAGAATATAATCCAAACAAGGTTCAGAATTAAAGCACAAACCATTAATTGGTCTGGGGTTTTGAATTTTGATTTTAGTAGGGAGAACATTTTTGCGCGTCTAGTTTTAGCACTCTATGTTTTATATCTCGACTATTATTTAATTAATTTTTAAATAAAAACCAAGAATCAAGGCGCGTGTTGCTTCTGATTTATATATATTATCGCACCTATTTTTCACTGTGGTTTTTAATTCTCCAATACCTAGCATTAGTGGATCGTGATCTAGGCAGTATTACCTGTAACGTAGAACCGGAATTGGAAACGTTAACGGTTTTTTCAAGAACCCAATTATCGAGCGATATCGCTGTCTCGAGATTTACTATTCCTCCCATCGCTGCGCGGATCTCTAGTTCCACCGATCCGTCGTGCGCGATTTGGGTGATTTTTAGATGCAACGAATTGGTGGTGATTGGAGCGTTATCATGGATGAGAACACCGCCCATTACAGTTTCTATTTCTGTCAATTTAAAATCTGAGGTCAGCTCGACAGGCGTGGGTGACTCGATCCAAACTATTTGGGCAGTTGTGCCAGCTTCCGCCATGGCTTTCATTTGCAATTCAAACAATTGCATTTTTTCCACTAAGGGAATATTCTGTCCATTCGGTGAGTCCCAGGAAACAGTTAGTATTCCTTCCTTAGCCCGGTTCAAATTGAAATTATCAACCGTAAGTCCAGGAATACCAAAATGATTGACGCTTATCAATTCCAGCTGCCGCGGGTCCCATCGCAGGGTAAACTGGACTGAAGTAACTGCAGCCAATTTTTCTACCAACACCGGCACTCCCACCGTATTCCCGGTAGTGGCTTTTACCTCTTCCATAACCAGTGCCCCTCGAGTCTTGCTTTTTATAAAAGTTCCAGTGCTCGTTGCTGGTTGTTTCCATGATCCGTTTACGTCACCCAATTTGATCGCCTTAAAATTCTGTTGGCTCATTTCGCCAGATGCAAGAAATGTATATTGCCGCATGCGAGAGGCGGTCCAAGGCTTGGCTGTGTTGGTGATCAATTCATCAGCCGGAACAAACCGCCACAGGCCTGTGCTGAAGTTCGTGGTAGAGCCCAAGATGAGCCGGCGGATGAGTGTTATGTCAGCCGTCGTCACGGAGTCGGATCCGTTAACATCACCGGCCAACACCTTGTAAGGGGAGTCCAAGGCAGCCAATCCTAGTACATGGCGCCGGATTAACGTGATGTCTGCCGTTGTTACGCCATTAGCAACTGGCATGTCATTTGACAAAATAGGCGTCAAAGTTACCGATCCGGCTTTTGGACCGTTTATTGTATAACTACCGTCTGAACCACTGATAGTACTGCCCAGCGCACCGTCATTGATTTTTAATGTTACTCCACTCACACCTAACTGAGAACCCGAATAGTATTCAATTTTTCCGCTCAATGAAGGAGTCCCACTTGGCAAGACAGTTCGAAATCCAAGGCTACGGTAAGCATTCTGTGGATTCACAAAATTATTTCGATACGATATTTCACAATACTGACCAACGTTTCTCCATCCACCTCCGCGCATCACCCTATAAAAACCATCTTGAGAACCTCTAGGGTTGCTTTGGCTGGAGCTTGGAAGCGGACCATACCAATCCCAACACCATTCCATTACATTTCCAGCCATGTCATAGACTCCATACGCGTTGGGTAGGTAAGACCCCACATCTATGGTTTTATTGTTACCAGAGTCATGATAATTCGCATCATTCGGCGAGATAGTGTCGCCACCCCATGGATATTTTTTATTTTGGATTCCCCCGCGAGCTGCCTTTTCCCATTCAACTTCTGTCGGTAAGCGATAGCCGCCATCCCACTCTACGCCAAGCGGCGGTTCTGCTCCAGATCGATATATATTCTTCTTATCGATATCTATGTAATATGCAGGGATTAGCCCGAACATTTCGGACCGTGCATTGCACCACTTGACAGCATCAAACCAATTTATGGAGTGAACTGGATTGTTAGCACCAAAGCTATCTCCCGCAGATAAATTATAACCATTGTTTTGCGCCCATAAAAAAACCCGGTTCCACAACTCAATTGTTATTTCATATTTATCTATTTTGAAATCAGATACACCAACCAATTGCCCCCCAGTCATTTCAAAATCGCCACCAGGGATGGTCGCCATATCTGCAGTGACGATTGATTCTAAATTAATATTTTCTCCGCGTAAAAATAACGAGCTGAAAATAAATATACAAGACAAGATGAACCGATTGAAGAACTGGGTTGGTTTTTGATTATACAAATGCATAGCCGACTTCAGTTAATGTTTTACACCGTAGGTTTTAACCTGCTAGCGCAACTTCTTGTCTGTAAAATTTTAGGACACCAACGATCCCGGCCCAATGGCGGGGACTCGCCCTTCTCCCAGGGTTGCTGGTGTCCGGCCAATTTCCCGCAACGACAATACTACTGGACCGTTCTTCCCGCCGAAAGGGCGTCCGATTTTCTACCCCAAAGCCTTTAGGTCTCAGGCCAGGATTGCCCGCACCACCCGACCATGGACGTCGGTCAGCCGAAAATCGCGGCCACCGAAACGATAGGTGAGCTTTTCGTGATCCATTCCCAAAAGGTGGAGGACCGTCGCCCATAAGTCATAAACCGTGCAGACATCTTGCACCGCGTGGTAACCCAGCTCATCGGTGGCTCCGTAGGCCGTACCGCCTCGGATGCCCCCGCCCGCCAGCCAGACGCTAAAGCCGAAGGGATTGTGATCGCGCCCGTCATTGGATTGGGCAAAGGGCGTGCGACCAAATTCTCCAGCCCAGACGATGAGTGTTTCGTCGAAGAGGCCACGCGCTTTGAGGTCATGGATGAGGCCTGCGATCGGCTGATCTACCTGGAAGGCCATTTCGGAGTGACCCGCCTTTAACACGCCGTGTTGATCCCAAGGGTTGCCTATCTGGCCGGGATCACTGGATCGCGGCAGACACGTTAGCTCGATGAAACGCACGCCGCGCTCAACCAATCGACGGGCGAGTAGGCACTGCCGGGCGTATTCAGCCTTCTCCCGTACCGGAGAATCCATGCCGTAAAGTTGTTTGGTCGCCGCGCTCTCGCCGCGAAGATCGACGAGATCCGGCACGGCCGTCTGCATCCGATAGGCGATCTCATAATTATGGATGGCGGACTCGACTTGTTCATCGCCTTGCAAGCGAGCCAGGTGCCGGTGATCGAGCCCTTCTACGAACTGCAATCGCTTGCGTTGCAGTTTGTCGGCTTCGCGCGGCGTGATGTTGGCGAGCGGCTCCTTCTGGGTCGGGTCGATGAACGAGGCTTGGTGCACGGCCGGGAGAAAGCCGTTGCCGAAGATACCCATGCCGCCCAACGGAGGCCCACCGCTGGCCAACACTACGAATCCCGGCAAGTTCTGATTCTCACTGCCCAGGCCATAGGTCATCCACGCACCCGCACTGGGGTACCCGGCCTGTGAAAAGCCGGTATGAATGAAATAATTTCCCTGCGCGTGCTCATTGGCCACGCTGGTCATCGATCGAATAACAGCCAGGTCGTCGGCGCAGGCGCCGATGTGGGGAAATAATTCGCTAACCGGGAGCCCCGACTGACCGCGGTTCCGGAACTCCCACGGGCTGGCCATGATATTACCATTCTGGTTGAACATCGTCGGCCGCACAGGCACGGGCATGGGTTTGCCGTGATCCTTCTTTAAGCGGGGCTTCGGATCAAAGGTGTCAACATGGGACACTCCGCCGGACATGAAGCAGAAGATGACGCTCTTCACCTTCGGGGGCAGATGCGGCACCCGCGGAGCAAACGGATTAGCCTGGGCCGCTGCAAGGGCCTTGCCACCACTCATGAGGCTGGACAGCGCCACCATGCCAAAGCCCGTCGAGCATTTGGACAGCATGTCTCGCCGGGAAATTCCCGATGCCTGGCGCAGTTCGAATCGGCGGCGATCAATCGACATAAATGAACTCCTTCAAACAAAAGAGGGACTGGGCAAAATCTTGCCAAACGCGTTCGCTGGACGAGAGATCCTGCGGTGGGATCGAGTGTTCGGCCGCTAGCTCCAGAAGAAACTCCCGGCTGCCTGCCAAATCCTCGTCGGAGGCGGGGCGTCCCAACGCCTGAAGGATCATCGCCTTCACCCGCTCATCTCGGCTGCGGCCGTCTTTCATCAAGGCTTTGGCCCACTTGGTCGACTGGTCGATCACGAACGGATCATTCAGCAGGGTGAGGGATTGCGCGGGCACGTTGGTGGCATCGCGGCGGCCGCGGGTGCTCACCGGTTTGGGGGCATCGAATGCCTCCAGGAACGGGTTGGCGGCATTCCGACGAATTCGCTGATACACACTGCGGCGGCGTTCGCCATCCAGCGGTCCCTTGGGCCCGCCACCTTCGGTCTTGGCGATGTAGTACACAGTCACCCCCGGCCCATACATCTTCAGGTCCACCTCTCCGGACACGGTGAGCATCGCGTCGCGAATGGCCTCAGCCTCCAACCGGCGCACGGGTGCGTGAGAGAGCAAAAGGTTGGCCGGGTCGATTCGACGCGCATCGCTGGATGGCATGGCTTCTTGGCGAAAGGCCCGGGAGGTAACCAAGAACCGGATGGTTTCCTTCATCGACCAACCCTGCTCCACGAAACGGGTCGCGAGATAATCCAAGAGCTCCGGATGCGTGGGTTTGTCTCCGAGTCGGCCAAAGTTGTCGACCGTGCCGACCAGACCGCGGCCAAAGAGATGATGCCAGAGCCGGTTGACGATCACCCGAGTCGTCAAGGGATTGGTCGCACTGGCGACTTTGTTGGCCAGTTCCAGTCTGCCGCTAGAGGATGTTTGGAACGGCCGATCGTCGAACATCTCCAAGAACCGGCGCGGCACCGGTTCACCCGGCTGTGTCATTTGTCCCCGCACGAACAAGGGTTGGTTGAACGCGACGGCTTCATGGACGCCCGGTGCGCGTCGTGGGACGGGAATCTCGGCTTCTAACCGACGATACGACGCCACTGAATCGCTCAATCGAGGTAACTGTTTCAGCGAGGTCGGCAGCAAATCCTGCCGAACAAAGTAATCGAGAAATCCTTGTTCTTCTTCACTCAGAGAACCGTCTCGCCAGTGCTGGACGGCGGCGGTGAGGCGGCGGCGATAGAGCTCAGCCAACTCGGTCAGAGAGGCAGGGGGTTCGCTGGCACCCAAGAAAAACGCCGCGGGTTCGACGAGTTCTTTGGGCGGCAATGGACCCGTGTGAAACACCACCTCGGCCGCTCCGAAATGAGCGCGTCCGCCCTCTGAGGAGCCCGAGTTCGGAGAATCATCCGCGCTGACAAATTCAAGGTACGCGTTTGAACCCTTGCGGTAGGCGGTATCCAGGCGACGCCACCGCATTTGATCGGCATTCAGATTGGCGGCGGGATAAAGCCCACCACCGCCAATGGCATAGTTTTCAACCACCAACCGAACCATGCTGCGCTCACCGAGGCCGCGCACGCTGATGCTGTCGGTTTCCACTTTGAACCGAGGCGAGGTAAACACTCCGCTGTGTTTTCGAGTGAGCGAATGGCTAAAAACACCCGCCGGGTAAAGCCCGCGCAACACCCGGTCGCCCTGGAACTCCACGGAAAACCCACCCACCGGCTCGGGGTCCCCATTTTGAACTCCCGCACCCGGCCTCGCGTCACCACCGTCCATGAACCACGTTCGTGATTGCTGGGTGCGTAGATTCCAACCTGAGGTGAAATTCGTTCGATTGAATTCGCGGCGACCGGCGAGCTCGCCCTTCCAAAACAGTGCGAGTTCGGACCAACCGGCTTGAAACTCCGCACCGGTTAGGCTCGCCAACTTGGCCCAGGGATGAAGGGGATTGGCATTGTTTTTGGCGGCATCTACCCAGGCGCTTTTCCATGCCTCGGTGAGGTGCGGTGACTCCAGGATCCGCGCCTGAGTTGCACGAAGCTGATCCAACTCCCGATTCAGGTTCGATCGTTTCGCGAGCTCCGCGGGAGTGAGGGCTTTGGTGAGGGTTTCGGCCGCCATGCTCAATGCACCCGCCCGGAATGAGGCCGCCACTTCATCTGCGGTGAGGGCACGGCCATAAAGTCGGGCTTCTTCAACTTCTCCCGCCAATGCGGTGATCCCTGTAGCCAGATGACGTTTTCCAAAAACGACCCGTGCATGGCCCGCGGAGAACGGTTGCAACGTGCCACGCTGATAGCTTTTGCCGTAGGGTGCTCCGTTGCGATAAAGCGCAATGGAATGGTCGGATCCATAGACCGCCACAAGATGCACCAGTTCGCCCGGCTTGGCGGTCTCGGCGGGGCCGCCCACATCTTCGGTGCGTCGGAAAAAATCGCTGCCAGCAATCCAACGGGCGGATTCCCGTTCGCCAAAAACGATCGAGTCGAAGTTCTCACTGTCCGGTGTCTGGACAGTCAACGCTCCCCCGCCCTTTTGATCCAAACCGGCGAGCGCCACCCAGACTTCGAGGGATTTTTCGCGAACATCGACCGGGAGGGGTTCGGTGGCGACCCATGCGTTCACTCCATCCAGGACGAGTCGTCCGCCACGGACCGCCGCTCCGCCTTCGGCATGACCGTGCATGGCACCCACGGCATCCCGCAAATCCCCGTCGAATCTCCATTGAGCCAGAGGTACGGGCTGTCGATTCGAAAAAGCCGCTCCGCGCTGCAGGGCCCACTCCGAACGTGCTCGAAATTCGACTTGGGCGACTTCATCCGACAACCGGCGAATTTCAACCGCCAGATGTTCCTTCTGTGCCGTGCGCGATGCCTGCTCCAGCAACCCATTGTGCAGCCCATCCGCTGCGGCACTCCACGCCTCGCCTAGGCCGACGCGGATCTCCTTCTTGAGGTTAGCGAGACTGTCCCGGTTCATTTGCAGCAGTGACGGGTCATCCACAGGCACTTGGCCGGGGCGACTGCTGGCGAACACGCCGTAGAGCGCGTAGAAATCCTTCTGGCTGATCGGGTCAAACTTATGGTCGTGACAGCGGGCGCAGGAAACGGTCAGTCCGAGAAAGGTCTTCGAGAAAACATCGATCTGATTGTCGACGACCTTCACTTGGTCATCCAAGGCGTCCACCGGAACGTAGCCGTACTCCACCATGCGCAAGTGTGCCGGCCCAATCCGAGATTCGTTCAAGCCTTCGGCACGGTTGATGCGCGGGTTTTCCAAGAGATCCCCGGCGATGTGTTCACGAACAAACTGGTCGTAGGGAACGTCACTGTTAAAAGCCCGGATCAGATAATCCCGGTAGCGCCAGGCCATGGGCAGTTCCGGATCGCCCTGACTTCCGTGCGATTCGCAGTAGCGAACCAGATCCATCCAGTGCCTCGCCCAACGTTCGCCAAAACGAGCCGAGGCCAGCAGTCGGTCCACCCGCTTCTCGTAGGCATTGGGAGAGGAATCGCGCAGGAAGTCTTCCAACTCGTCCACCGTCGGCGGCAACCCGGTCAACGCGAAGGTGACGCGACGCAGCAATGATTCGCGACCGGCTTCTGGGGCGGGTTGCAATCCGCGTTCCTCCATTTTCGCCAAGAGAAAGCGATCGACCGGATGGCCGGACCACGCGGCATTCGTCACACTGGGGATTACCGGCCTTCGCACCGGGTGGAAGCTCCACCAATTCTTGCGTGCGTTCATCGTGGCTGCCCAACCGACGGGGTCGGCCATTGGAGCTGGCGAAACCGTCTGAGGTGGGTCACGGGGATCCAC
>Ga0255131_1000677_pt1 | contig 10827 bp, 6 predicted proteins | sample Law_Yuk_RepC_8d_FD_188554 | JGI IMG/M metagenome (GOLD analysis project Ga0255131, IMG submission 188554) | Freshwater microbial communities from St. Lawrence River, New York, United States - Law_Yuk_RepC_8d | ecosystem: Environmental > Aquatic > Freshwater > River | place: USA: New York... | reverse complement strand
TTGTGGTTGATGAGAACAACCAAATCACCAATCAATTCATTAACCTGGACAAAGAAATGCTTAATAAGCGGGGTTATCTGGAGGAAAAGAAAAATGAATTTGCTGAGGAAAATGAACCTATCCCAATTCCCATTGCCAAAGGGATTGTACACAAAGTATATTATGGCGAAAGCTCGGTATTAAAGCAATTGCGCTACTATCCATTTGTGGTTCTGGGTGTGGTGGCGTTGTTTATTTTGGTTTCCTATTTCGCATTTTCTTTCAGCCGAAGGGCTGAGGAGAACCAGATTTGGGTTGGTCTTGCCAAAGAGACCGCACATCAATTGGGCACCCCCATCTCCAGCTTAATGGGTTGGGTAGATGTGATAGAAATGGGCGAAATGCCAGAAAATGCCTCCGATGAAATGCGAAAGGATATCAGGCGGTTGCAGATTATTACGGAGCGATTCAGCAAAATTGGTTCGGAGCCTATCCTGAAAAAAGTGGAACTTAATGAAGCACTAACCCAATCCGTGGATTATATGAAAACCAGGTCGGGGAAGCGTGTTAACTTTGAAATCAATACCACCCAGCCTGTTTTTGCCATGCTAAACCAAAACCTGTTTGACTGGGTAATCGAAAACCTTACCAAAAACAGCATTGACGCAATGGAGGGGCAAGGCGACCTGAAATATACCATACAAAAAAAGGCAGGCAGGGTTGTTTTGGATATTTCCGATACAGGAAAAGGAATCCATTTTCAAACCCGGATACACCACAAAAAGAAGGGGCTGGGGCTTAGGGCTTTCCTTGGCCAAGCGGATTATCAACGATTACCACCAGGGGCAGATTTTTGTTCAGGAAAGCTCCCCTAACGTTAAAACCACCATCCGTATCGTACTCAACGAATCAGCGTAATGGTTCCTTTTTCGCTGATGCGCTCATCGTAGGCATTTATCAGGCTGAGTTCGATAACATAAGTTCCCTGCGGCGCCCCCTCACCATTCCATCCGGCCTGTGGGTTGTCTGTTTTGAATACGAGTTGACCCCAGCGGTTGAAAATACGCAACTGGTAAGATTTCACCCCACGCATGGCGGGTTTCCATACTTCATTTATCCCGTTATTGTCGGGACTGAAAGCCGTTGGTATGTGCAGGTAATAACCAATTCCCACACGGATTATGCGGTTGAGGGTATCGTAGCAGTTGAAGTTATTTCCCACAATTTGCTGTAACACCCATGTTCCGGTATCATTGGAAACCCAGGTAGGGGGCAGCTGTGAAGTGTAGTTTCCGTGCGGCAAATTCCAGCTCCAGGTGCTGGCTCCCGAACTTTGATCAGAAAAGGTTATCGGTTGTAATTCTCTTGGAGCAATGGGCGAAAAACCAAAGCCAGCCTTGGGTTTTGGATGCATCACCAGAGAGTAGGATGCCGTATCCATGCAGCCCAGGCTGTTAAATGCGCTCAAAGCTATGGAATAGCTGCCAATGGCCAGTTTTAATGTAGTGTCTTTTCCGCTATAGCCCCGGTTGTTGAGCAAATAGCGCGCTGCATTGGAACTGTTGTTTTTGATGGTAAACACCCCCGGACTGCACACCTCCGTGTAGGGCAGAAAAAGCGTTGCCAGGGGTTTTGCTACTGCTTGTATGTTGATGTTTTTTACCGGTTTGGTAATGGTGCAACCATCCGTAACTGCAATGCGATAGTTTCTGGTGCTATTGGGCGATACAGCTATGGTTGCAGTGGTCCCGGCGTTGCTGTTGTCAGACAAGTCTGTCCAGGAATATTGGTAAACGCCCTTACCTCCGTTTGCTTTCACCCGTAGGTTTGCAAGGTCACCAACACAAATGGCGGTATCGGCAGAAGTGCTGATGCTAAGGTCCTGCAGAACGTTGATCGTTAAGCTTCCGGTATCGTTTTTAACCGTGCATCCGTCGGACAACACCAACCGTACTTTCATTGTGGTGGTTGGGCTCAGGTTGAGGATGGATGAAGTTCCCAGCGGTGACAACGGGTTGGCAATATCTTCCCAACGATACTGGTAAAGGCCATTGCCGCCCAGTGCAATCCCGGCGAGGGTTATGGGGTTTCCGAAACACAATGTGGTGTCTTTGTTCACACTGATTTTCAGCACAGGACGCACCGTTACAGTTACTTTTTGGGTGTCTGATTTAACCGTACAGCCATCGCTCAGAATAGCCTGATAAATCGTGGTTGCCGTTGGGGTTACAAGCTGGCTTGTTCCGGTTCCCAGTCCCTGGTTCCAGTTGATGGTATAAGCTGTACTCAAACCACCTGCAGCAATTGCGTTCAGGTCTGTGCTTCTTCCCATGCACAGGGTGGTGTCTCTTAGCAGTTTCAATGTTAATGGCGCCCTCACATCCACAACCACAAATGCGGTATCGTTTTTAACGGTGCAGCCATCAGCCAGAATGGCCCTATAGGTGGTTTTGCTTTTTGGTGAAACCAATTTGCTTGCACCCAATCCTAGGCCGTTGTTCCAGGTGATGGTACTGGCCGAGACCAATCCGCCGGTAGCTGTAGTTTTCAGGTTTACGGAATTGCCATAACAAATCAAAGTATCGTTGTTACTGGTAATATCCAAAGCCGCCCTAACGTTAACTTTTATGGTTGCTGTTAGTGTATCCGGGGTGCAGCCGTCTACCGCGGTGATGGTATAATTGGTGTTGCTGTTTGGTGTTATCACGTAGGTTCCCGTGGTAATATTTCCCGGTTTCCACAAATAGCGGTATCCCGAAGGAAGTCCGCCTTGCAATATTGCCGATAAAGTGGCGCTGCGTCCGAGACACAAAGTGGTATCCCTGCTTGTTTTTAAGGTTAGCGGAGCCCTCACATCCACAACCACAGAATCTTTTGCATCATAAAAAGTGCATTGATCATCCAGCACCATTCGGTAAACCGTTTTGGTTGTTGGGGCAACGGTTATTTTGTTTCCGGCAGCAAATCCCTGCCATTGGAACAGATATCTTGTGCTGTCTCCGCCGGTTCCTGCAGCAAGGAGATTTAGTGAATTCCCTTTACAAATGGTGGTGTCATTTGGCAATTTCAACCGCAATGGTGGTTTTACCGTAAGTATGGCAGCGTTGGTAGGTTTATTGGTGATACAATAATTGGTTGCCAATAGGCGGTAACGCTCTCGGTTGTTTGAAAAAGCAAGATTGCGACGTTTGATGGTATTGGTGGTGTCTCCAGCAAGGTTTGTATAGGTGGTTCCGTTGTCGGTGCTTCTTTGCCATTGCAGTTTTGGCTTCAAGCCGGAGTTAACTCCCACGGTCCAGCTTACAGAGTCGCCTTCGCATTTCCATTGATCCAGTGGTTGGCTGCTAAACGTTGCCTGGGTATCCACCCCAATGATAGCAGATTTGGTGTAGACAAGGTTTAGGCACGCATTTACATAGCGGTTACGGTAGTAGAAACCACGCTGGCTCCAGCTGAAATTGGGAATGGACAAGGTATCTGTGGTTTTTCCAACCATGTTTTGCCATGTTTTGCCGCTATCCGCACTAAACTGCCACTGTTTTGCCATACTGGTAGTGCCTGATGCCGCACTGGTTAACCGAAGGGTATTGCCGGCACAAATGACTTGGGATAATGGTTCAGTGGTTATTGCAGGAGCAACTGGTGTGGCTGATGGGGTAAAGGATTTTCCATTGCATCGCGGCCCTGTTTCTCCTTTGTTTCCGATCGCTTCCAGCGAAAACCAATAGGTGCGACCGTTTACCAAACCGGTAACTGTGAAGAAGGTGTCTTTGGTAATGCCAATGGGCTCCATATAGGAATTAACGCTTTGTAATACCCTGTAGGATGCTGCTCCAACTGTTCTGGGCCAGTACAGGTGCACCTGGCTGCTGCAAGTCATTCCATTGGGTTGATTGGCTCTATAATAAATATTGAAAGTGGTATCACTCACATCGCTCAAACTGCCATTTTTAATGCGAATCAAAGCCTTTTTGGTATTCAGGGTTGCGGGTGCGTTGTTCCAGGTGAAATAACGGTTGCTGCTGGCCAGACCGGTGGTGATGTTGTTCCAGGTTGTGCCGCTGTCTGCGCTGTATTCCAGTGTGTAGGTGCCGGTTGCCCCGTAAGCGTCCCAGGCAATGGTTTGGGCTGCCGTTGTAGTTGGTGGAACCATGCTTTCAAAGCCATTGGGGTAGGATACCCTGACATAATTTTTTATCTGGCTGTGGGTAATGGTGTAAACCTCATTGCTGGTGCTTATGGCTTTGCCTTTTACCCGGATAACCCATTTTCCTGACTTGGGATTATCGAAGTAGAACTGTTCGGCATTGTTGAGACTGTCTCTTTTGCGGATGGGCAAACAGGTGTGGCATGCAGGATTCAGTGTCCATGGCAAATACACATTTCCAATACTGTCCTGAACTTCCAGGTCGAGGTCATTGATCAGCGAGGGAGAAGCACTGGCTGCGGCATACATGTCATCCCAGATCAGCATTACCTGAAAGCGGGCAGTACCTGGTTTTACGTAGATAGTGTCTATTCTGCTGTTGCCATTGGTTACGCTATCCACTTTGTATGTTTTTTCTTCCATCACCTTCATGGCACTCACGGCATTGATTCGGCCGAAACCAAAAGCATAGTCCGGGCCAACATTGCCAATATCGTCGGCAGTATTGCAAACAATGGCTTTGAGGGTGTGGTTTAGTGGTCTTTTGGCGGAATTGATTTGTTTAAAACGTTCATGAAGCAATGCAATTGTGCCTGTGGCGCCGGGGCAACTCATGGAAGTTCCGTTCCATCCGCCCTGATAGGTGTTTGAGGGTAATGTGGAGTATACATTCACCCCCATTGCACAGATATCGGGTTTCATCCGTCCGTCAAGCATGGGGCCGTAGCTGTGGAATGTGCTGTTGCCATCATTGAACTGCAAAGCGCCCACGGTAATTACATTTTTTGCAGCCTGAAAACCACTGTTAATGGTGCGGTAGCCACCTGTGGCGCAATTGGAACTGCGCGAATTGCCGGAACTGAATTGATGACTTAAGTATGGATACATACTTACCAATATGTCGAGGTTGCGGCTAACCCCGTCATAATTGCCTCTGGTAATGCAGGGATCTGAACCGTAACCATAAGAATTGTTGGTCATTACAACGCTGTCCCTGAAAGCCGCGGTATCCATTTCAGCCGCGATATTGCCATAAAAATCCCAGCTAAACAGCTTGGCTTTTGGTGCCATTCCTTGTCCATAAGGATCAATGATGCCACCACCGGTGATGGTTCCACAAACGTGGGTGGCGTGGTTTCCGTTGCTACCGGCTACGAAGTTGTTTTTATTGATAGTTCGGTCGTTGTAATCTACATGGCTGCCAGTTCCGGCACCATCCCATTCGCCAATCGTTACGCCTTTTCCCCATAGATTCCGGCCACCGGGACGGGCAAAATTGAGGGTAAGCGCGCGGTGGTTTACACGGCCGGGGAAATTGTGCAATTCCGCCGGGGGTGGTATGGGTTCCATCCAATAATAGCCTTCTGTTTTGAGTAAATCATCCAGTTTGGCAATGGGAAACTTTACTTGCACAGTTTTGAAATGGGGAAGATGCTGGCTAACCACAAATCCCAGGGCCTCCAGGGTTGTTTTCAGTTCTGCAAATCGGTGGTTGCCATTGAGGGAAATTACACATTCACTCCAGCCTGGGAATCCGGCATTGCGCGCCCATTCAGGACCTCCGTTTGCCCAAATGGATATTTGGGTTTTCCATTCTTTTTGCAGGGGCTGAACTGCCATAACAGAATAATTGCTGAGGTTTACACCTGCAAGGGATTGTGGTATTTCTGCATACCAGGTGTTGTCCGGAAGGTATTCCAGCAATGCAATTCCAATGCTGTCCAAAGCCTTTTTGGTGGCAGCATCTGGCATTTTGGTGAAGGTTACAAATGACGTAAAGTAACCATTGCTATTGGTAATTTGGGGGACAATGGAATTTTCAGATACCTGAATATCACCTGTTTTCAGCCTAATCACGGGGTTTGATTGACCCGAGACCTGAAGCATGAAAGCCATTGTTGCAACAAATGCAATGAATTTAACAGTTAGCCTTATCAATTTGATTATGGTATTATTAGCACTTCAAATTTACGAGATTATACCAAAAAATAAAGTCGAGGGGCGTATATTCTTGCATAATAATCGTAGGAAGTAAAGATTGAATAAAAGACACCCGATAGGTCTTTAAAGTTGCCTGAATCAATGGAATATTTGTAGTGCAATTTAAGCTGGTGAAAGTTATATTCGCAATATGATTCAACGAATTCAATCGGTATACCTGCTGCTCATCTTTTTGATATCGGCGCTGATGATGTTTGTAAACCCAAACTTCGCCAAATTCAGCAATACCAAAGCAGAAAAAATAAGTGCTGAATTGCGGTTTGTAACCAAACACTATTTCAACCAAAGCGATCCCGGAACTGCACCTTACGATAAACTGAATTTAATCCTTATTGTTTTTTTGGGAATTGGCTCCCTCTACACATTGTTTTTATATAAAAAAACAGAACTGCAAAAGAAGATGAGCCTTTACCTTGCTTTGCTTTCAATGGGTTTACTGCTTTCACTTGTTCTTGATTTTGTAAAAATGAGCGGGGATTTGCCCGAAGTTTCCTCCTATCCAAGTTTTCACGTTATTTGGCCTGTGGGATGTATTGTGCTGTCTGTGCTTACATGGGCGGCCATTCGCCGGGATGAGAATTTGCTGAAAAGCATGGACCGTATTCGTTAACCAGGTCATGCGCCACCAACTTTGTGCAATCTTCGCTGTCTTGCTGCTTGTGCAGGCTGTAAATGCCCAGAAATCCGGGTTCAAGACAGACATATATGAATTAGTAACCCCGTATGAAGGTTCGGGGAAAAAGCGAACCGCAACCTATACCGAGTGCGTGGATTGGTATCGTGGCCTGCAAAAGCAATTTCCGAATGTATGCAAACTCGATTCTATAGGCCTTTCCGATGGTGGAAGTCCTATTTATGTATGTAAAATTCGGTCTGCCTCCAGCAACCCTAAAATCAAGTTGCTGATTAACAACAACATTCACCCCGGGGAGCCTGAAGGAACAGACGCAAGCATGTTGCTGGCCAGGGAGCTGCTTACCAGCCCCGAGGGCGCTCAGCTGTTGGGTAAGATAGACCTGCATATTATTTGTCAATACAATGTAGATGGTTCTCAAAATCAGTCGTGCTGCACGCGCGCCAATCAGGATGGTCCGGATAATCAGGGTTTTCGAGGCAATGCCCGCAACCTGGATTTGAACCGCGATTTTATCAAGTGCGATAGCCGCAATGCAAGGGCTTTTGCGCAGTATTTCAGTGCGGGCAAATTCGATTACTTTATTGATAACCATACCAGCAATGGTGCCGATTATCAGTATACACTTACCTATTTTCATACCCGCCCGGAAAAGCTGTTACCGGTTCTGCAGCCGTTGTTGCAAACCCTAGAAACCTACATAAAACCTGAGCTTCTAAAAAAAGGATGGCCCACAGCACCTTATGTAGAAACGATGAAAACGGTTCCAGACAGCGGTATACATGCGTTTTGGGAAACCGGACGATATGCCACAGGTTATGCTGCATTGCACCATTGTATCGGATACACGGTGGAAACACATATGCTAAAACCCTTCCCGCAACGTGTAGAAGCTACGTTGGCATTTCTGCGGGTGTTTATGCAGGGATTGGCAAATCAGCACAACGCATCGGTGCAGGCCCGTGATTACCTGAAGCGTTTCCATTCCAGGAAACTGCAACAGCCCGTTTTTGAGCCAATACAGTATGTTTTGAATACCGGGAAATGGGACACGATTGCCTTTAGGGGATATGCCTTTGGCTACAAGCAAAGTAAGGTAACCGGTTTGCCGCGTCTGTATTATGATACTGGCAAGCCCTGGATAAAGCCCATTCGCTATTACCGCTATTTCAAACCGGTGGATAGTGTTGTTGTTCCACGTTATTATATACTTCCCTGGGCCTGGGGCGATGTTTATGAGCGTCTTAAATGGAATGGTGTGGAAATAAAGCAAGTAGGACAAGACACCCATATGTTGGTACGTGTAAGTTACATAAAAGGATTTGAAACGTATAAATCACCCTACGAGGGGCACTATCTGCACCACAGCGTTCAAACCAGGGATACGCTTATGCGTGTTCAGATTCGCAGGGGCGACTGGCTGATTCCACTAACCCAGTCCAACCATAAGTTTCTGGCAGCCGTATTGGAACCACGTGCCCCCGACAGCTATTTTGCCTGGAATTTCTTTGATGCGGTGCTTCAGCAAAAAGAAGGCTACAGCGATTATGTTTGGGAAGATAAGGCTCAGGAAATACTGGATTCACGGCCGGAACTCAAGGCGTCGTTTATGGCTAAAAAAGCCGCAGATAAAGCATTTGCCGGTGATGCCTGGGCTCAATTATCCTACATCTACCATCATTCCAGCTATTACGAGCAATCGCACAACCGCTATCCGGTTTATCGGATAGATTGAGTTACTCACCGTAGTACTCTACAAAATTATTTTGGGTTTCCCAGAGGGTTATTTTACTTAGCACTGCTCCTTGCGGAAGTGCTGCAGACAGCCGCTCCCAAATGGCTATGGCCATGTTTTCTATACTGGGAATGCAATGCGAAAGCCAGGGCACATCAAGGTTTAGGTTCTTGTGGTCCATTTCATCCGTTATTTCCTTGCGGATGATATCCTTCAGCTCTTTTAGGTTGATGATGCAGCCTGTGTCTGGGGAAGGAGATCCTTTCACCGTAACGTATAAATCAAAATTATGCCCATGAAAATGTGGATTGGCACAAATGCCAAATTCTTCATAATTCTTTTCATCACTCCAGTTTGGATTCCACAACCGGTGTGCTGCGTTGAAATGCTCTTTTCTGGTAAGGTGTAACACGGGCATCGCGCTGCAAAATTAAGCAAAACTATGGCTTAGTTCGACAATGGTTTTAAGGTAATGGTGTCCAAATTTTTATAACGCACAACAGCCCCGGAAAATCCGTCAATAAGCCAGTTCCATGGCAAAACAAAATTAAGGGCAGCCACTTCATTAAATCCTTTTTTCAATACAACACGCTCTGGAACGAAGCCGGATTTCTTTATTTCAATGGGTTGTGGTATTTCATAACTCCTTTTTATCTGGATAATACAGGGTGTAGAATCTAGAAATCTTCCATTGTGCCAAACCTCAGCACCGGGTTCACGGGTAGTCACTTGTAATCGCTGTTTGCTCCCTGTGAGTACCAATGCACAACTTCCCAAAAATAGGGTAAACAGTAGCATCAATGGGATGAAGTGTTTCATCAAGCCTCTACTGCTGCAGAATACCAGGTTTTTAGTTTTTCAACCACAGCGCGTATGTCGGCTTCGGTATTGAATTTTCCGAAACTGAACCTCACCGTGGTTCTGTCGGTATTTGGCCTTATGGCTCCAATAACGTGGCTTCCGGTGTTGCTGCCACTGCTGCAGGCACTTCCGCCTGAGGCCGAAATTCCGGCAATATCCAGGTTGAACAACAACATATTCCCGCTATCGCTTGGAGGGAATGAGGTGCTAAGCACCGTATACAAACATGCTCCTTTAGAATCGCCATTGAATTCAATGCCAGGAATTTCTGCTTCCAGTAACTGCATCATCAGGTCTTTCAACCCTTGGATGTGTTGCCGCTTCTTTTCCATATCGCGGTAGCAAATTTCCAAGGCTTTTGCCATGCCAATAATTCCGTATACATTTTCTGTTCCGCCCCTTACTTCACGTTCCTGCGCTCCTCCGGTAATTTGAGGTGGCAAGCGGTGGGCTTTGTTCATGTAAATAAAACCAACCCCTTTGGGTCCGTTGAATTTATGCGCGGCAGCTGCCAGATAATCGATATTTCCCAGGCTTAAATCAAAAGGATAATGCCCCATGGTTTGCACTGTATCGCAATGAAAAAGTGCACCTGCCTGGTGTGCCGCATTGCCAACCGCCTCTACATTGAGCAAATTGCCAATTTCGTTGTTGGCATGCATCAGGCTAACCATGCTGTTGGGTAAAGTATTGAGCAATTCCTGCAAATGTGCAAGGTTGACATGGCCATTTTCATCGAGCTGTACCAGGTGCATGGTAGCCATACCTGATTTATGGAGTTCTTCTGCAGTATGCAGCACTGCATGATGTTCTATGGCCGAGGTGATGATGTTTTTAACACCCTTGTACATCACAGCGCTGCGGAGCGCAAGGTTGTCGGCCTCGGTACCGCCGCTGGTGAAAAAAATCTCTGATGGCTGGCATTTAAGCAATTTTGCAATGGTACCACGGGCCTCTTCGATCAAGGCTTTCACCTTGCGACCATGTCCGTGGGTGCTGCTGGGGTTGCCAAACAGATCGCGCATCACGGGAATCATGGCTTCCAGCACTTCGGGGTCCAGGGGTGTGGTGGCCGCGTTGTCGAGGTAGATTCTGTTTTGCATGGTTAAATGCGGTTATTGGTGCTCAAATAGCCAATGATTTTATAACACATTTTGGCCATGCTGAATTCGGTAATGATGTCGGTTTCGCGTGGTGCAATCTCCACAATGTCGAAACCCACTACCTTCTTGCGCTCTGCCAGTCGGCGGAAGAGTTTACAACCTTGCATCCAAGACAAACCGCCCGGTTCTGCTGTGCCCACTGCAGGGCAAACAGAAGGGTCAAAGCCGTCCGCATCGATGGTCAGGTAAACGTCGTCGCTCAACTGATCAATACAGGCATCAATCCAGGCGTCATCATTCCAAAGCTGGTGTGCATACCAGGTGTGAATATTGGAAGAAGCTTTGCGTAAATCGGCCTCTTCCTTGC
>Ga0255131_1000672_pt1 | contig 10864 bp, 8 predicted proteins | sample Law_Yuk_RepC_8d_FD_188554 | JGI IMG/M metagenome (GOLD analysis project Ga0255131, IMG submission 188554) | Freshwater microbial communities from St. Lawrence River, New York, United States - Law_Yuk_RepC_8d | ecosystem: Environmental > Aquatic > Freshwater > River | place: USA: New York... | reverse complement strand
GTATATCAATTTTTAAAAGAATCGTTGATACGTAAATATGGCCCTGAATTTTACGAAGCATTAGAAGCCACGGCGCTTCATCAAAAAAGTCAAAAAAAATAAGCATGTCTGAAACAGCTGCATCATTTATTGCAAAGAGTACCATTAAGGCTGCCGATTTAGAGCACCGTAGAAAAATTAATTTTAATATTTCTAAATACAATGCTGTTGTACCTATTGGTAAATCACAATTTACCGACGTCAACATTACACGTGAACGTGCAAAAAACATTAAGTGGGAAGCTATTGAAAATTTAGATAAATACTTGCTAGAGTTTGAGCAAAAAATTACGGCAAGAGGCGCTACCGTTATCTGGGCCAATGATACTGCAGAAGCTTTAGAAGCGATAGGAAAAATTTGCAAAGAACGTAATTGCAAAACGCTGGTGAAAAGCAAGAGCATGGTTACCGAAGAAATTCATTTGAATGATTTTTTAGAAGCTAGTGGAATAGAGAGCGTTGAAACAGATTTAGGAGAATACATTCAACAATTAGATGGCGAACCACCGTATCATATTGTAACACCAGCGATGCACAAAAGCAAAGAAGATGTTGCTAAACTATTTGCCACTAAGCTTGGCACGAAACCCGATTTAACACCCGAAGAATTAACACAAGTAGCACGTATCAAGCTTCGTGAAAAATATACAGAAGCTCAAGTGGGCGTAACCGGTGCCAATTTTTTGATTGCCGATATAGGAGGCATCGCTATTACCGAAAATGAAGGCAACGGCCGCTTAAGTTGCGCATGGCCTAAAACACATATTGCGGTAGTAGGTATCGAAAAAGTAATTCCTTCGATTCATGATCTTCCACTTTTTTGGCCACTGCTTGCCACTTATGGTACGGGTCAAAAAGTAACGGTATATAATTCCATTTTAACGGGCCCTAAGCAAGCGAACGAAACGGATGGTCCCGAAGAAATGTTTGTGATTTTATTAGACAATGGCCGAACCAATTTGCTCGCTAATCCTACCGCTCGTGAAGCACTTTATTGCATTAGATGTGGTGCTTGTTTAAACGCTTGTCCTGTGTACAAAAATATTGGTGGCCACTCTTACGAAACAACGTACAGTGGTCCCATTGGTAAAGTCATTACACCCTATTTAAGTGGTGTTGATGAATATAAGCACCTGAGCAATGCTTCTTCATTGTGCGGCAATTGTACAGAGGTTTGTCCGATGCGCATCAATTTACATGAACTCTTACTCGATAACCGTCATGAAGCTGTAACGCAGGGCACTAGCACACTTGCAGAGCGTGTTGCCTGGAAGGCTTGGATGATGGCTAGTTTAAACAGACCTATGATGAATATGGGCAATGGCAAAATGAAAAATTGGGTGGTTAATAAAGTATTTAAAGGATGGGCGGTACACCGCTCTGAATTAGACTTTACGCCAAAAACATTTAATGAAATGTGGAAGGAAAAAACTACATCCCGTCAGCGTCCGTAACAGGAATAATTTCTTGGTGTTGCTTTTTCATAGACCTATTTACTAGGTACACGCCAGTAAGTGTTACAAAGGAACCTATAAAAATAGGGAGGCTTAATTTTTCATCTTCTATAATGTACGCGCCTACAATAGTTGCCACAATCGGGTTGATGTAGGCATACAGCGATGCTATGGCTGGCGGCAAATGCTTCATCGTATAAATGAATGCAGCAAATGCAACAATGGAGCTAGCTACAATTAAATAAGCGATCACCATCCAAATGGTACATGTTATTTCTTGAATTGGAATGGCTTTGCCAGAAGCAACTGCAAAGGCGCCTAAAAAAAAGCAACTTAAAAACATTTGCCAACCCGTTGCATAATATGGGTTCATATCCATTTTATTACGTGCAATAAAAATGGTACCAAAGCTCCAGCTTAACATGGCAATTAGTGACACCACAACGCCTATAAAATAACCCATAGAATTATGTACGGCAAGGTTTTCATAAAATACAATACCAATACCTATAATGCCTAGTAACATACCCTGAAAAGTAAGTGATGTGATTTTTGTGTTGTTGTACCTTAGTTTTTCAATGATAACAACACTGAGTGGATACAAAGCAGCAATAAGTGCTGCGAGCCCACTTGGAATTTCTTTTAAAGCATAGGTAGACATACCTAGAAGCCATTTGAATTCTTTAAAAGTTGGCAGCTTTTGCCCTTTAATTAAAAAAAATACAATTAAAGATAGCCCACCTAGTCCGTTTCTAATGGCCGATAACTCAAATGCTAACATGCCTTGTTTGATACCATACTTACTTGCTACCCAGGTCGTGCCCCAAATGATACTGGTGAGGCCTAATCCTATGTATGCTTTTTGTTTGGTGGTCATTGATACATTTTATTAATGTCTAAAATGGCGAAGACCCGTCATCACCATTGCTAGCTTATGTTCTACACAATATTCGATACTGTCTTTATCTCTTACCGATCCGCCTGGTTGAATAAAAACTTCGATACCTGCCTCCTGTGCAATTTGCACACAATCGTTAAAAGGGAAAAAGGCATCAGATGCAAGCACGGCGCCTTTTAAATCGAAATTAAATTGATGTGCTTTTTCGATGGCGTGTCTGAGTGCATCTATACGACTGGTTTGACCACATCCTTTACCCACCAATTGTTTATTTTTTACAAGCGCAATGGCATTACTTTTTAAATGTTTACAAACCAGATTGGCGAAAATTAAATTTACTTCATTCCAAGTGTTAAAGTTGCCCGTATCAGGTGCTTGGGCTAATACACCGTTTAGTAAAGATTTGCTCGGTGTTTTTAATACAGTAGTATTTCCAGTGAGTTGTAATAAAATTCTGTTCTTTTTGCTTTTTAAAATATCGAGTGCACCGGCTTCATAGTTAGGCGCAATTAAAACTTCAAAAAATATTTCATTGATGGCGTTTGCAGTAGCCGTATCAATGGTGCTATTGGTTACCAATACACCACCAAAAGCGCTTTCGTTATCTCCGCCTAAAGCTGCGTCCCAAGCTTCTTTAACAGTGCCTCTTGCAGCAATACCACAAACATTGGTGTGTTTAATAATCGCAAAAGTAGTTTCGTTGAATTCTCCAATCAATTGCACGGCTGCATCTACGTCTACTAAGTTGTTATATGATAATTCTTTACCATTAAGTTGTGTAAAAAGCGCTTTTAAATCCCCTGTAAATGTAGCCTCCTGGTGTGGATTTTCGCCGTAACGTAGTATTTGTGTAGGTGCTGGATTAAAGTAGTTGCTAATGGCAATATCATAATGCATTACCACCTCAAAAGCCTTTGCTGCAAAAGCTTTTCTTTGCTCGATAGTAGTAGTGCCGGCTTGTGCAGCAAGCATGGTTTCTAGTACCGCATAATCTTGTTTAGCAGCAATAACTACAAGGTCTCTAAAGTTTTTGGCAGCAGCTCTAATCATAGAAGGCCCACCAATATCTATTTTTTCTATAATGGCTTTTTCTTCTGTGGTGGTGGCAAGTGTTTCTTCAAAAGGATATAAGTCAACAATTACTAGATCGATTTCAGGAATATGGTACTGCTCCATTTCAACTAGATCTTGCGGCTCGTATCTACGACCAAGTATACCACCAAAAATAGCAGGATGTAAGGTTTTAACACGACCACCCAAAATAGAGGGGTAGGTGGTTAAACTTTCTACCGCAACACAAGTGATGCCTAGATCTTCTAAAAATTTTTGCGTTCCACCTGTCGAGTAGATGGTTACGTTTTGAGCGACTAATTGACGTGCTAAAGGCTCTAAACCATCTTTATAAAAGACAGAAATGAGCGCCGATTTAATTTTTTTTTCCATTGCTTGTTTGGTGGACAAAAGCCCCTTGTTGAGAAACAAAATGATGCCGCAAATGTAGGCCCTCTGCCTCTTTTTTCCACCCTTCCATTTTCCACAACGGAATACTGCTGTCAAAAACATAAAGCGCACGCTTAAAGTGCTTTGAGAGTAAGGCTATGGGAGATTTTGATAGGTTGCTAATGAGTAGGATATCCACTTTTGATGCCGTTGTGATAGTATCTTTTAGCTGAACTATTTGCCCAATACGTAAAAAACGGGTGTGCCCAATGTTAAAAGCATGGGTTCCGTTTGGTAACGCTGCTTCCTTTTGTAGTCCATAACGGGTAGTAATTTTAGAGGTTTTTGGAACAAACCAAACGGTTAGTGTGGTATGCACTGCCGATTGTATATGATTAAAGCTATGTATGCTGCAGCCAATTATAAGGGCTGTTAAACCATAGAAACACCATTTATTTTTTTGTGTTTGTATAAAATGAGATAGGTAAGCAATAACGATAAAAAACAGCACTACTTGAACCGTATTTATTTCTAAATTACTAGTAGTGGCATAGGGTAATGCATTCATTTTTTGGATGATCCAGTTCATGGAGGTGAGTAACCAACTTGTAGCATCTGACAATGCCTTGCCTATATAAGCAAGGCTTCCAAAGGGCAGTATGAGTAAACAGCCATATAATATAATACTAGAAAGAGGCACTACTATAAAATTGCTGAGTAAAAAATAATTTGGGAACTGATGAAAATGATACACAACAAGAGGCAGTGTGAGTATTTGCGCACTTATTGTAACAGCGTTTAATTGCCAGCAGGCCTGCATCCATTTGTATTTGAAATAAATTATATCATATATTTTTTTTCGGTACAATACAATGCTAAGCACTGCTGCATAAGAAAGTTGAAAACCAATATCCCATAAATAAAATGGATGAAGTAGCAGTAAAAAAAATGCCGACGCGGCGAGGGCATTTAAAATACTTGAATTTTGTTTTACCATGGTTGCAATAATGATAAATGAAAACATAACCGCCGCTCTTACAATAGAAGGCCCGGCTCCTGTTAGAAGCGCAAAGCCCCACAATACCAGCAGCATGGTAGGAGGCGCTATCCACTTTTTTATTGTTGCATCTGGCATCCAATTAAAAATACCAATCAGTAAACCATAAATTAACCCAAGGTGTAAGCCACTAATGGCAATAACATGTATCACGCCAGTATTGCTATAAGCTTTCATTAAATCAGAATCGATATCCCTCTTGTAGCCAATTAAAAGCGCTGCTGCCACTGCTTTTTCTTGTTTGCCCGTAATATTTTGTTGAAGTCTTACTCTAATTTTTTGTTGCAATACTTGTAAGTATTGTTTTCTTTTTTTGGAGGGCAGTAAGATCCAACTTTCTTTTGCTAAATAAAGCTGGTGTGTTATTTCATTTCTAAATAACCATACTTTGTAATTAAAACCACCTGGGTTATGTGTATCAGGTACAAGGGTTGGTTGTATTGTAGTGGCAATATAACGCCCAGCAGTTAAAAGTTGCATACTACTGCGGCTGCTATCTACCGCGAGGTGTACTATTATTTTGATACGTGTTTTTATTTCATGTTTTGCGGTGCCAATGCTTTCAATGATAGCCACCGTTTTACAGGTTTTATTTTTTTGCTGTAGTGGTTCTGTGATCCGCATAATGTATACAGTGCCATTTTTACGGGCTGCTATTAACCCGGTTTCTTGTGCGCGCGACTGCAATACGTTTTGCATCACTACAATACCAAGGCATAGAAATATAATTTGTATAAGCAGGCCTTGTAAAAATCGGTAACGGTACTTTTTAAAATTTGTTAGTTGCGTAATACATACAAGTCCGGCAATAGAAACGCCCGCTGCTGTATAAACAGCGGTATTGATATATGCATTTGGAAATATGCCATGCAATAAATAATAGCAGGTAGCAATCCCTATTACAAGTGGGAAGAGCAGTCTGGCAAATGGTGCTTGATGCCAAAAAGGAGGAGCGGTAACGGGCACACACAAACCTATACACTATAGTAGCGCGCGCTCATGAACCCATGTATTTTGGTAGAAGGTTCTCCGTATTTACAACCAGCGGCTTATTTTGAACTTACTTATCGAGATAAGTTCATGCTACGCTCTTTGTACAGCGTGCGGAAATACGGATCGTGTAAATCTTTGATAAAACGAATGGCTTCTCCGGTACTTTTCATTTCTGGTCCTAACTCTTTGTTTACGCCAGGGAATTTATCAAAACTAAATACAGGCTCCTTTATCGCATAGCCATCTAGTTTTTTAACCATCGTAAAGTCGGTGAGTTTGTTGGCACCAAGCATTACTTTGGTTGCAATATTTAAGTACGGAATTTGATATGCTTTTGCAATAAATGGCGTAGTTCTCGAAGCCCTTGGGTTTGCTTCAATCACATACACTTGACCATTTTTAATGGCGAACTGAATATTAATGAGGCCTCTGATGTTTAATGCACGTGCAATTTTTTCACTGTAGAATTCCATTTTTTCTACAATCATTGGGGTTAAGTTAAACGCTGGTAAAACCGCGTTACTATCGCCACTATGAATACCTGCAGGTTCGATATGTTCCATCACGCCCATGATGTGAAAAGTTTCTCCATCAAAAATGGCATCTACTTCTGCTTCTTGACAACGGTCTAAAAAGTGGTCAATCAAAATGGTGTTATCCGGAAGATGTTTTAATAAACTAATAACGGCTTTTTCAACTTCTTCGTCGTTGATTACAATACGCATGCGCTGTCCACCAATAACGTAACTAGGTCTTACAAGTACGGGATAGCCTACTTTGTTGGCTACTTCAATGGCTTCGTCTGCAGTATGTGCCGTGCCATACGATGGATACGGAATTTCTAGTTCTTTTAATAAATCACTAAAACGTCCACGATCTTCGGCCATGTCTAAGCTTTCGAAAGAAGTACCAATAATGCGAATGCCTTTTTCGTGTAAACGCTTGGCTAGTTTTAGTGCTGTTTGACCGCCTAATTGAACAATGATTCCATAAGGCTGCTCTAGTTCAATGATTTCCCATAAATGCTCCCAAAATACAGGCTCAAAATATAATTTGTCGGCCATGTCAAAATCGGTAGAAACGGTTTCGGGGTTACAGTTCACCATAATGGCTTCGTAACCACTTTCTTTAATGGCAATTAAGCCGTGTACACAACAATAATCAAACTCGATACCTTGGCCAATTCTATTGGGGCCACTACCAAGTACAATTACTTTTTTCTTACCTGAAGGGATGGATTCGTTGGAGTTGAGTGTAGGGTGGGTCATTATTTACAAATTGTGCAAATTTAAGGTACCGCCGCAATTTATGCGTGTAAATTTTAAAATAATTCTTAAATGCTTATGCACAGGACTTTTGAAGCCTTATTTTAAGAGTGGAAGCTCTTCCCAGCGTGTGGTATAGCGGGGGCTCCGCATTTCTTGGCGCATTTTCCAGTTACGGGTAGTGCCGCTAGCGGCAAATTTCAAAATATCACCCCGCATCGAAAAATTAATATTGTCGATAGCTTCCATCAGGGCGCGCCCTTTGGCCATTTTTTCGCTACTCGCTGGTACTGCTACAAATAAATTTCCTTGAATCACGGTTTCAGGTACAATATCACTTAAAATAACCCCTGCTTTTTTGTAGGTTTTACCTGCTTCAAATAAGCTTCTTACCAGTTCGAGGGCTGCTTTTACGAGTTCGTTGGTAAGGGCCGTTGCAAGCGGTAGGCGAACCGCTGCCGATTTTGTAGGCCCATGCCGGTAATAACTGCCCTTCACTTCCTGTTTGGGCACAATTAATACCGTAATGCCGCGTGCCGCTGCGTGTTGTCTGCGCAGTTTTTCTGCGGCCCTTGCGGTATAGGTCGCTACCGCTTCTTCTAATTCAGTAAGGGTGGTAACGGGGTTCCCAAACATACGCGTGGTAGCAATCATGTGTTTGGTTACTCTTTCCGATTGCATATCTATGCAAGGAAATCCTTTGAGTTCTCTAAACAAACGCGCACCTACTACACCACCTAATTCTTGGTGCGCCCAATTTTCGGTGCGTAGTGTTAAATCGTAAGCAGTATTAATACCGTAGCCATTTAATTTTTTGGCGTACTGATAACCAATACCCCAAACATCACCAATGGGTGTTTTTTGAAGCGCTTGTGTAATTTTTTTATCGGTATTTAAAATCAATACACAAGCCGTTGCTTGCTTATTTTTTTTAGCGAGCTTATTGGCTACTTTACTGAGTGCTTTGGTAGGTGCTACGCCAATAGAAACGCTAATACCGGTCCACTGTTCAATTATATTTTTAAGCGATACGGTAAAAGATTGTAGGGCGTCTGGTTCAATATGCGCGAGGTCTATAAAAGATTCATCTACCGAATAAACTTCTACACAACCTTCTGGTAGCATGGTTCTTAAGGTTTCCATGACGCGCCAACTTAAGTCGCCGTATAAATGATAGTTAGAAGAAAAAGTAGCAACGCCATTTTTTTCTAAATTCTGTTTTTGCATAAAAAAAGGACTTCCCATTTCTATGCCCACTGCTTTTGCTTCATCACTTCTAGAAATAATGCAGCCATCATTATTGCTTAACACCACCACGGGCTTGTATAATAAATCGGGTTTGAACAAGCGTTCACAGGCGCAATAAAAACTATTGCAATCTACAATGCCAATCATGTCTATATTATAAAGTAGCGTGAATACAATAGATCACCACGCCCCATACTGCAAAGGAGGCGAGTGGATCAATTTCAATGTCGGCGCATTTTTTATTTTCGGCAGAGAGTAATTTTTTAACACCCGTATCGGTGTAGCGCCGAATTAAAAGTTCACCATTTAAAATAGCCACTACAATTTTTTGGCTGCTGGCTCTAATGCTACGATCTACAATTAAAATATCGCCGGGGTAAATGCCGGCACCGGTCATGGCGTGACTGTTCATTCTAAAAAAGAAGGTAGCGGGTTTGTTTTTAATGAGCTGCTCGTTGAGGTCAATGCCCCTTTCCATATAATCGTCGGTGGCGGCCCCAAAACCGGTTGCATTGGCGGTAGTAACGTCTTGTTGGGTGTATTTTTTGGAGCCTTTATAGGCAGCCCCCTGCCATTCTTGACTATCCATACAGTAAAAAAGTTTTGATTTAGCTAAAATATTTAGTAAATTTATGCTAAAATAATTACCAAAATAAAAAAGTTATGGACATTCATATGAGCGCGCGCACTGTTTTTACAGGTCAAACACTTACCACCACTGGGGTATATCAGTTGGTGGCCTACCCCGATGCACATTTTACAAATTGGGCACGCACCCTTGGTTTTACCGATAAGCCGGTTATTGAACTAGCGCAGTTTCATACCACCGAACATATGGAAGCTACTTTGCTCAAGTGGATGCACCGTATCATTAGCCAGCAAAAAAGTTTTAGGGTGGCCATCGATGGTTTTGGAGCCCTCCCTTCCAGACGTATATTTATGCGTATCGCCAATCAGCAACCTTTTGCCGAGTTAGCAGCTAGTTTGCAAGTACTCGATCAGTATTTAAAAAGTTATGGATGTGCCCCTTCAAAATTGATACAGCAACCTTTACTTGCACTCACTTCGCCACTACCACCCGCTGCTTTTGAACAGTTGGCAGCGCAGTATGTAAATAAAGTAGCGCAGCCATTTTTTGAACTTTGCACCGTTACACTCATTCGCAAAGAGCACGCACTAGACAAGGGCAAGCAGGTAAGCGTTTTTGGGCTACAAACTTTATAAGCAAATTTGGGGTTTGCATAGTAAGTTCTATTTTCGTTGTAAATCAATTTTCCTATGGAGTCGGTGATTAACGGAATAGAAACTTTATTTACCTCTATCAGCGGCACTGTAGCTACGAGGGTAGAAAAATTACCACAAAGTGGGAGTGATCGTATTTATTTCAGAATATACGAAGGAAGTAAAACCTATATCGCTACTTACAACCTCAATCAAAAAGAGACACAAACATTTATACATTTTAGTAAGCATTTTAAAACAGCTGGACTTCCAGTGCCTGAAGTGCTTGGGGTAAATAGTGATGATACCATTTATATCCAAGAAGATTTAGGTGCCGAGTCGTTACTCAATCAAATAGAAAAAGAAGGGCACTCTCAAAATGTATATGCACTTTTTCAAAAAAGTTTAGCGGCACTTGCGCGCATGCAAATTAAAGGCGACGAGGGCTTTAATTACAACTGGTGTATTACGGCAAAAGAGTTTGGTAAGCAAGCCATTTTAAGTGATCTCTTATATTTCAAATATTACTTTTTAGATACCCTGCAACTCCCTTACGATAAGCAGGCCCTACTCGATGATTTTGAAGCATTGAGTACCTATCTGACCCATACACAACATAAGTATTTTATGTTCCGTGATTTTCAGAGTAGAAATATTATTGTCAATCAAAATGATGTTCAATTCATAGATTTTCAGGGCGGCATGAAAGGCGCTTTGCAGTATGATGTGGCGTCTTTACTATGGCAAGCAAAAGCAGAATTAAGTGAACAATGGAAAGACAATTTGCTTGACTATTATATGGATCAAGTTGATATTTTATTAAAGGAGCCATTAGACCGTACTACTTTTGTGAGCCAGTACAATGGCTATGTATTAATAAGACTCTTGCAAGTAATGGGTGCATATGGTTTTAGAGGATTGTTTGAACGCAAGGCACACTTTTTAGCAAGCATTCCACTTGCTATGCGCAATCTTCAATTTTTTATTGATAACAAGCGCGTTGGTATTGTAACGCCGGAGTTTGACAGGGTTTTAAAAATTGTGATGTCTGATGATATGATTGCCCGTTTTGAACCAGCTCAGGCCAATGAATCTACACCACTTATCGTGTCTGTAAATAGTTTTAGTTATAAACGAGGATTTCCGACAGACGATTCTGAAAATGGCGGTGGCTTTATGTTTGACATGCGTGGTATTTTAAATCCAGGACGCTTTGATGATTATAAAAAACTATCGGGCCTCGATAAAC
>Ga0255131_1000663_pt1 | contig 10934 bp, 6 predicted proteins | sample Law_Yuk_RepC_8d_FD_188554 | JGI IMG/M metagenome (GOLD analysis project Ga0255131, IMG submission 188554) | Freshwater microbial communities from St. Lawrence River, New York, United States - Law_Yuk_RepC_8d | ecosystem: Environmental > Aquatic > Freshwater > River | place: USA: New York... | reverse complement strand
ATTATATATATCATAGAATATATTATTAATTGTAAAAACACTCAAAAATATAAATCTTTCAAAAATGCATCTCTCGCAAACCTAGTAATATTTTTATAATACGTTATAAAAATAATAGAATACAAATAGGCGTATGATACCTTGACACCAATTATAGATTATGTGCACCTGTTAAAATAATCTTTTTCTAAAACTCGTGTGTTTAAATTATTTATAAATGGCATGCACGTATTCTCTTGAGGATTCAACGGAAGTATATACCAATCAACTTGTTCTAAATCTCGGGCAGTCCAAGCAGGCATAATTGCGCGAGACTGCTCTGTGAATAAATTATTACACGTAGGATATTGAATAGGCTTACTAGGCACAACATATTGGGTATATTCATCCTTTCCTAAACAATCTCTCCCAATATATCTACGATTAATTCCCCTCAACTCACTTTCTAAATTGATACTATTTGTTCGCAAGTTTGCGCCCCACTTTTGAATGATAATTTGCGGGTCTTCAATATAGCATGGATTGTCTCCATTGCCTGGCATATTCAGCATATATCGCCCAGGGTCCGTTGATTGTTGTAAATGTTTAATAGTCCTGCAGGGGTCATAATTAAATCGAGTATTTGCCATGTTATTATATACTATGAAAAGAATTTTACAATATTTAGTAATTATGTTCAAAGGTATATAATTGACTTACATAAATGAAATTAGTTTAAACTGATTTAAGAATATCTACTATCTAGATATACTATGCGCCTAGAAATTGAAGAGATTGATGCACCACGTCCAACACTTTGTTTGAATATGATTGTGAAGAATGAGAGTAAAATTATTCGCAGGTTGATGGAGTCTGTTTCTCCAATCATTGATTGTTATTGTATTTGTGATACTGGCTCCACTGACGATACTATTGAAATTATCAATACATTTTTTTCTGCGAAAAAAATCCCTGGTAAAGTTGTATCAGAACCATTCAAAAATTTCGCACACAACAGATCGCATGCACTACAAGCCTGTAGTGGAATGTCTGATTATGCGCTCCTTCTCGATGCAGATATGATTTTTGAAATTAACAACTTTGATAAGCGTAGATTGTCGCAAGCAGATTCGTTCTGTTTATTGCAAGGTAATGATAGTTTTTATTATCAAAATATGAGAATAGTGCGAAATAATGGGTTGTATAAATATACGGGTGTAACCCATGAATATATCTCTACGCCGTCAGGCAACCACAATATAAATATTGGTAGAGACGAATTGTTTATTCGTGATATTGGCGATGGTGGATCCAAGAGCGACAAGTTTGAGCGTGATATTAGACTTTTATTGGATGGTTTAAAAGAAGAGCCTGGCAACGTGCGCTACCATTTTTATCTAGCAAATAGTTATAAGGATAGCGGTCAGTTTGAGAAGGCGATTGAGTATTATCACAAACGGATTGCTCTTGGTGATTGGGAGCAAGAAATTTGGTATAGTTATTATAACATTGGTAATGTTTATGAAGCCCAGGGAAAAATGCCCGATGCCATCATTTACTGGCTAAAAGCATTCAATCTTAATCCGCTTCGTCTTGAAAACATTCATAAGATTGTGCAACATTATCGTATTATCGGAGAATGCAAGACTGCTAAAATGTTCTACGATGTTGCAAAAGGTGTGCTCAAACAAAATATTCAAAAGGATAATTATTTATTCTTGGCCAATGACGTGTACACGTATAAATTTGAGTATGAGTATTCTATTATCGCCTGTTATTTGGGTATTAAAAACATTAATGATACTATTGTCGCCATCTTTAATAACAGCACTGATTCAGGTATCATTCATAATACCTTTTCCAACATGAAATTTTACAAAGATGTGTTGAAGCCTCAAAGAGTTGTCGATTTTACCTTTACACATCGTATCAATATACGCGACAAAGAACAGGTCCCATTTTATTCTTCTTCTGCTTCTTTATTGCCCAAGGCAGATAATAGCGGTTACATGATGAATATACGTGCAGTTAATTATTGGATCAATGTGAATGGTGGGTACATGAATTGCGAAGACTATATTTTTACTAACAATAAATACCTAGAAATGGATCGCGATTTTAAAATTACGCATGAAAAGTTTTTTGACGTGAACTTGGAACCCAAGCATTATTTAGGTATTGAAGATGTCCGTATTTTTAAAAGCGATACGGAAGACAAACTAATTTATTTGGGTACAAGTCAACATATTGATGGAAAGATTGGCATGTTGATGGGCGATTATGATACCACTGCAAATTGTCTTGTTTCTAAGGAAATAAAATGCGGGTTTAATGAAAGTTGGTGCGAGAAGAATTGGGTATATGTGAAATACAAGGGCGAGAATCACATTATTTACAAGTGGGGACCTATGGATATTTGCAAGGTGAACCCAGTAACAAATAACATTGACTTGGTTGAGTCTAGAAAGAAGATGCCTAAAATATTTGAGCATGTGAGAGGCTCAACTTGCGCATTCAACTACAAGGACGAAATTTGGTTTATCCTTCATTTGGTTTCGTATGATTCGTTGCGTAATTATTATCATATATTTGCCGTCTTTGACAAAGATCTAAACTTCTTGAGACATTCTGCGCCATTCTCTTTTGAGGATCAATGCATTGAATATTGTTTGGGTCTTGTTGTGGAAGATGATAGAGTTCTTGCTACATATAGCACATGGGACAGAACTACCAAATTGGCGGTTTACGACAAGAGTTATGTTGATACGCTTATTAAATATTAGACTGACTAAAAAGAAAAATAAATAAGAAAACAAACATATTTTAAAAAATAATAAAATATGTTTTTATTGTATATGGCCGCCACAAATCCAGATCCATTTACAAATGGTAGTATTTCAACTATCATTGATACTGATGGAATGGCTTATTATATAATTCAAGCCGGAGTTCCATTATTTAAAGCGACTAAAAGTTCTGATACCTTAGATTTAAGACGTGGACGACTTTCTTTTTTTGGCGTGCATAATCTGGACCGAGATTATATCGCATCATATGAAAATGAATATGGAATTATATTTGCGTTTGAAACTACACGTCCATACAAATTATTAGCTTTAGACCACCCAGCTACCAAAGAAGCGTTATACAAGAAAGTGCCAGAAAATATAAAACGATTTTTAAGAAGAAATTATGGATATACGATGACGGGAAGACGAGACTCCGAACTTGATTCTGACCTCGCAGTATCTCAATACTTGTGCGACGAAGGATATGAAGGTTATGCTACTAATTTTATGCAAACTGATACAGGTGAATTTCACCCAGAATTTATGATTTGTCACGTAGATGGTATGAGACCTCTAGGTCGTATAACTAATGACCCAAGAAGAATTGCGAATATTTTGGAGAGGGGAAGAATAGACGATGCTAGTCGCGACTTAAAAGTATCCCGAAAGGGCAAACAAAGAACTGAATCGCCATATGCCGCTAGAGCGCGACCTATGTCTTTTGCACCGACTAATCTTTTTGCCTCAGATGATAGTCCTCCTAGAGGGCCATCTAAGTTTGCAATGGCATCTAGTAGTGGAATACCTAAATTGTCATTTGGAGATATGGATGATGAGGACGATGATGACAATAAGGAAAATTCACCTAATAGAAAGGGCGGGTTAAGAAAAAGAAAAAGACGTTCTTATAAAAAAAGGAAAACAAGAACGAATAAAAGAAAAAGAAGTAGTCGCACAAGAAGAAGAAGACGCTAGAATCAGTCTATTCGGGTACTGGGAATGGGCGTTGATTCTTTTCAATAACCAATGGTTTGGGCATATAAATTGGACCTTTCTCAAACACATTAACAGATTGCAATGTTTTCAATTCAGGCGTTAAACAAGGTTGCGGATTTACTAAATTTGTTGAATTAATGCCAAATAAAAAGGATTCAATATCGGGTGCATTGTATGACATGGTATTCCACGGAAGTTGACCGGGATTCAATCCATTTCCCGCCCAATTTGTAGTGTAGGCTTCGCCATAGGCAGAATTTTTATAACCTGTATATTGTCTAGATTCTGCATATTGTTTTTGTTCGCAACAATAATTGCTCGGGGTATTCTTATTGCGTGTTGATGCCATTTATAATAGCGCAAGATTATTATAATGCCGATAATAGTGCATTTATATTTTCTTCGGTTATGGTTCCAGTTTCCAAAAAATCACAAATACATGGGTGCGCTAAATAAAAATAATCAAATGCAAATAGTCCCATTAACCCAACTTGCAAAAATTCGCTGTTCCCAAAGCCAGCTGCTGATTTTGTCATACACTTAGTGAACTCTGGACTATTCTTCACTCGTTCAAACAAGGCGCTTACTTCCTGGTTTATCTGCTTATCTTCGAATTCTTCTAAATTAAACGCATTCAAAAACTCAATTCTGTATTGGTCTTCTTGGTCCATGTCGCTTGCATTATTATATGTACACTTTAATAGCGTATTATACATATAATAAATCTCTTGTTAAATTTAAATTCTTTTCGGCAAATTTACATTTGTTTGCCGTCGGGTGAGCAAGTATCTCTCATTAATTCGCGCGAGGGGACACCGCCACGAATCCATCCTGGAGATGCGACCCCTTCTACACTATAGACAGGATTCGTCATTCTCTCTTTGATGTTGTTCATCAAAGGGGTATTGCTATATTGCATATAACTTTTTTCAGACAAACCAGTTACACTTCGCTTGTTTGTAATCATCTCACCCTGCTGAATTTCTGATTCAACGTTAGGATCTACAGAGCCACGCCCTAAATAAGGCACTGTGGAAAACGGGCGCTGAAACAAGTCAATACGACATTTTGGATGTGTTTGAATAGACCCAATTAATAGTTGAGAGTTTTGGTCGATATTGCATCCTCCAGCACCAGAGTTGAATCCGCCCTTGTAGTTGATACCAGGCTGAGTTGTTGCTAAAGCAATCGGCTTTTTCATAGAACAATCGTTGGCAAAGTAATTTTGAAGACTATAATTGCAACTTTCTAAGGATTGAATGCTTCGTTGGTCGATGCTACATCCATCGTTCCCGATGCGCGACATATTGTCAAAAACATAACTTGAAACATTCGCCATTGTATATTATATATATACTTGTATAAAAAAAGTATTCGCCAAAATACATTACTCGTGTATAATAATTATATATCACGTAAACAAACCATAATATAATTTTATAAATCTTATATTATGATTTTTCTTATATTATGATTTTAGTTATTATACCACCGCGTCATTATAATTTTGAGAGATTGAGTATAAAGACTCCATTGCTTAATGTCGTTGCCGAACATGCGCCTGTAAGGGTAAACGTTACAGATACTAATCCGCTTGATCCCGATGTTTTAAATACGTCTGCAGAAACACCACCTGATATGAAACCAGAAGTGCTATAAGCGCTATTAATAATAATTGGTGCTGCACTATTAAACGTCAATTGAGTATTAAATGTGGAGGCTTGGACATATGCGGTTGTTGCACCAGGATCGCCACTTGCCGCAGTTGCACGAATAAACCAATGGACGGAATAATTAGTATTTGCTTCAAGCGAAAACGATGTTGTTGCAGTAAAACTAGTTGCACCCGCACCAGTGCTAAATGTTGCACTAGTATCCGACTTAGCATTGGAGGGACCAACTGGACCAGTAATACCAGTGATACCAGTGATACCAGTTGGACCAGTAGGACCGAATGTACCAGTCGGACCAGTAACACCAGTTGCACCAGTAGAACCAAATCCAGTTGGACCAGTTGGACCAGTGACACCAGCTATACCGGTAGGACCAGTAATACCAGTAATACCTGTGGGACCAGTAGTACCAGTAGCACCAGTTGGACCAGTATGACCAGTAGAACCAGTTATACCAGTAGCACCAGTCGGACCAGTAGGACCAGTTCTACCAGTAACACCAGTTCTACCAGTAGCGCCAGTAGGTCCAGTGTCTCCAGTAGGTCCAGTAATACCAGTTGGACCAGTTATACCAGTAGTACCAGTAGTACCAGTAGGCCCAGTAGCACCAGTGATACCAGTAGTACCAGTTGGACCAGTTATACCAGTAATACCAGTAGGTCCGGTTGCACCAGTAGCACCAGTAGTACCAGTTGGACCAGTTATACCAGTGGCACCAGTAATACCTGTGGGACCAGTAGCACCGGTAGCACCAGTTGGACCAGTATGACCGGTAGAACCAGTAATACCAGTAGGACCAGTAGCACCAGTAGCACCAGTAGTACCAGTAGGTCCAGTGGAACCAGTAATACCAGTAATACCAGTGGGACCAGTAGCACCGGTAGTACCAGTTGGACCAGTTATACCAGTAATACCAGTAATACCTGTGGGTCCAGTAGCACCGGTAGCACCAGTTGGACCAGTATGACCGGTAGAACCAGTAATACCAGTAGTACCTGTGGGACCAGTTCTACCAGTTGGTCCGGTAACACCAGTAATACCAGTCGCACCAGTTGGACCAGTGTCTCCAGTTGGACCAGTAGGACCAGTAGCACCAGTAATACCAGTTGTACCAGTTTTACCAGTAGGACCAGTAGCACCAGTAATACCAGTTGTACCAGTTGGGCCAGTAATACCGGTTACACCAGTAGCACCAAAACCAGTTGCACCAGTAGCACCTACACCAGTTGGACCAGTAATACCGGTTACACCAGTAGCACCAAATCCAGTAGGACCAGTAGCACCAGTTGTACCAGTTGTACCAGTAGCACCAGTGATACCTGTAGGACCAGTAGCACCAGTGATACCAGTTGTACCAGTTGGACCAGTCGTACCAGTGATACCAGTAATACCAGTAGGTCCAGTAGCACCAGTGATACCAGTTGGACCAGTCGTACCAGTGATACCAGTAATACCAGTAGGTCCAGTAGCACCAGTTGTACCAGTTGTACCGGTAGGACCAGTAGCACCAGTGATACCAGTAGGTCCGGTAGCGCCAGTAGCACCAGTTGTACCAGTTGGACCAGTCGTACCAGTGATACCAGTAATACCAGTTGGACCAGTAGCACCAGTAGTACCAGTTGGACCAGTTGCACCGGTTATACCAGTAATACCAGTTGGACCGGTAGCACCAGTTGCGCCAGTAATACCAGTAGGTCCAGTAGCACCAGTCGCACCAATCGCACCAGTAGCACCAGTAGCACCAGTTCTACCAGTAGGCCCAGTAGTACCAGTCGCACCAATTACACCAGTAGGACCAGTAGGTCCAGTATCTCCAGTTGGGCCAGTAATACCTGTGGGTCCAGTAGCGCCAGTAGCACCAGTTCTACCAGTAGCACCAGTAGCACCAGTAGGACCAGTTGTACCAGTAGTACCAGTAGTACCAGTAGGACCAGTTGCACCAGTTGCACCAGTTGTACCAGTTGGTCCAGTTGCACCAGTCGTACCAGTAATACCTGTGGGACCAGTAGCACCAGTTGTACCAGTTGGGCCGGTTGCACCAGTGATACCAGTAATACCAGTTGGACCAGTAGTACCAGTGATACCAGTAATACCAGTTGGACCAGTAGCACCAGTTGTACCAGTAGGACCAGTAGCACCAGTAGCACCAGTAGCACCAGTAGGACCAGTAGCACCAGTAGCACCAGTTGTACCGGTGGGTCCAGTAGCACCAGTAGTACCAGTTGGACCAGTTGCGCCAGTAGCACCAGTAATACCAGTAGGTCCAGTAGCACCAGTAGCACCAGTTGTACCGGTAGGTCCAGTAGTACCAGTCGCACCAATAGTACCAGTTGGACCAGTAGCACCAGTTGCACCAGTTCTACCAGTAGGACCAGTAGAACCACTTACACCAGTAGGACCGGTTGGGCCAGTATCTCCAGTTGGACCAGTAATACCTGTGGGGCCAGTAGCACCAGTTCTACCAGTAATACCAGTAGAACCAGTAGCACCCGCGCCAGTAGGTCCAGTAGCACCAGTAGCACCAGTAGTACCAGTAGGTCCAGTCGCACCGGTTGTACCAGTTGGTCCAGTTGCACCAGTCGTACCAGTAATACCGGTGGGGCCAGTAGCACCAGTTGTACCAGTTGTACCGGTAGGTCCAGTAGCGCCAGTTGTACCAGTAGGTCCAGTCGTACCAGTTGTACCAGTTGTACCAGTAGGTCCAGTTGCACCAGTCGCACCAGTCGCACCAGTAGGTCCAGTAGCACCAGTAGTACCGGTTATACCAGTAGGACCAGTAGCACCAGTAGTACCAGTAGGTCCAGTTGCACCAGTTGTACCAGTAGCACCAGTAGGTCCAGTAGCACCAGTAGCACCAGTAGAACCAGTTGGGCCAGTAGCACCAGTAGCACCAGTAGAACCAGTAGGTCCAGTAGCACCAGTAATACCAGTAGGTCCAGTAGCGCCAGTTGCACCGGTTGTACCAGTTGGACCAGTTGTACCAGTAGCACCAATAGTACCAGTAGGACCAGTTGCACCAGTTGCACCAGTTCTACCAGTAGGACCAGTAGAACCACTTACACCAGTTGGACCAGTTGGACCGGTATCACCAGTTGGACCAGTAATACCGGTGGGTCCAGTAGCACCAGTTCTACCAGTAATACCAGTAGCACCAGTAGCACCTGCACCAGTTGGTCCAGTAGCACCGGTTGCACCAGTAGTACCGGTAGGTCCAGTAGCACCAGTTGCACCAGTAGGTCCAGTAGCACCAGTTGCACCAGTAGAACCAGTAGGTCCAGTAGCACCAGTAGTACCAGTTGTACCAGTAGGACCAGTAGCACCAGTAATACCGGTAGGTCCGGTTGCACCAGTTGCACCAGTTGTACCAGTAGGTCCAGTTGCACCAGTCGCACCAGTCGCACCAGTAGGTCCAGTAGCACCAGTAGTACCGGTTATACCAGTAGGACCAGTCGCGCCAGTTGTACCAGTTGGGCCGGTTGCACCAGTAGCACCAGTTGTACCAGTTGGACCAGTTGTACCAGTAGTACCAGTTGTACCAGTAGGACCAGTTGCACCAGTTGCACCAGTTCTACCAGTAGGACCAGTAGAACCACTTACACCAGTTGGACCAGTTGGACCGGTATCACCAGTCGGACCAGTAATACCAGTGGGTCCAGTAGCACCAGTTCTACCAGTAATACCAGTAGAACCAGTTGCACCTGCGCCAGTAGGTCCAGTAGCACCCGTAGCACCAGTAGTACCAGTTGGACCAGTAGCACCAGTAGTACCAGTAGGTCCAGTAGCGCCAGTAGAACCAGTAGAACCAGTAGGTCCAGTAGCACCAGTAATACCAGTAATACCAGTTGGACCAGTAGCACCAGTAATACCGGTAGGTCCGGTTGCACCAGTTGCACCAGTTGTACCAGTTGGACCGGTAGCACCAGTAGCGCCAGTAGAACCAGTAGGTCCAGTAGCACCAGTAGTACCAGTTGTACCAGTAGGACCAGTAGCACCAGTAATACCAGTTGGTCCAGTTGCACCAGTAGCACCAGTAGTACCAGTAGGTCCAGTTGCACCAGTAGCACCAGTAGAACCGGTAGGTCCAGTAGCACCAGTAGTACCAGTAGTACCAGTAGGACCAGTTGCACCAGTTATACCAGTTGGGCCGGTTGCACCAGTAGCACCAGTAGAACCTGTAGGTCCAGTAGCACCAGTTATACCAGTTGTACCAGTAGGACCAGTAGCACCAGTTATACCAGTAGTACCAGTTGGACCAGTTGCACCCATTACACCAGTAGTACCAGTTGGACCAGTATCTCCAGTAGGACCAGTAATACCAGTGGGTCCAGTAGCACCAGTTCTACCAGTAGGACCAGTAGCACCAGTAATACCAGTAATACCGGTAGGACCAGTAGCGCCAGTAGTACCAGTAGGACCAGTAGCGCCAGTAGTACCAGTAGTACCAGTTGGACCAGTAGCGCCAGTAATACCAGTAATACCAGTTGGACCAGTAGTACCAGTAGTACCAGTAGGTCCAGTAGCACCAGTAATACCAGTAATACCAGTTGGACCAGTCGCACCAGTTGCACCGGTTGTACCAGTGGGTCCAGTAGCACCAGTAATACCAGTTGGTCCAGTAGCACCAGTAATACCAGTAATACCAGTTGGACCAGTGGCACCAGTAATACCAGTTGGACCAGTAGCACCAGTAATACCAGTTATACCAGTTGGACCGGTAGCACCAGTGGCACCAGTAGCACCAGTAGGTCCAGTAGCACCAGTAGCACCAGTTGGTCCAGTAGCACCAGTAGCACCAGTAGCACCAGTAGGTCCAGTAGCACCAGTTATACCAGTTGTACCAGTTGGGCCAGTAGCGCCTGTCGCACCTGTAGAACCAACACCAGTAGCGCCAGTAGTACCAGTAGCACCTGTAGGACCAGTAGCACCAGTAGAACCGGTAGGTCCGGTGACACCAGTAATACCAGTAGCACCAGTTGGACCGGTATCTCCAGTAGGTCCAGTAATACCAGTTGGACCAGTAGCACCAGTTCTACCAGTTGCACCAGTAGGTCCAGTAGCACCAGTTGCGCCGGTAATACCAGTTGGACCAGTTGCACCAGTAGTGCCAGTTGGACCAGTAGGACCAGTAGCACCAGTAATACCAGTAATACCAGTTGGACCGGTGGCACCAGTAATACCAGTTGGGCCGGTTGCACCAGTAATACCAGTAATACCAGTTGGACCGGTGGCACCAGTAATACCAGTTGGGCCGGTTGCACCAGTAATACCAGTAATACCAGTAGGACCGGTTGCACCAGTAATACCAGTTGGTCCAGTAGCGCCAGTTGCACCAGTAGTACCGGTAGGTCCAGTGGGACCAGTGGCACCAGTTATACCAGTTGGACCAGTTGCACCAGTAATACCAGTGATACCAGTTGGACCAGTTGCACCAGTTGTACCAGTTGGACCAGTTGGACCAGTAGCACCAGTAATACCAGTTGGACCAGTTGCACCAGTA
>Ga0255131_1000655_pt1 | contig 10979 bp, 7 predicted proteins | sample Law_Yuk_RepC_8d_FD_188554 | JGI IMG/M metagenome (GOLD analysis project Ga0255131, IMG submission 188554) | Freshwater microbial communities from St. Lawrence River, New York, United States - Law_Yuk_RepC_8d | ecosystem: Environmental > Aquatic > Freshwater > River | place: USA: New York... | reverse complement strand
CGACCAAGTCGCTATTCAAAGGTAAGTTCAGATCAAACCAGGTCTCTGCTAGGCCAGAGTCCTGCTTTTTAAGTACAGACACCGACTTGATGAACTTAGTCTTGTGAGCATCTACTAGCTCGCGCTTAGGAGGTTTGTGGCCGATGAAGACACGCGCATCGAACTCTTCGATAGCTTGCAGCAGTCCACTAAAAGTGCAGTCTGCCTTAATCCAAGTGAAACAGTTTCCAATTCTGTCCTTGTCATCGGATCCTCTAAGCCAATGGGCATCTGAGCAGTCAAGCAAGCGATCATTAACACCGTATTCTCGCAACTTAGCGCGGCCTTTGGTGTAGCTGTCAGGTGATTCTGCTGCCGTGAAAACTAACTGCGCACTATTGATGAGCGTTTTTTTCTCTGCGATCGTATGGTCGTTCCACTTGAGGTTCTCCCACTCCGACTTACCAACCGCTACGACATGGCGTCCGTCAAATGCATCATTCTTGAGAGCGTCCAAAACTGCATCCATACTGACACAGAGATTGTTAAAACCCTCCACCAATGGGTTTTCAAATTCTCCTCGCTTATCTTCGGGGATCGTGTCGATGATGGCCTGACCCAGCGCTTCAATACTCGCACGCGTAATCGTTTGTTTCCATTTCCCTTCCCCAGCGGATCCGGGTAAGAGTTTGTAATTCCGAGAAATCCCTGCGATGAACTGCTCGCGGATGAGCTGAGGATCAACTTGATCGAAGATAACATGCAAGTTAATACGACTCCAACTGGACGCAGCACCACCTGCCCTCACAGTGCCGCCAAACTTGTCGAGACGAAGCTCGACAACAGGCAGGATCAAATCGAGATTTTTCAGCCGACCTAGTTCAAGTTTGGCCTTGAGAACTTTTTCGTATCCGTCTACAAGAACGTAATCGTTGATGCCGATGACTTTGAACTCTGACGGAAGCGCTTCCAAGTCGCTAAGAAATGCCTCCCAAGCCTCCTCTGTAGTCCCAGGGTAATTTTGGTAAAAAGACTCAGGCGTATGGACGTGAAGATCCCATTTTTTCCAAATGGAACCAGGCAAAACTGTCGACATTTGCTCTCCGTACTGTTAATTTGTCATCGATCATTTTCCATCTTACGACGGCATCGTGATAAATAAGCTGACGACCAATCTGATTAGTCAATTGACGTAACCGCGTATCAAACAGCTGGAACAAAGTGAGCCAATCAAGCCCATAGCCTGCTTAAGACCTGTTCAAATCCCTCATGCCTGGGCACTCGCAAGGTCCAACCTGATTCGGGAAACCCGCATAAATACAGGGTTCAGCTCATGGACACGTCCACAAGCCAGGAGAGAAAAAAGAGAGAAATTCACTCTCTGGGGACAAAAACCAGGGAAATCGGTCCCCAGCGTCCACAAGAAAAAACGCAAAAGCCCGCAGAAACAGGGCCTTCCGGGAAAGAAAAAGGGGGACAGAGAAAATCTGTCCCCCGTGTATGGTGGTGGCTGCGGACCTGGGTTCAATTCCGTGCAAGTGTAGGCCTGCTAAACCTTACCTGACGCATCCAAGTCCTGCGGATAGTTGCGGAAGTCTAGAACTGTTTGGGGCGCACCCTCATTTGTCCGTAGGATTCCGCATCCGTTCAAGTCACCATTTCGAGTCGTCATCTTCGAAAGTGGCGCCTCTACCGGTCGCAAAGTCTCCCATGCGGACGCTGCCGTCGGTACTCGTTGAACCTCCCATACTGGTAAACAAGCTCCCGTCGCTACCGACCACGGTGGACCCAGTTCTCGTGTAGGTGGTCCCGCTCGAGGAAATGCTGACGTCGTCGCTGACTTTGTTGATGGTCTCGCCCGTTGATGAGACCCAAGTGCGATCGCTGACCTTTGTCAGAACCTCACCTTGGTTCGATTCTGAAATTCCGAAAAGCCGCTTGAAGAACATAAAGCACCCCCTAGTCGCATTTTCTCAGATCAACCGGATTGCGCAACATATTGGTCGACGCACTCTTCGAAGCTCTCCGCGCGTGCCACAACCAGTCGAATTGGCTCCCAAACCAGGAATCGACTCGAATCCGTTTTCATACGGGAGAAATCAACTTTGTGTCGACCAAGGATCGCAAGTGGTCGTCCAGCAGTCTGGGAATGCGTCCTCCCGAGATGAGCACGCCAGCCTCCATGTTCTTCTCCATCGCATAGCCGGTGAGATTGGCGCTCGTGATGAAGCAGGAGGTCTTGTCGGCGACAGCGACTTTGGCGTGCACGCGGCCGTCCGCAAAATCACCGGTCTTGTCGCGCCAGGCGTAAAGTTGCGCGCCGGGCACCAAGTCTCGCATCTTGCCAATAACGTCGATGTTGATGCTGCCACCATGGTCTTGCGAGGACTCTAACAACATGGTGATGTTCACTCCTCGCTCATTGGCGGCGTTCAATGCCTTGACGATGGTCGACACGTCGTAGGCCACGAAGCTGGTGATGAACAACGACTGTTCAGAGGAATTAATGACCTGCAGCAGCGCCTGCTCTGTTCGGCGCGCCGATACGAAAGGCGTCGTCGGGCCAGTCCACACGAGTTCGCTGGATTGTTCCGAAGCGGCTTTGGTGTAGACGTGGCTGGCAGCGAGAAGCATTGATGCCAGTTCGTCAGAACCGACCTCGGTGTTTTGCCACGCGGCCGCAAGTTGCTCGACCACGGTGCTGGCCACCGGGGTTCCCACCACGCTCGGCAATGTCGACGCAGCTTTGCTGGCGTCTGTTCGACGGACGCGGGCAGCGATAGCCTGCACCTTTTCAGGCGAGACCAGAGAGACCAAGGCTGCAATGGCATCCAAGAGTTCATCCATGTCAGAAACCCTTGAAGAAAGCTGCGTCGGTGCGTTCGAGTGTTGGTACGAGCAGTGATCGATCCAGATAGCGGTTGCCCCGCTCACATGAAGTCTCAGCTACCAAACTGCACGCATGGCAAGCAGCTCCATGTAGGGATCGATCTTTCTCCGGATCATGTTCCGAACAGAGCGGATCAGAGGAGCAGACCTTCGAGCGATTCAACGCCTGCTCCAGTAAACGGCCAAGATTTTCAGGCTTACCGAGATCGACGAGACCTCCCAGCGTGCCGTCTGAATCGGCTGCTGCTGTGTAGATGAGGATACCTGCCTGCGGACTATCGCCCGATGTGTCGGCATAGATGCGCTCACGAATGCTCGCTGCGTTGTACCCACACTCCAATGCCAACTCCCGAATCAGTAGATGGGAGAGCGTATGCAGCAACGCATAGCGAATGCCGGGGTAGCCCTCGTTCGGGTCGAGATGGCGCGAATTGCGCCACCCCCTATGACCACCACGGAGCATCTGGTCGACTTTCTTGACTCCATCCAAAGCTTCCCACTTAATGAGTGCAGCCTCGTCGAACTGGATGAAGATCCCTTCACCATGAACTTGGTTGGCAGGCACCCAATCTGGTTTGCCGCGTGACAGACTGGCCATTTGCGGCCGCTCATCGGGATCGCCAGATTCTTCGGGTGCCTCGACCCGTGTAAAACCCAGCAGCGCATTCACTTCACGCAAACGCTCAAGGAGCAAGACTCGGCTGATATGACCTCCGAGACTTGGCGGAGTGCCCACCTTCTTGCTCATGAAGTGCGGGTAGTCCGTGGGCGGGTTCGCCTGGGTCAGCACTTCCCATTCTGGCCCCTTGATGTCGGCTTCACTCACGACTTCCTTCCCGCCGCCGGAACGATGCGTCTCAATGGCTAACCAGATCGCCTCCGCCGGATATTTATCGATCCCTGGCAGCAACCCGCCGATCTGAAGCGTCTGCACGACAACCGGAACGAGTGCCTCTGAAGTCACTCCTTGGAAAAACTGCCAACCATCCTGAATCAGTTGACTGAGCGGGTCGTTGGTCTGCGGAATCGCGAGCGCCGAGAGCGTGATGGGGAACCAGCTATTCGTGGCTCCCAGCAGAACTGCGCGCGCTTCCTCATCGCATTCGTGATCGAAGTGGTCTAGGTGGGGATGTCGCCCTCGGCAACCCGGCAGATTCTCTTTTCCTGCCTTGCCGAAGGCGTGCGCCATGCTTCGGGAGGCCCCACAGGCATCGCATTTCACCCACAGGTTTTCGGTTTGCAGCGATGCGCCGCTCTCGAAGAAGCGCAGCGTGCCCTTGCACGAGCTATTACCACCATGGACGAAGTAGTGCCAAGGGAAATCGTCAAGGTGACCGTTGCGGCAGGCAAGCAGAAAACGTGCGGGGACTGCATCTGCATCCTTTGCCTTCTGATCACCTTTTGAACCGGTGCAACCTTTGTGAACAAAGCGGGTTCTTTCAGCTCGATAGCGATCTGGTTTTATCTCAAACAACTGGTGGTCGTATGGCGACAGAAGGCCGCACTTCACGCAGCGCATCCAGCGAGGGAATGGCCGGACGGGAACACCGATATTGGCCTCAGCCGACCAGATGTCGACGAGTTCACTTTTCTGGAACGGGGGCATCCGCAGGTTCTCGACCTGCGACCCCAGAACCTTCCGAACGGCAGCAAGCAAACGTGCCTCTTGAATCGGCTGACAACGATCCTTTTCCCACGTATCGATGCCGAGGGTCACGACAGAAAGGCTGGGCAGGTCAATCAGCGCACCGGGGCCATATGTCCACAGCAACTGGCTTGGACGTACTTCGCCAACCGGAGTCTTGTTGTTGATGATCATGTTAAGTCCTCATCCTTCTTTGCGGGACGAGGCTTCCAGTCGTGATCGTCCGTGATATGGCTCGTGTTCATGATCAGGCGCACACCGGGCTCGACTTCTCGCATCGACATCGGCACAGTCCAGTTGTCCCAGGCTTGAAGCCCAGGCGACTTGATCAACGCCACGGTCTTGTCTTTGTCAGGGCCACGCTTCTCATACGCCAAAATCCGTCCGCCCTTGCTGACTTCTTTCGCCCATTCGTCGGCGCGCTCTTTCAGTTCAGTCTCAGCCAACTGCTTACGAGCATTGTCTTCGGCAACGTTGCCCGCACGAGTCGCCAACACCTTGATGGCATTGATGATCTCGGCTTGATTGGACATGCTTAGTTGGCCAGCACCTTCGTTCGGGCTGAACCCGTCGTTTTCCAAACGCATCAGACTCAGCAGCGAGCCTGTCAAACCACGATCCATTGCGCGTGGTGAGAACGGCGTTACTGATTGCGCCTCGACGTGTTTGTAAAACGTGGCGTGGTAATGCTCGAAGGTTTCGTAGTGCGACAGGTCGCGCGGTCTCGCCCAGGTCAGGACAGTGCAGACTAAGCCCGGGAAGGAGCGTCCGACACGGCTGGTCGCCTGAATGTATTCCGCGGTTCCCTTGGGTTGCCCGTTCACGGCCATCAGACCGAGTCGGTTCACGTCGACCCCCACGGACAGCATGTTGGTCGCCAAGACCACATCAATGGCGCGCGTGTCACCCTCTTGCCAGCGTGTCACGTACTTACCGGTTGCTGCATCAAACTCGGACTTGAACTTGACCTCCAGGTTATCGAGGTACTTGGGAATGTCCTGGCTTGATACCCGAGACGTCAGCTCGCGGATATTGCTGATGCTGCGTTGTGCCAGTGCGGGCCGCTCCACCATGCTCATCTGCACGCGATAAGAACGCGTCTGCACGTCATCCTCTGCCAGCCGCTTCATGCCGCCCAACTCACGCAGGGAGTTGAAGTAGCCGACCATAGTCATGTACGGATCTGCAGGCTCGCCAAAGCGATCGAACAGTTCTTGCGCTGCCGTCAGGAATGCGGTGTAGACGCGGATCAACATCGCGGGGCGCGAACTTCCGGGTGAGCACACGCCGAGGTAACGCCGGCCTGGCTTGTCTTCGATTGAGCGTTGCACCGAGAAGAAGTTGTCTTCCACATCCAGACCATGCGGTGGAAACACCGAAACGCGACGCATGAAGACGTTGTTTACCTGCTCTTTTGCTTTGCGTACCGTTGCCGTCGAGGCGATGATCTTCGGCTTGACCGTCTTGCCATCAAGCGTCCAACCGCACAATTCATCCACGGCGGTTTCATACAGACCCACCATGGTGCCCAGTGGCCCGCTGATCAGATGGAACTCATCTTGAATGATCAGGTCAGGCGGGCGGATCGGATTGATACTCTTAACTCGGGCAGCAGGTAAATTGCCACTTGCGCGATGCCCAGTGTTGCAATCTGTCCCCTTCCAAAGCAAACCGTGTCGTTCGCACTCCTGACCTACGCGACCAAACAGCGTGCGAACCTGGCCCCGCCACGCCATCATTGCGAACTTATCCACGGTGGCAATCATCATCGTTGGTGGACGATGGTAAATCTCTTCGTCAACAGTCAATACGGGGATGCCATCGCCCTTGGAGAAGTCGCATCGCTTAATTGGGTCACCACAAAAGACCTTTGTTCGACCCAGGTTCTTGTCGACCTTTACATCACGGCCAGGTTTGATTTCTGAACCACACCAAGGACAACTCGTCAATTGAGCTGGTGAAGTAGTTCCAGCTGAATTCCGACCAGGGTTCCGAATAGCTTCAATAGCCTCATGGCTTTCATCTGTAGTACCTGGCGTGACCTTGTTGCCAACCCAGAGGCCGATGGTGAAAGGTTCGGTGCCGAGGGATTTGTCGCCCTTGTCCAGCGCCTCGCGCCGCAACACCTCCATCGCGCAGATCAGTGCCGTGGCTCGCTGGAACTGTTGCAGTGTCAACAGGCGAAGCGTGTAGCGCATGATGACGGCCAAACCGCGCGAGCTGTCGAACCCGCCGAGATTGCCCTGCATGCGCCGGATGGCCATGGTGAACGCCGCCACGCCCAAATAGGCTTCTGTTTTGCCGCCGCCGGTGGGGAACCACAACAGATCGGCATAAGCCTCGACGGGCTGGACGCGATCCGGATGGCTTGGGTCCGCCAGTGATGGGATCGAGAGCAACAGAAACGCCAACTGGAACGGACGCCAGCTGCGGTTTTTCAGCACATCGAACTTGTCGAGGGTAACATCCTCGCCCCGACGCATGGCCAGCGCGTATTGACTGCGCACGCGTTGCGTGGCCATCGCACGGTTGGCGAACCGGAAAGCCGCCAGCGCATTTTCATTGCTCTTCAGCGTGTCGATACCCTGCTGTAGGCGTGTGTGGATCTCTTGGCAACGATCCATCGCCTGTTGCGACTGCGTGTCGTAACCGGTGACTTCGGCACCGACACGGGCGCGCTGTTCATTGATCCACGCGGCGTAGTCCTTGGTCAGCATGCTCAAGGCATCAACGAGCGGATCTATCTCCAAGGTCGCAAGTCGCTGCATGTCGAGCAGGCCACTGCTGACCATCTCGCGCATCGCCGGGCGATCGGATGGATCAAGGCCCGGCGTCTCCGTCACTTGAACCTCGTACTGAGGCATCACCGTGGTGCGCACCTCGGTGGCCAGCGTCACGTCGTCTGCGGTTTCGGCATGGACGGCAACGCCATGGCCCACGGCGAATTCGACGCGGTTGCGATAGATCATCTCCAGTGCTTCACGCTCTGGGTCCATACCGTCTGCGTCCAGCACCGGCCTGCGCCGGAAGATGGCGCGCTTGGCGGCGTCCATCTCTGAACGAACGATCAGCTCGGGCTGGAACACCCACGCCGTATCGCGGTTGGTGTCCGGCTCTTCCTGCGCATTCACCAGGAACAGCGTGACCAGCCGATCGCCGTTGGCATTCTTGGCGCGAATGGAGCCCTGCACGCGAACTTCGGGAAACTCGCTGTCGGGTGCCTGATGTGGAATCACGCCTTCGATCAGCGGAAGTACGATCTTGCCGCCACAAGGAATGCGTTGCCACACCTTGGCCTTCTGCCCGTTGGACTTTAGCAGTTCATGCTCATCATTCGGTAGACGCTCGTACCGGCCCCAGCGCGCTTCGATCTCAACCCGGTCGGCGTCGCCATCCACGCAGAATGTCATACCGAGGCTGCTGGGCACCAATGACTGATTACTGGCGGCGTCGATCTCGTCAGCCGAATCAGAATCCGGCTCCACACGCCCGGTGGCTGTTCCAAACTCCGCCCCGGGCTCGTGTCGTCCCGGAGCCTTGGCTCCATCCACTCGTGCATGGAGGGAACCCGGCGCTCGGGTGGCTCAGCTTTGGATTTGCCACTGGCTGCCGCCACGAGATCGACGGCGGCCAGGCGCTGGGCCATCATCTTGATGAGATCGTCCCCGGAGGCGAGCGCCGACTTCATGATGACCCGCATGAGCTGGCGGCCATGGGCCTGCAGCGACAGGCCGTGCGGGACTACCCCATGGCCTTCGTTATCGAAGTAGCGGTATGCATAGTATTGCTTGAAGGCCTTGGCCGGCTCGATGCCGTTGAGCAGGGCCCGCACAAAGGAGAAGTCCTCCAGGGTCACCCGGTCGGTCAGATCGGTGAGCACGGCGCCGAGCTTGCCCTTGGGTCGTCCGGGCCGGCGCTTTTCCACCGAAGTGATCCCTTCGCCCATGCCAGGTCGGCTGTACTCATCGAGCCAGGGATCTGTCTCGTCGGGTGCGGGGTTTGGCGTGGGCTCTGTGCTCATTGGCTGAAAACCTCGAAGGAAAGCGCCTCTGCGTGAGTGTCCATTTGACTAAAAGTGCTGCGTTTCTGACGCACACAAGTCCTTGTTTTTATTGGCGTTTCTCAGGAAATGACAAGGCTTTTGGTCGAAAAATCGCAAGACTTTTAGTCAAAACCGAGGCACTTTCTGACGGTGTGCCGGGTAATTATTTCGGTCCTTATCATAACTCCTGTTAGGACAACTTCAATTCAATATGTCTTGAACACCTTCGCGCCACGTCAGAGGGTGATGTAAGTTACATTCAGTGCGCATGCGGTGGGACGTCGAGGCCCACACCAAAACGACCGGTTCTGTCGTAGCCCGTTGATTTGTTTGAGGTTTTGATCAGGCCCTCAACCGCCGGCCTGCATCGTGATCACCATCCCTGGTGCCCAACAACGTGCGTGTCAGCAGTTCGAGGACTAAAACCGACTCGAAGCCGCTGTCGTGAGTCGCTGAGTCCTGAACACGAAGTGGCGAAAAATCAAGCAGTTAGCGCCGTGCTCAGAGAGGAGTTCTGAACTCGATTCTCACTGAGTTCTGAACTTTCCCGAAAACGTGTCACTGAGATTTGAATTTTTCGGAATGCCTGCAAGCTCCGTGAGACTTGGGCGTAGCTTCTGGAAGCGCGTGTGAACTCTCAACCTCAGTTCCCAAGAACGACAGTTCTCATGCGCGGTCTGCCCCAGTCTTGCGCGTCTGGAACTCATTGACTGATATGCAGGGTGGCCATTCAATTAGGCTCGACGACCTCACGGAATCCGGCGCACAGCGGTCATTGCGCATCGCATATCAAATGAAAAAAGGCATCGCAAGCGATGCCTTTGGATTGCATGCAGCAAATGCAACGCACTTAATCAGAGCTCAGCGACCAGCTCCGGCACAGCCGCGAAAAGGTCGGCTTCCAGGCCATAGTCGGCCACCGAGAAGATCGGGGCTTCGGGATCCTTGTTGATCGCCACGATCACCTTGGAGTCCTTCATGCCAGCCAGGTGCTGGATGGCGCCGGAGATACCGGCGGCGATGTACAGCTGCGGGGCGACAATCTTGCCGGTCTGGCCGACCTGCAGGTCGTTGGGCGCGTAGCCGGCGTCCACCGCGGCGCGGCTGGCACCGGTAGCTGCGCCCAGCTTGTCGGCCAGCGGTGTCATCACTTCGTTGAACTTCTCGCTGCTGCCCAGTGCGCGGCCACCGGAGACGATGATCTTGGCGGCGGTCAGCTCGGGACGGTCGCTCTTGGCGATCTCGCTGCCCACGTAGGCGCTCTTGCCATTGCCGCTGGCCGCCGCCACGGTTTCCACGGCGGCCGAGCCACCCTGGCCGGCGGCGTCAAAACCGGTGGTGCGCACGGTGATGACCTTGGTGGCGTCGCCGCTCTGCACGGTCGCCATCGCGTTGCCGGCATAGATCGGGCGCTCGAAGGTATCGGCGCTCACCACCTTGGTGATGTCGCTGATCTGGGCGACGTCGAGCTTTGCGGCCACGCGCGGGGCCACGTTCTTGCCACTGGCGGTGGCGGGGAAGAGGATGTGGCTGTAGCCTGAAGCGATGGCCAGCACCTGGGCGGCCACGTTTTCGGCCAGGCCGTGGGCGAAACCCTCGGCGTCGGCGTGGATTACCTTGGCCACACCGGCGATCTGGGCGGCGGCGGCCGCGGCAGCGCCGGCGTTGTGGCCAGCCACCAGCACATGCACCTCACCACCGCAGGCAGCGGCGGCGGTGACGGTGTTGAGCGTGGCGCCCTTGATGGAAGCGTTGTCGTGTTCGGCAATGACGAGAGCGGTCATGATGGGTTTCTTTCCTGTGGTGACGTCACCCCCGCGCAGGCGGGGGTCCAGGGTTTGGGGTGATGTATCCGTTCAGTCTCTGGCGCAGGATTCCCGCCTTCGCGGGAATGACGGCGGGGATCGCCGGCCATGACGATATGAGCGGCAGCCAGGACGAATGTCAGATCACCTTGGCTTCGTTCTTGAGCTTGTCGACCAGGGTGGCGACATCGGGCACCTTCACACCCGCGCCACGCTTGGCCGGCTCGGCCACTTTCAGGGTTTTCAGTCGCGGGGCCACGTCCACACCGAGGTCTTCGGGCTTGACAGTCTCCAGCGGCTTCTTCTTGGCCTTCATGATGTTGGGCAGCGTCACGTAGCGCGGCTCGTTCAGGCGCAGGTCGGTGGTGACCACCGCCGGCAGGCTCACTTCCAGCGTCTCCAGGCCACCGTCGACTTCGCGCGTGACCTTGGCTTTGTCCCCCGCCACTTCGACCTTGGAAGCGAAGGTGGCCTGCGGCAGATCAGCCAGGGCCGCGAGCATCTGGCCAGTCTGGTTGGCATCGTCGTCAATGGCCTGCTTGCCCAGGATCACCAGGCCGGGCTGTTCCTTGTACACCAGCGCCTTGAGCAGCTTGGCCACGGCCAGGGGCTGCAGCTC
>Ga0255131_1000646_pt1 | contig 11096 bp, 9 predicted proteins | sample Law_Yuk_RepC_8d_FD_188554 | JGI IMG/M metagenome (GOLD analysis project Ga0255131, IMG submission 188554) | Freshwater microbial communities from St. Lawrence River, New York, United States - Law_Yuk_RepC_8d | ecosystem: Environmental > Aquatic > Freshwater > River | place: USA: New York... | reverse complement strand
CCCCTGCGCCCAGCCGCCACCGTGCTGCTGCTGCGCGATGGCCCCCAGGGCCTCGAGGTCCTGATGACCCGGCGCTCGATGACGGCCAGTTTTGCACCTGGCGCCTATGTGTTTCCGGGCGGCGGCATCGACGCAGCAGACGCCGAAAGCCATGCCATGGCGCAACGCCGCCCCACGCAAGCCGACCTGCACCTGACCCAGGCCATTGCTGCCATCCGCGAAAGCTTTGAGGAGCTGGGCATCCTGTTCGCCCGCCACAGCGATGGGCGCTGGGCCGATCAGGACGACATCGCGGCCATCGACCGCCAAGGCCCGTTTGCATCGCAATGCCAGGCCCGTGGCCTGACATTGGCGGCAGATCAGGTGTTCGTGCTGGCCCACTGGATCACCGACCGCGATTTGCCACGCCGGTTTGATGTGCCGTTTTTGGTGGCCCGCATGCCCCAGGGCCAGGTGCCGATGGCCGATGGTTCCGAGCAGTTCGAGCCCGTCTGGGTGGGCCCGCAAAACGCGCTGGAGCGTCACGCACAGGGCGATTTCTTCATGATCTTCCCGACCATCCGCACGCTGCAGCGACTGCAGGCCTTTGCCAGCGTGGAGGCGGTGCTGCAGGCCTGCGCCGTCAACGACGAACCACTCTGGACCAGTTGCCCGCGCGCCGGCTGGTTGGCGGGCAACGAAGCGCGTTACATGGAGCACGAGGCCCCGTTTGGCGAGTTGGCCCTGGTCACGCCCGACGGTCAAATCCACCACCACCTGGACTGGCAGACCGACCAGCCCGTGCCATTGCTCAAGAACGTGCAGCGGCTGACCGCGCCCAACCCGGGCGTGATGACCGGCCCGGGCACCAACAGCTATCTGGTGGGCGACCCCCACACCGGCTACATCGCCATCGACCCGGGACCGGCCGACGACGAACACCTGCAGCGCCTGTGGCGGGCCGCGGGTGGGCAAATCCGCGCGATTGTGTGCACCCACTCACATCCCGACCATTCCCCGGGTGCAGCCCCATTGCAGGCCCTGTGCACCCACAAACCACCCATCCTGGGCCTGGCGTCCCGCCCCACTGCCCGTGCCAACAGCCGCTTCACCCCGGAGCGTGAACTGGCCGATGGCGAAACACTGGTGCTGCAAGGCACCGGGGTAGAGGGTGACATCACCCACACCCTGCGCGTGGTGCACACCCCCGGCCACGCAGCCAACCACCTGTGCCTGGTGCTCGAAGAAGACGGCCTGCTGTTCTCGGGCGACCATGTGCTCAACGGCAGCACCACCGTGATCGACCCGCCCGATGGCCACATGGGCGACTACCTCGACTCCCTGGACAAACTGGCGGGGGCCTGTGAAGCCGGGGGCATCGATTTCATCCTGCCCGCGCATGGCCATGTGCTCGGATTTGCCCGTCAGGCCATCACGCAGCTCAAGGCGCACCGCCTGCGGCGCGAGGCCAAAATCGCCGCCGCCATGCAGGCCCTGCCCCAAGGCAGTCTGCAGGAATGGGTGGCCAAAGCCTACGACGACGTGCCCTCGCGCCTGTGGCCGGTGGCCGCCCGCTCGCTGCAGGCGCACGTGGACCACATCCGCGAACAAGCCCTGTCCTGAGGCCATTCGGCATGTTTCGAAAGCATGGATGAGCAGCGCTGAAGAAGGCATACGCCTGGCCAAACGCGTGGCCGCCGGGCAAAACTGCTCGCGCCGCGAAGCCGAGGCCCTGATCGTGGCTGGTGGCGTGCAGGTGGCGGGCCAAGTCGTCACCGACCCGGCCCGGCGCGTTCGACCCGATCAGGCCGTTCAGGTGAACCACCGGGTCTCCATGGCGGCGCTGGCCCCCATGACTTTGGTGCTGTTCAAACCCGCCCACCAGGTGGCCAACCTGGCCTGGCTGCAAGACAGCATGGGCCTGCAGTCCGCCCAGCCCGGCATTTGGGGGCCTGAACGCCTGGCCAAACTACAAATGCCCCTGCCCTTGGCCAAACCGGCCAGCGGTTTGTGCATCGTTTCAGACGACATCGGCGTGCTGCGCCACCTGGAAGACCGCCGCAGCCCGATGGAGCAGGAATGGTTGGCCACGCTGGGCGGTCCAGTGCCTGAGGGCCTGGTCCGGGCCCTGAACGGGCCGGGCCTGCGCGCCAGCATCAACCGGCAGACCGAGACCGCGGTGGTCCTGCGCATCGCAGGCAAGGACATCGACGGGCTGGATCTGGGCCGCTGGCTGGACGAACAATGCCCCCTGCAGGACCTGCGCCGCCAACGGGTGGGGCGCATCGGTTTGGCCCCCCTGGGGCCCGGCCAGTGGCGACAACTGGACGTTCATGAAAGGTTTTAATCTGCTTTTAATGTTCCAAATCAGCGCCAGTGGCCCCTAAGCCTTGAATAATCTGGGTTGACCACCATTTGACAGGTCAGTCTGGGAAATTAACCCATTGGTCACTCGCGTAAACCCTGCGCAAGGACTGCTCAGACTGGCCCGTATTCACAGGCCACCACCACGCTAAAAGGAGCCCACCATGCGATTGAGCACCAAAAGCCGATTTGCAGTCACCGCCATGATCGATGTGGCCTTGCGCGAAGACCGCGGCCCTGTTTCTCTGGCCGCCATCAGTGTGCGCCACCAAATCTCGCTGTCCTACCTGGAACAGCTGTTCAGCAAATTGCGCCAACACGGCCTGGTCGAAAGCACCCGCGGCCCCGGCGGCGGTTATTCGCTGTCGCGCAATGCTGAAAAAATCACCATGGCCGACATTGTGGGCGCTGTGGACGCGCCATCGAACGAAGAAGACGGCGCCGAAGGCGGCTGGATGAACAGTGAGCTGTGGGCCAATCTGAATGAAAAAATGCTGACCCACCTGCAATCCATCACCTTGCGCCAACTCGTGGCCGAGCAACGCACCAAAGGCGTGGCGGTGGAGCCAGCGCCCCAGCCTGCCGTCAAACGTGGCGTGTTTGCCAAGCCCAAAAACGGCATGAAAATCAATGCGCCCAATTCGGTGTTTGCACTGGCCGGCAGTCTGGTGCCCTCGCGCGGCTGATCGGTTTTGCCCTCCCCGCTACCACCCGCCTCGGCGGGTTTTTTATTGGGGCAAAGGCCAAAAAAAGTGTGAAGCTCGCCGATAAGCCGGATTCTGTGCACAGCGGTTGCCCGCTGCGTGACCGCCATTACTCTGGGCCGGGGGTTGCCCACCCGGCTCGGTGCTACCTACCCGCCAACCATGCTTGCGGACCACAAGATCAGGCAACGCGGCGAACCGCGCCGCCTGGGGCTGGCCTACTTGGTATTGCTGCGCGCAGAGATTGCCCGTTTCACCCGAACTCAATCGGCTCGTCTCTGTTGCTCTGATCCTCACCTCACGGTGGAGAGGTGTTACCTCCTGCGCTGTCCTGTGCAGTCCGGACGTTCCTCCAGTGCCTCCTTTCGGAGATTGCACCAGCGGCGGTCTGGCGAGCTTCACCCGGTGATTATCGCCTGCCCGCACGGGTCGTTTGGTGCGATGTGGCACGGACAACCTTCACGCGCTGCGGCTTCGCGCACAATGCCCCACATGTACACCACCCAGCAGAGTTGCCCATGAAAGCCCAAAACATCCTCGCCACCATCGGCCACACGCCCCATGTGCGCATCAACCGCCTGTTTGGCCCGGATGCCCAGGTGTGGCTCAAGTCAGAGCGCAGCAACCCGGGCGGCTCCATCAAGGACCGCATCGCGCTGGCCATGGTGGAGCAGGCCGAAAGCACCGGGGCCTTGAAGCCCGGCGGCACCATCGTCGAGCCCACTTCGGGCAACACGGGCATTGGCCTGGCCATGGTGGCCGCGGTCAAAGGCTACAAGCTGGTGCTGGTGATGCCCGACAGCATGAGCATTGAGCGCCGCCGCCTGATGCTGGCCTACGGCGCCAGCTTCGACCTGACACCCCGTGCCGAAGGCATGAAAGGGGCCATCGCCCGGGCCCGGGCCCTGGTGGCCAGCACCCCGGGTGCCTGGATGCCCCAGCAGTTCGAGAACCCGGCCAACATCGACGTGCATGTGCGCACCACCGCACAGGAAATCCTGGCCGACTTTCCCGATGGCATCGATGCCCTGATCACCGGGGTGGGCACGGGGGGACACCTGACGGGCACGGCCCGGGTGCTCAAGGCCCGGTTTCCGAAGCTCCAGGTGTTTGCGGTCGAGCCCGCCGCATCCCCGGTGATCTCGGGCGGTGCGCCCGCGCCCCACCCGATTCAGGGGATCGGTGCGGGCTTCATCCCCCAGAACCTCGACACCCAACTGCTGGACGGGGTGATCCAGGTCGATGCCGAAGCCGCGCGCGAATATGCCCGCCGCTCGGCCCGAGAAGAAGGCATGCTGGTGGGCATCTCGTCCGGGGCCACACTGGCCGCCATCGCCCAGAAACTGCCCGATCTGGCGGCCGGGGCCACGGTGCTGGGCTTCAACTACGACACGGGTGAGCGCTATTTGTCCGTCGAAGGCTTCTTGCCCCAATGAGCCACCCAACCCAGGGCCCTGGTCCCACGCAGAGACGGGGATAATCATGGTTCTTGCTTGATAACCACAAGCCACAGGTGTTGCCATGATCCGGATTTCAGAACTCAAACTCCCCTTGTCGGCGCTGCCCGTGCAAACGCGGCGCGCGGCCGACGCGCCGTCCGAGACCGACCAAGACCGTCGGCCCACACCGCACCCCGAAGAGGCGCTGCGCCAATTGGCGGCGCAGGCCTTGGGCATCTCCCCCGACGGCATCGCCACGCTGCAGGTCTTCAAGCGCAGCTTCGATGCCCGCAAGGCCGATTTGAGGGCGGTCTACATCGTGGACCTGTCGCTCACCCACGCGCAGGCCGAGCCGCCATTGCTGCAGCGTTTCGAAAAGCACCCGCACATCCAGCCCACGCCCGACATGGCCTGGCATGCGCCCGGCCAGGCCCCCGCTGGTTTTGGTGCACAGGCAGGTGAACGCCCGGTGGTGGTGGGGTTCGGGCCTTGTGGCATGTTTGCCGCGCTGGCGCTGGCACAAATGGGCTTCAAGCCCATCGTGCTCGAACGCGGCAAGCCCGTGCGCGAGCGCACCAAGGACACCTGGGGCCTGTGGCGCAAGAAAGTGCTCAACGCCGAGAGCAATGTGCAGTTCGGCGAAGGCGGCGCAGGCACCTTCAGTGACGGCAAGCTCTACAGCCAGATCAAGGACCCCCGTCACCTGGGCCGCAAGGTCATTCAGGAGTTCGTCCAGGCCGGGGCGCCGGCCGACATCCTTTACGCGGCCCACCCGCACATCGGCACCTTCAAGCTGGTCAAGGTGGTGGAACACATCCGCGAACAAATCATCGCGCTGGGCGGCGAGATCCGGTTCGAACAACGTGTGAGCGATGTCTTGCTGACGCCCACAGCCGGTGGGCAGCAACTCACCGGGTTGCAGGTGCAAGACCTGCGAACCGGCCTCAGCCAAACCCTGCACACCCGCCACGCCGTGCTGGCTCTGGGCCACAGTTCGCGCGACACCTTTGTCATGTTGCACCGCCAAGGCGTGGCCATGCAGGCCAAACCCTTTTCGATTGGTGTGCGCATCGAGCACCCGCAAAGCGTCATCGACCAGGCGCGCTGGGGTCGGCACGCTGGTCACCCGCTGCTGGGTGCGGCCGATTACAAGCTGGTGCACCATGCGCAAAACGGCCGGGCTGTCTACAGCTTTTGCATGTGTCCCGGCGGCACGGTGGTGGCCGCCACCAGCGAGCCCGGTCGCGTGGTCACCAACGGCATGAGTCAGTACTCGCGCAACGAACGCAATGCCAACGCCGGCATGGTGGTGGCCATCGACCCGCCCGACTACCCGCTGGACACCGCCGCCTGGCAAGCCGCTTTTGGCGACGAAGAGGGCATGCAACTGGCCCAGGAAGCCCAGCGGCTGTGCGCGCAACACCCGCCTGCGACGCACCCCTTGGCAGGGATCGTGCTCCAACGGCAACTGGAGACACGGGCCTTTGAGGTGGGTGGTGGCAACTACGAAGCCCCCGGTCAACTGGTGGGCGACTTTCTGGCCCAGCGCCCCTCCACCGCCTGGGGCAGCGTAGAAGCGTCCTACAAGCCTGGCGTGAAATTGACCGACCTGGCCGATGTGTTGCCCGACTACGCGGTGGCAGCCATGCGCGAAGCGCTGCCTGTGTTTGGGCGGAAAATCAAGGGCTACGACATGCACGATGCGGTGATGACCGGCGTTGAAACCCGCACCTCGTCGCCCTTGCGCATCCCGCGTGGCGAAGACCACCAAAGCACCAACACACTCGGACTTTACCCGGCAGGCGAAGGGGCCAGTTATGCCGGCGGCATCTTGTCGGCGGGGGTGGACGGCATCAAGGTGGCCGAGTCATTGGCCCAGGCCCTGCTGGCCGAGGCATCAGCCCCTTGAACCTGGGCCTGTGTCGTGGTGCCTGACCATTTGGTGGCAGGCACAGGCCAAACCAGACAAGCGCTCTGCTTCCTGAATCTGGATGGTGGCCGATGTCCCCTGACCGGCGAGGGCCACCGCCCCTTGGCTTTCCAGCGCATGCCAGGCACTTTGCCATGCATCGGGTGACCAGTCCAGCCAAGCGCGCAATGCCGCCATGGGGATCTGCAGCGGACTGGCGCAGCAGTTGTGCTGGGCCATCAGCAGGCAACTGGCCAAGCTTTGGGTGGGGCTGTGCTTTTGCGCGCACAAAGCCATGCGGGCCATTTGCGACATCAACTGCTGGTTGCTGGCCGCCACTTGCAACCACCACTTGGCCAAGGACACATGGGCTGCACGCACCACCGCGTCGGACACCCGCATGGCATGACCAGGGATGAGCACCTCGGCCAGAAAATCGCTGGCCTGCGCCTGACGGGGTGACCAGACGCTGTGGCAGCCAAACATCGCCATCCGTGTGCTGCGTGAGGCCCAAGGCCCACCAGGCGAAGCAGGCAGGGACAATGCCAGCAAGCCTGTTTCAGGAAAGTACAGGCAGTCATCGCCCATGCCATCCGGGCCCGGCCAAGGCCCTGGCTTGAGCGCCACCCGCTCGCAGGCCGGTATCAGTTCAGGTGCCGTCTGTTGCAAATGCTGCATCAGTGAATTGGTGGATGGGGGAAGTCTCATGTTATTGGGCACACATGGGTGCAGTTTTTCTGTGATTCTATGTTCTTTAACGAACATAAATATGGAGCGAAAACCTGGTTTACTCAGGTTTTACCGAACATATACTTGGTGTCGTTTCTCAAAGCCACAAAGCACACATGCCATCGGTGAACATGACAACCCTCGATTCCCATCTGGACGGGTGTTTTTTGTGAACCTTTCAGACAACGGGCTCATCGCTCAACTGCCCAAAGAGGAGCGGTCACTGCTGGTCAGCTTTTGCGAGCCGATCGCCTTGAAAGCTGGGCAATTGCTGGACCCAGAGGACGGCGAGCGGCTGGTGTATTTTCTGGCGGGGGCCACCGTGGCCATGATGGTGAACGACGAGCACCAAGCAGGCTTGGCCGTGGGGCTGCTCGGTGCTGCCCATGCGGTGGGGCTGGAACATGTGCTCGACGACAGCCAGCCCGGCATTCAGCATCGGGTACAAACCGCAGGCCAGGCTTGGTGTGTCACAGCCCGAACACTGCAAGCCCTGGCGCTGGATCACCCGGCCATCCTGAGTGCCATCTCACGCCAGATGTGGCTGCTCCTGACCCACGTGGCCACATTTGCCGCCAGCATCCAGACCCTGGACATCCAGGCCAGGCTGGCCGCCTGGCTGCTGCTGTCGGCCCAGACCGCCCAAACCACCACCTTGCAGCTGACCCATGATCACCTCGCGCACATGCTGGGCGTCAGGCGGGTGAGCATCACGCTGGCAGCGGGACAGCTGCGCGAACAGGGCTTGCTGACTTACTCACGCGGGCAGATCCACCTGCACGACCTCCCGGGTCTCCAACAAGCCGCCCAATCCCGCTGAACCGCCCTGCGCCCATGGGGGCGGTATGGGTTGGACAAGCAGCGCTTCAGACCGAAGTCCGACCCAAAATGCCGACCCAAAATCCCGCCCCTGGTGTGTCCGGCTGGACGTGGTCCTGAAAAATTTTTTCGCGCGGACAAGGCCGAGCAGCGCAGCCACTTGCCGACCGTCCCTGAGAGGGACCTGCAGGCCCGGCAGACCTACACCGAAACCATCTGGTTGCGGATGGCGTAGCGGGTCAGGTCTGCCACCTTGTGCAGGCCCACTTTGCGCATGATGTTGCGCCGATGCACCTCGACCGTGCTGGGTGCAATCTGCAGGTTGCGTGCGATTTCCTTGGAAGAAAAGCCATCGGCAATCAAGCGCAGCACCTGCTCTTCGCGATCCCCCAAATGGCCTTTGCCCAGGTGGTCGCCAGAGCGGATCTTGCGCACCGACGCCATCATCTGCGAGGCGGCCGTCTGGCACAGATACAGCCGACCGGCAGCCACTGCACGGATGGCCGACAAGATTTCGTCGATGCTGCTGGTGGTCGAGACATAACCCTTGGCACCCGCGTCCAGGATTTCGATGATCGAGTGGCGATCGGTATCGCCCGAGAAAGCCACCATGTGCGGACTGGGCGCACATTGGGCGATCTTTTGCATCAAGGACAAGTCCTGCTGGCCATTGGCGTGCATGCCCATCAACAACACATCGGGCTTGGCTTCGTGGCAAAGAGACAGTGTTTTGTCGTCGTTGTCCGAGATGCCCACCAGGTTGATGTCAGGATGGGTGCGCAAAACGGCGGCAATGCCTTCAGAGACGACCCTGTGCTTGGACGACAACAAAACGCGAATGGACATGAAGATGCTCCTTTTCAAACGGGAAACCGGCCCGGAGCATGTGACAACCCTGCACACACATCCCGGTCCATCCGCGCAGGCCATCGGACGGGATGGCCTGTGCTGGTTTCAGTCTAGAAAAAAAGCAAGCGGCCGACTGTTCGAAAAGACACACAAAGAATCATTTCGCGGCTCAGTGCACCCCCGAGCCGGAAGGCGGCCGGGCTGACAAGCCCGCCAGCGGTTTGACCGCCTCCAGTTTTTCGGCAATGGCCAGCACTTCCTTCAAATGCTCGTGTGCATTGAAGCTGTGGTGCTTGCACAGCTGGGCATGGTGCAAGGCCGCCTTGAAAGCCCCCGCCTCGTGATGGCGTGCGGCTTCCTTGTTGCGCTGATAGGCGTGCAGCAATTCCTCGGATGCCTGTTTGTAATGATCACCCATGTATTTCACATACGCTGTTTCCATGAGTTTGTTTTCGTCCGTCATAGGGCCTCCTGGTGTGTGGACTGGCGTGAAATGGCTTCACATCAAACCGTTGTCCTGCATGTAGCGCTGGAGTGACATGCGTCCAGGGCATTGCAGTTTCTGGTAAATGTGGTGCAGATGCAGCTTGGCGGTGCCCTCGCTGATGAACAGCTTGCTGGCGATTTTTTTGTTGGGCAAACCCTCGGTGACCATGCGGGCCACCATCATCTCTCTGGGCGTGAGCAAGGCTGAGGGATGGGGCTTCTTCTTTTGCTGCTCCAGCAAGACCGACATGGTCTTGAGGGTCAGGTCGCGGTCCAGCCATTTCTCGCCGGCATGCACGGCCCTGATGCACCGCGCCAATTCCTGCTGGGATTTGTCCTTGCCCACCAGACCCGGCACACCCGAGTCGATGATGCGCACGACATCGCCAATGGGGGCATCGGTGAACACCACCGGGCGTGTGGGCGCGTGGTGCTGCTGCAGGTCGTCCAGCACCGCCCAACCGCTGCGGTGCCTGAGGGACACATCCATCACCAGAATGTCCGGCCGGTGTTTCTGTACCGCCGCCAGGGCATCGTCTCCGGTGCTGGCACATGCCTTGACGACAAATTCGGGGGACGTCTGAAAAACCTGCGACAGGCCTTCCAGCAACACGGGATGGGGGTCGGCCAAAACCAGTTCGATGCTCATGGGAATTGCTTTCTGAAATGACAAGAACGCTTGGACTCTTTTCAAGGACCCTGGGCAACGCCGGCGACTGCGTGCATCCATGGTCCCGCATGCTCACCACGATAGCGGTGCAAGGCATCCTCAGAAATCCTCAGAAAAGTCAAACCCATTACTGCCTAACCAGTACCGGGCTGATCTCGGTCGCCACAAGAGCGGTCATCGGCTGGAGCGCCGCCGACCCTGGACACGGTGCGATGCCCACAACTCGCAGGCACGCCGAAAACGCAGCAGCGTTTTCTGAACACGGCCCAACACCGAGCCAGGCGCATAACCCCCGGGGCCCAGATCTCCATAAGGCAGGCCCGTGAGCAGATTCAAACCATCGCCCACCCGATCGGCCACATGGATGTGAAAGCGCCCTTGGGCCACGGCTTGCACCACGCGCGCATCGAGCATCAGGTGCCTGCGGTTGAGGGCTGGCATCAGCACCCCTTGCTGCCCATCCAGACCCAGCAATTCGCAGCTGCGGAAATAGCCTTCAATCTTTTCATTGATGCTGCCCACCGGCAACAAATCCCCGTGCTGGTTGACCGCCCCGGTCACGGCAATGCCCTGCCGCAAGGGCACACCCGACAGGCTCGACAGCAAGGCGAACAACTCGGCACACGACGCCGAATCGCCCTCAACGCCGCCATATTCCTGCTCGAACACCACCGCCGCGTTCATGGACAGGGGCGAAATGTGCGCAAACAAGCCCGCCAGGTAGCTGTGCAAAATCAGCACGCCTTTGTCGTGGATGGGGCCGGACATCTCGACCTCGCGTTCGATGTTGAGCAAACCTTCATCGCCCGCAAAGGACCGGGCTGTGACCCGCACGGGCACCCCAAAACTGTGGTCGCCCAAGTCCATCACCGTCAGGCCATTCACCTGCGCCACCCGCTCGCCAGTGACCACCAGCAAACGCTCGCCACTGGCGATGGTCTCCTGGACACGCGACTCCAGACCCGCCAGACGCGATCGCCAGGCTAGCCGTGCCGCCCGCACGTCGTCTGCTGCCACCAGCGCCGCACCCCGGGCCTGTGCCTGCGCATGGCTTTCCACCACCAGCGCTTCGGTCAGCCCCACCCGGGCACTGTGCCGGGTTTGATCGCCCGCGGTGCGGTGGCTGTCTTCGATGATTTGCGCCACCG